>Ga0208277_1002326_pt1 | contig 10792 bp, 8 predicted proteins | sample ETNtaG_5_FD_185782 | JGI IMG/M metagenome (GOLD analysis project Ga0208277, IMG submission 185782) | Marine microbial and viral communities from oxygen minimum zone, Eastern Pacific Ocean - ETNP201406SV205 (SPAdes) (version 2) | ecosystem: Environmental > Aquatic > Marine > Oceanic ...
CTTTGGCAGCACAGGCGTGAAGGCCGAGTTTGGAATCAAGCTCGCAGAAGAAGGACGGCTTGAACTTCCTATTGATGAATCAAGTTGGGAAGAAGCCTTCCAAGCCGGTGAAGATGGAATGCCAGTCAGTGAAGACACACCAGGATTCACCCTCGTTGTCGCCTCCGCTGCAATCGGAATGGCCTTGTTCGTCAACGCTTCAAAGGAAGAAGAGTCTGAAGAGTGATTCAGCGCATCGCTTGAATCGCCGCAGCAATTGCTTCTGCCGTGAGGCTCACCGCTTGCTGTTCTCCACTGCTCAATGACTTCAACATGGCTTGACCGGCTTCCAAATCCTTGGGTCCAACCACAATGGTGAACGAGGCGCCAGATGAGTTGGCCCACTTCATCGCCTTGCCGATTTTTCTTCCTCGCAGTTCAAGATCAACACGCTCTCCAGCGTTGCGTAATCCTGCTACAAGTGGCAGCACGTGATCAACATCGATGCCAAATGGGATCACGGCAATCGAGCCGAGCGGGTCGTGTTCGCCCGGAACGACTTCGTCTCGACCGGCAGCTTCGGCTTGGGCCTCGAGTGCGAGTAACACGCGGTCAAATCCAAGGCCAAATCCACAGGCTGGGTCGAGGTCTGGCAGTCCAAACAAGTGAAGCAGTTTGTACGAACCACCGCCGAGCACTTGCCCTTCACCGCCCATGGCTGGGACCTTGACTTCGAACACCATGCCGGTGTAATAATCCAAGCCACGTGCCACCGTCAAATCAACGGCCAGAGAAGGTGGTGTGGGTGCGAGGTGAGCCACTGCATCCAGGGTAATTTGCAATTCATCCAACGCCTCAAGGGAGACGCCGGCGAGGTTTGAGAGGATGTCACGCGCAGGACCAAGGGTTTCTGCACCACCCTCTAAATCGGCCAAGGCACGAAGAGGTGCGGTGTGGGCAGGATCGATGCCGTGAGCCTCAAACAATGCTGCAAGCCCCGCATCATCGCCCTTGTCGAGCAAACGCATCGCACCTGCAATTGGTGGTTCGCTAGCGCCTTCAGGAACCTCCGAGGAAAGCCCCAATCCGGTGAGTGCACCTTTGAGAATACCAACGTGGCCGATGCGAATTTCCCAATCGGTCAGTCCGCAAGCATCGAGCATGTCAATCGCCAAAGCGATGACTTCGGCCTCAGCCAGTGGACCTGATGCGCCAATCAGTTCAACCCCGTACTGGAAAAATTCTCGATACCGGCCCTTCTTGAATTCCTCATAGCGGTAGCATTGGCCATAGTAGGACAAGCGCAATGGTTTGGTGTCATTGCGCATTTCTTCTGCGATCATTCGCATCACCGGTGCAGTGAGTTCAGGCCGCAGTGTAAGTGGCCTTCCGCCTTTGTCCTCAAACGCATACAACTGACTGATGACGCCCGGCCCTGACTTTGCAGTGAACAGGTCAAGGGATTCGAAGACAGGTGTTTGCACCCGCTTGAAGCCGTGGCGGCGTGAGCGTTCTTCCAACAGTTGCTCAAACGCTAAGCGACGCGCCATCACCTGTGGGGTGAAGTCGCGAGTACCGCGTGGGCGTTGCACCATGCTCCACGCCACTCGCACACCGTTCATCACCCCTTCGCCTTGTTTCGGGGTCAAAAGGCGAGTTCATTCCTCTTCATCTGTAACCGTTTGCCATTCGACGTCCCAATCATTGGGGTCAACTGCAACCTGTTCGGATGTCCACTGTACCACATCATCAGGTTCTCTGGATATCGGTGGTTCAGAAGCGGCAAGCGATTCGAGATCTGGTGCTGCTGGCAGTTCAGGATGAGGGGTTTCCTCAATGACGTCTGCCTTTGCGATTTGTTCTAATTTTTCGACCAGTGCCCAATCCGGTTCGCTGATCTCATCGTCTGTTGGCGACACAACACCGCTGTCTTGTCGGACCGCGACGGGGGCTGAAGCAAGCAGGACATCGAGGTCGTCTGCATCATCAAGGTCCGTTTCATTCAACGAGACCCCATCCTTAGGCGCTTTGATCTTGCCTTCGAATGAAGGCATGTGTTGGTCAACTTCTGCTTCTTTGCTTGGCCCTGAAAAGGCTTCCAAGGCATTGGTCAGAGCACCAGCCGCTGGCGGTTGTGCCCGTTGGTTTTGTTCTGCTTTTTTCCTCAGATAGATGGCTTGCTCTTCCATAGCGGCTTTTTCTTCTGCCATCTGGGCTTCGACAGCTCGCCACATCTCTTGCTCTTGTTTCTTCTTGGCAAGTTCTTCTTCCCGTTCGAGTTGAGCCTCACTTGGTCGATCGTACCTGCGCCAAAACCACCAGGCAATACCGATGAACACGACTGAGATAACAAAGCCGGTGATGAGGGTTTCAACGAGGTCTTCCACCCGCTCACGTCCTTTTCATCAAGCGCTCTTTTCTGCATTCAGATGTTCAAACCCTGGTGCGACTTCTCCAAGAGCAACAACGAGTTCATCATCGCCACCAGGCAAGGTGCTGATATCGACTTCTGCACCTTGAGGTATGTTTCGATACAATGGGCGTTGCACAAGGAACTTGTTGAAACTGATGAAGAGGGCTGCGATGACACCCCAGAACAGGAGAATGATGGACAGCCCCTTTGGATTGGACGGGTCCCACACATCCGGTGTGTTGGCAATCATGTCGGCGAAGTAAGAAATCATCAGCACTGAGAACAGGATTGGGAAGGCCAGATACATGAGCAAATCCCACCATCGACCAACCTCAATGTCGTTGTCACCCGTGTTGATGAAATCGTCACGGAACGCTGAGACGCCAAAGCCAAGGTAGCCCTTGAAACCTGGAGGAGCAACACCAGCCTCAACACCAGACTTCCAGCGGAGGTAGCCGTACTTCCAAATCGAGAAGGCGATGAACAGTCCAGAAAACATCAGGCCATAGCCCCAAATGTGGTCTTGAACTTCCAAGAATTCTGGGAACGCCACACCTTCTCCATCGAGTTTGATCCACATCATTGCGGATGGAATACCAAACAAGAACAAAGCTGCTCCAGTCAATGCAACTGACTTCTCTCGGTTGTAGCCGTGATCAACGAAGTTTCGAACACACAATTCAACGGTTGAAATCATTGAGGTCATCGCGGCAAACGACAATGCAAGGAAGAACCCTGCCATCATGAACAGCGGACCTATCGGGGCAAACGGTGCTTTGGCAAACACTTCTGGCAGCGCCAAGAAGGTGATCGCAGAGGAACCACCGGTCACTGTTGCAAGTGGGTCTGGGCTGACGGCGAAGATGGCTGAAAGCACGGCAAGACCTGCGATGATGGAGATGCTGTTGTTGGCAAGTCCCATGGTGAACGCATTGAGCACCGTGTCCTCATCCTTGCTCATGTAGACCGCATAGGTGATGCACATACCCATTCCAGCAGAACATGACCATGCTGATTGGGATAAACCATTGATCCAGACTTCCGGGTCTTTCAACATGCCAAAGTCCACCGTGAACATGAACATAGCACCGTCAAGGCTACCGTCTTCCATGTCCATCCACAACGAAAGGAAGAGGGTAAGGAAGAGCAGAGCAAACAAAGAAATCATCAGGTAGAAGTTGACTTTTTCAATGGCTTTTGCACCCTTCCAAATCGCTGCAAGCGTCAAAACGATAACGAGGAATTGGAAGAAAATCACCTGACTAGGTGATTGTAAGAAGGCGTTCCAAACTTCAGTCGTATCAACGCCTTCACCAGTCAGTGCGCCGCTGATCCCCAGTTGGAAGTACTTGATGGTCCATCCAGAAACGACGGCATAGTAGAACCCAATCGCGGTTGAAATCCATGCAGTCCACAGGCCCATCCAAGCGAATTTCTTACCTGCAAAGATTCGGAAGGTTCCGATCGTACCGGTTCGGCTTCGCTTACCCATCGCATATTCTGCGATGACCAGTGGGATCGACCATGCAAAGAGGAAAATCAACCAAGGGACAAGGAATGTACCTCCACCGTTGGCTCCAACCATACGTGGGAAACGCCAGATGTTGCCGGTTCCGATGGCTGCACCAATCGATGCGAAAATAAGACCGAGACGGCCGTTGAATTGGTCAGATTGCCCTTCATCACTCATTCAAATCCCTCCTCAAGCCTTTGCCTCTTCTTCGAGAACAGCATCGGCTAAGTTGAGTTCTTCTTCATCGGAAAGCATCATTCGTAGACACACAGCAAGACCACCCCACACAAAGGATGCCGTGATTCCAAACATCAAAAATGAACCAAAGAAACTGCCGTAAGCAGCCCTGTATGACAAGTCAAGTTCGTAGTACGCACCGTCGCTCGGGTACTGGTACAGGTCGGATCCAGAGAGGGTTGAAACCGTGGCTTTGTAATGCAATTTACCAGTTGCAGTTTCCGAAATTGGTACCATGCCCCGCAGGATTGTACCGTTGCCGTTCGACACCGAACAGGATTCACCTTCGACCGCCATCACCGACACAGATTCCCAAGCGGTGGTTGCCCATTCTCGTGGACCGTAATCGCTTTGCAAACGACTTGGTTTAACGGTTCGCCATTCAATCATCGACTTGGTTTCACTGTATGGGAAGGCATTGGAAACGCACAAATCGACTGGAATATCGCCCTCAGGTGGGATTTCCACTTTGTCGTCAGACTCGAGGTAATTTTGTTGGGAGATGTTGGCGATGGCAAGGTCAGCACGCTCACGTGGGCTGTCTGCGATCTCTGCGATGTAGAAACCAGTTCCAAGGTTTCGGACCGCAATGTGGTCGATGTCATCTTCGTGTTGGTGGAATGCAGTTCCAATTTCAGAGGTGTAGCAGTACGCACCGTGAACGCCGTAGTGCCAATCGCAGAAGTCACCAGAGGTTGGGTAAAGATCCGAGGATTGGAGGTTGGCGTACTGAGTCATGTCAGCCATTTGTTGCCCGTGGTACTTGAGTTGCTCATGGTCAGGGCTTTCACAGTTTGTGCAGTGGCCCCAAGGGTAGAGAATCAATTCCGAGAAGGAGTGGTGGGTGATGGTTGCCTTGAACTCGCTTGCACCGTCACCGGTGTCATCGTTCATTTCGGTCATGTCTTGAATGAACTTGGTTTCTGGTTCGGAGTTGCCGCCCAGCCAATCTTCATCGGTCAAACCGTCACCGTCGTCGTCTTTGCCGTCGACGTGATCTTCGTTCAACCGGTTGTCACCGTCCTGGTCGACCGTATCCACCGGCCCGTTGTACACATCATTATTCTGGCCTGCATAACATGCACCAGGGAACAGTGGACCAGTAGCACCCAAAGGTGCTCCCCACTCAAATTGATAGTTGCGATTGAGGTCGACCCCGTCGCATCCTTCATCAACTGATTCATCCAAATCAGGAATCGGAGTAACGCCTGTCACGGTGTTGTCACGCAGATTCTTTCTCCAACCAGCCGCCGAGCAATCCCAAGGTTCTTCCCCGGGGCATTGGCCTGGCATGTAGACTTCACGATCGTAGATGTTGCCATCCGTGTTCAGCATTGGAATGAGGTAGATTTCACGGGAGTTGACAAGATCGGTGATCCACTGTTCAGAGTAGTCTTCATCAACACCAAGATCACCTGGACCACACGGTGTGCCATCGCCGTTGGAATCTTGGAACGAGGCGTCCAATCCAAGGCAATCACCGTCGTCATCAAGGGCGCCGTCACCGTTTGCATCGCCCCATGGATCTTCGTCAATTTCACCATCGCCATCGTTGTCGTAGCCGATGTTGTTGTACGAAAAGGCGATGACTTCCATTTGCATAATGGTGACGGTGTAGGACATCCACTCTCGAGCGTGATGGTTGCCAACGATCATCACATCGTGACGGTCGGCGTAGTTGCCAGTGTCGCCAACGAAGGGATTGTAGTCTCCATCTTGAACGTCACCGGTGATTTTCAGCCAAGGAGATGCGTGGCCGTAATACCATCCTTCGTAGGCATCAGCTGTGACCTCTTCGCCCCGAGCGTTGGTACCACCGTTCATGCCTTCATGGAATTGGAAGATGTCTGGATTGTCTTCAGCGAGGCGAAGCATTCGTGTCTTCATGGTCTCATAGGTGTGGTATTCTTTGAACTGGAGAATTCGGTCGTTTGCCGAAGCCCAAGGGAAGATCATGTTGTTGTAATCGTCAGACCAAATGTCCTCTGGAGCGTATCCAGTGGGCTCATCTTGAGCCACAGCTGCATTCGCAACCGGTGCGACAAGCGAAAGCAACAACGGAAGCACAATGAGGGCTCCAAACGAAGGGCGGGTGCGGATAACCTTGCCATTTTGCATCATGGTATCGCCTAAGCCAAACCGCTCGACTTCTTGAAGCGTTCGCGTTGTTTGCATGTCCCCGTAGGGGACAAACAAGATGCAAAACAACCAAAACAGACAGGTCTTAGCATGTCCATGAGTGGAATCCTCGAACCTGCTGAAGGCTCCTTTTGGGCTGAAGAATTGTTCTTGATCAACAACGCTACCCTCGTGTTGTTGTTCAGCATCCTCACCATTGCTGTACTTGCACGGGCTGGTGTCATGGCGTTAGCGCCTCGAATGCTGCGCAAAATTATCCGTTCGGATACCATTCAATCGAAGACCATTCGTGATTCGGACAAAGCATTGGGTACCGCTGCTGGCGCAGGTGTAGCGCTGTTTTTGCTCAACACACTGATCGACCTTCTGAGCGAAACCGATGCTGGTCTTGATTTGCCAAACGTTGTTTTGGACGTCATCCCCAACGTCCTTCAATTCATCTTTGCCATCTCGCTTGTCGTTTGGGCCTTCAGATTGGTCGCCATCGTTCAGGATGTTGTTGGCTTGCTCGACAACGATGACGAATTGGACGGGACCGAGCGGACACTGATTTCGGCTGTCGAGAGTATTTTGCGATTTGCCATTGTGTTCATTGGAGCGATTTTCGTTGCTGATGCTCTTGGATTCAATCTTACATCGCTCGTCGCTGGTTTGGGAATTTCCGGTCTAGCGCTCGCATTAGCGGCGAAAGATACCATTTCCAACCTGTTTGGTGCAACCACTGTTTTGCTCGATCGCCCGTTCAAGATTGGCGATTGGGTGATCATCGATTCGGTTGAAGGAGAGGTATGTGAAATCAGTCTTCGAACCACCCTTGTCCGTACCGCTGCTGATACCATCGTCACCGTTCCAAACGCCAACCTCGTCAACACGCCTGTCGAAAACTTCGGCAAGCGCCGATGGCGCCGATGGCAAACGACCCTCCACCTTGACCTCAATTCCGACCCCGGAAGTGTGGCGCAATTCTGCGACCAAGTGCTTCAAGCAATCCATGACAACCCAGTCACTGTGAAGCATGAATCATCCTGGTGTCAAGCCAGCACCCTCACCGCCACCTCTCTGGATATTGCGGTGAACCTGTATTGGGACGTTGCCGGTGGCGCTCCTGAACGCAAGGCGAAGGAAGACCTCGTGTTGGGCATCATGCAACTTGCCAAGGACAACAAGCTCTCGTTCTACGACCCACGAATGGTTCAGCCGTCCTAATACGGCAATGGGTCTTTGGCCCAATACATTCGATTGGTGACGACGGCAAAAGCAATGCTGCCAGCAGCAAGAAGACCTGCTTGCATGGAGGTAAAGGTGCCCCAATCGTTGCCAAAGTAAGCAACAATCAGACCCGTAAGCCCAACCCAAAATCCAGACTTCCACATGCGCAATGTACCAAGGCGAGCCTGCAATCGAGAGACCTCGCCCAACCAATCAAGGCTGTCCTGTTCAAGCACCTGATCGCCGTAAGTTCGTGCCTCCAACAAGTGCTCAAGCACCGCATTGTATCGCCAAACCCAAGCGCCCCCAAGCGCCGTAGAGAGGGCCTTGCCTTTCGACCATGAAGCAGGCGCCTGCTTCGACCACGAGTCAAGCAGTGCCTTTCTTTGATCCTCATCGAGTGGAGTCTGTTGAGCCCATTGACGTTCAATTCGCATCAAGGTGGCCAAGGAAGGTAAACGCTCGGGACGGCACGCCAAGTGATCGGAAATGCTTCGAGGAAGGGCTACCCAACGCATGCTCTCGTCGTCATTGACCAGATGATTGAGATCAAGGTGCAGGGGCGGGAGGCCGACGGTTGCTTGTGTGTGAGGCGCCCTCCACAGCGTATGTGGTTTCAACACGTCTTCCATGGCCTTGAGTCGTTCATTCCAGAGCCGTTCAGTGTTTGGTGTGTGGAAGGGCATCAATGCACCGTGAAGTTGTCCAATGGAGGCTGCCAGTGAAGTGAGCTGTGTCATTTCCTTGCTCGGTGTTGCCGGGGAATGTATGGGGTAGATCAAGACTCGATCGTGCTCACCTGCAGTCCAACCACCAACAGGGAGAATGATGGAAAGGTGTTCAAGTGCTTTTTTCCAAGGCTCATAACGCGCTAATCGAGAGGCGTCTTCGCCAACCATGAACGGTGAGACCCTGGCAATATAGGCATCATCAATGCGCAGAACAAGGCCATACCGATCTTCACTAACCAGTTCCACATGATCAACTTCTTCGGGCCATTGGCCCCACTGCACTCCATTTCCAGGTGGTGCGCGCCACCACGATACAGATTGAACCTCGGAGAAATCCCACATCTGCAAGCGCCCGAAGGAGGTGCGGAGTTCCCCTGCTTCCATGGCTTCATCCATGGATTGCTGGGCAATCCCTGATGGCCACCATACAGGTTCCTCCATGGTCCCGCCAAGCGGTGATGGTTCTCAAGCGTGCCGTCTGATTTTTGGCATGAGGGTGGAGGAATGTGCAAGCGATGAAATGAAACACCATGCCTTCTTGGAAGGGTCGAGGGTGAGCATGGGGATTTCTGAACGCATGGGTGACGTCCTCGGTTTAGCCGTGGAATCAAAGCTCATGCGTGAGATCGCAGAGCACCCGGTCAGCGTCAAGCATTTGGCGATCATCATGGATGGAAACCGCCGATTTGCTTGGAAGAGCAATGTGGCCACAGGCATTGGTCATCGAATTGGCAAAGAAAAATTGGAGAAGGTGCTCGATTGGGTGCTTGACATCAACATTCCATGGTTGACGGTCTATGCGCTATCGACTGAAAACCTCAATCGACCTCAGGAGGAACTCGATGTGCTGTTCAAGCTCTATGTCGAAGGCCTGCACGATATTGCAGATGACCCTCGAATACACGACAATAAGGTCCGTGTGCAAATCATTGGGCGGCGTGAACTCCTCCCGAAATCGGTCAACGACGCCATCGATTATGCCGAATCGAAAACCCAAGATTATGATCGATTTGTCTTCACTGTCTGCCTTGCTTACGGTTCGCGAGAAGAGATGATCGATGCCATTCGATCGATTGCTAAGGAACACGCTGATGGAGAATTACCACTCGAATCCATCGATGAACAAGCCGTCTCGGAACGCTTGTACACCGGAGATATGCCCGACCCTGACCTTGTGATTCGGACCAGTGGTGAAGAGCGAATCTCAAACTTCCTGTTGTGGCAGATGGCCTATTCTGAACTCTACTTCACCGATGTCTTTTGGCCCTCATTCCAAAAGAAGGACTTGCTCAAAGCGGTTCGAACCTTCCAAGACCGACGACGACGATTTGGAGAGTGAACCTGTGGTCGTGTGCGATGAGTGCAACGGTTGGTTGAACCCCGCATTGGCTGCTGATTCAGCAGTGAGGCGAGGGGATGAAGTGCTGCTCATCCAACGAAAGTTCCCCCCTATGAAAGGAGCGTGGGCGTTTCCTGGTGGCTTTGTTGAGCGTGGTGAAAACCCGTTGAAGGCAGCGCTTCGCGAACTGAAAGAGGAGACTGGTTTGGTTGGTAGCAATGCAACATTACTGATGGTGATGGGCGACCCAGACCGAGACCCACGCAAGCACATCGTGTCCATTGTCTATGAAGTCGAAGTCTCCGAAGATCAGATGCCTGTTGCAGGCGATGATGCTCAAGACGCACGGTTTTGGCCCATCGATGTCTTGCTTTCAGGCGAGGTTGAATTTGCTGGTGATCACCAAACCATCCTCGAAAACTGGCTCAATCAATGAGGTTTGAATCAAGCCAGGTGGCAAGTTGGCGACGGGCATCAGGCCAATCTGCCGGTTCCAAGGCCTCCGTAAGATGCAAGCCCGTCAGGAACTGAGCATGCATGTTGTGCCACGCATCGCCTTCACATGCTTCAGTCCAACGAAACAAGGGATAGCCTTCGTCTTGTAATCGATCAAGGAAGCCACGTTTTGCTGCGCTGACAAGCAAGGTTGGTACACCTAAAAGTGCAGCCTCGCTGGCAAGGGTTACAGATTGTGTGATGACACCATCGTGCGCTGAAAGTTCACCGACAAGACTCCATGGGTCCCCATCAAACGCACCTTCATCAGCTTGCGTAATCAACAAACCATCGAGGGTTGATTCTGGGAGATCGATCAGTTCGGCACCATCATGAATTCCATCGCCAACCAAGCGACGAACAAGCACCCGTGGTGGGTTGCTGACCGCCGAGGGGCGCATGCTTGGACGCAGGTGGATGTGGCCGTGCAAGCCATTCAAACGATGAACGGTAGCGGTTTTGGCCCCCTTCAAAAGCCCCCCATCAATCGATTCATCCCAATGGGTTGGAAGCACAAAATGGGTGGCTGATTTCAGGGCCAATCGGTGAGCGATATGATTGACTTCTGTGTCGCTGATGTACCAGCGCTCCTTGATCGAAGAAAGTCGGCGACGAAGAACTGGAGACCGCCATGCAAGCAATTCGATGGAGGCCCCAACGGCGACAACACGCTCGATTGGTGCGCTCGATTCACGCATGCATTGGCGCAAAAAGGCATGACTTGATCGCCAACGATT
>Ga0208277_1002327_pt1 | contig 10789 bp, 9 predicted proteins | sample ETNtaG_5_FD_185782 | JGI IMG/M metagenome (GOLD analysis project Ga0208277, IMG submission 185782) | Marine microbial and viral communities from oxygen minimum zone, Eastern Pacific Ocean - ETNP201406SV205 (SPAdes) (version 2) | ecosystem: Environmental > Aquatic > Marine > Oceanic ...
AATGAAAACCTCACGGAAGTTCTTCTTACACCCATGGGGAATCAACCAGGATTTTCTTTAGAGAAGAGTGGAGTAAGAGTTCCTTTTCAGAAAGCCGCTCAAGAATGGCTGGGAAAGGCATTTTCTACTCTTAAAAATGGACGAGTAGTGGTAGTTGACTACGCAGTAGATCAATTTCCCGTTCCGTTAGAGAAAAAATGGCTGCGGACTTATAGACAACACCAGCAAACTAGTCACCCCTTATTAAACCCAGGTACGAACGATATAACTTGCGATGTTGATATAAGCCAATTAGGTCATGTCCGCACACCAACATCTATCCAGACACAAAGAGAATGGCTTTCGGGTTTAGGTATAGAGAGGCTAGTAAACGAAGGTAAGAAATATTGGTTGGAAAATGCTCATAAACCCGACCTTGTAGCTCTTGAGGCAAGAAGTCGGATTACCGAAAGTGAAGCTTTACTTGACACAGAGGGCTTAGGCGGATTCAAAGTCATTGAGTGGGAAGTGAAATCTTCTCCTCAGATCGCCCAGTGCAATACATCAGAGTAATGTCAATACAGAACCACGTAAATTAGGGGGGTTAAGAATGGCGGATAAACAAGCTATTGAAGAGTTCTATATAGAAAATAGGACTTTCCCACCGTTATCTGATTTCACACAGACAGCTTTAGCTAGTGACAGTTCACTCTATGAAGAAGCAGAAGTAGATTTCGAAGCTTTTTGGGCGAGACAAGCCCGAGAGTTACTTACATGGGAGAAAGACTTTACCTCGATCCTTGAATGGGAACTTCCTTACGCAAAATGGTTCTCTGATGGGGAATTAAATATTTCATACAACTGCTTAGACCGACATGTTCAAAATGGGAAAGGGGACAAAGTTGCCTTCTATTGGGAAGGAGAGCCAGGTGATACGCAAGCGATCACCTATAACGAACTGCTCAATGAAGTATCAAAATTTGCAAATGTATTGAAAGATCTTGGCCTTCAGCGAGGAGATACGGTCGCCATCTATATGCCTATGATCCTAGAGTTGCCAATTGCAATGCTTGCGTGTGCCCGGATAGGGGTCGCCCATTCAGTAATTTTTGGCGGATTTAGTCCAGATGCAATAATTGATCGCTGCGAAGATGCAGGAGCAAAACTTATTATCACAGCGGATGCAGGGTACAGAAGAGGGGAACCATCGCTCTTAAAAGTCAATGTTGATGCTGCTCTGTCTTCAGGTGCCCCATCAGTTAAACATGTTGTGGTCGTAGATAGATGCAATACAGCCGTTGAAATGAAAGAGGAAAGAGATTACTGGTGGCATGACCTTATGTCTCTTGCTTCTACAAATTGCCCCGCGGAACCTATGCCGGCAGAGCAACTCTTATATCTCTTATATACATCAGGAACGACAGCAAAGCCGAAAGGAATCATGCACACTTCAGGAGGCTACTTAACCCAAGTCGCCTTCACCCACAAATACGTATTCGATTTACAACCAGAAACAGATATTTACTGGTGCGCAGCTGATATAGGTTGGGTAACAGGGCACAGCTATATTGTCTATGGCCCATTAACTAATGGGTGTACTTCAGTCATGTACGAAGGAACCCCAGATACTCCTCGAGAAGATCTTAGAGAAGGAGCAGATAGGCAATTATGGTTAAAAGATCGTCTATGGGACATTATCGAAAGATATAAAGTCACTCAGCTGTATACAGCTCCCACGGCAATCCGAACATTCATGAAATGGGGGAACGAGGAACCCCGAAACCATGATCTCAGCTCGCTCAGAGTTTTGGGGACAGTTGGCGAGCCAATAAATCCTGAGGCATGGATGTGGTATCACGAAAATATAGGCGGGTCGTCAACTCCAATTGTAGATACATGGTGGCAGACGGAAACTGGAGGCCATATGATTACCCCACTTCCAGGTGTTACTACTACTAAACCAGGGTCCGCTTGTTCTGCGATACCTGGTGTCTTTGCTGAAGTTGTTGATGATGCAGGTAAAAAAGTAGAACAAGGAGGAGGATATCTTACGATCACGAAACCTTGGCCTTCAATGTTGAGAGGAATATGGGGAGACCCCGAACGATATCTTGAAACTTATTGGAGTACTTACGAGGGAAAATACTTCGCTGGAGATGGAGTCAAGATAGACAGTGACGGGTATTTGTGGCTTCTTGGAAGAGTAGATGATGTAATGAATATATCCGGCCACAGAATTTCAACTGCGGAAGTGGAGTCAGCACTTGTTGATCACCCAAGTGTTGCAGAAGCAGCAGTAGTAGGTGCAACAGACTCCACAACTGGCCAAGCCATAATTGGTTACGTTATTCTTCGAGGAAGTTTTGAATCCTCCAATAAACTTCGCGATGAGATAAGAAGCCATGTTGCTGAAAAGCTTGGTCCGATAGCGCGACCTAAAGCTATTTTTCTTGTTCCCGATTTACCTAAAACGCGATCTGGAAAGATCATGCGGAGACTTCTACGTGACGTAGCCGAAGGTCGAGACCTTGGTGACACAACTACATTAGCTGATGCAAATGTGGTTATAGCCATACAAGATGGGGCTGGAAATAGCGAAGAAGACTAAAACGGCGACCATGAAGGTCACAATTTTTACGACTAAGTGAGCAACTCCATAATTTCCCTTGCAACCATAGGGGCAGCATTTTGATTTTGGCCGGTGACAAGATTCCCGTCTACTTCCCACCAGTTTGCAAATGGATCTCTGAATTTGTGGGTGCAACGGAAATCAGCTTCAAGTCGCCTTAATTCCGTTTCCGGATGCTGAGGAGTAGAAGTTATACGTAAGTCCCGAACTTGCTTATCAGTTACACCTGTGACACGACGTCCCTTAACTAGGGGTTCACCAGTTACACCTTTAGCTTTAAGGAAGCCAAGAGGCCCATGACATACCCCGCCAAGAATCTTTCCCTTCTGATTGGCCTCTGTTACTTTCTCACCAACAGCCTCAGAAAATCCTAGATCAAAAGCCGCTCCCCAACCTCCGGCAAAATATATCACATCGTATTTATCAATATTTACATCACCGATTACTAAGGACTCAGAAAGCTTCTTTTGAAGTAGGCCATCTTTAAGAGATCTATCATCATGGTGAGTTCTAATTACTGGCCGGTATGACTGAGGGTCAATGGGAATTACCCCACCTAGGGGACTCGCTAAATCAACGTCCATTCCAGCATCACTCCAAATGTAGTACGGAACAGTCATTTCAGATGCAAAAACTCCAGTGGGTTTACCATTAGCCATCTGATCTGTATTGGTACACACTATTAACGCTCTTTTACCAGTTGCATCCTTTGCGAACTCTTCTGTATCTTTTGGATGCATCCCTGCTTTACGCAGAAGGGCGCGCAAACCTCGAGCTAGCGCTGGTGGCTTTTGCCCCTCCAACTGTGCTTTGGGTGGCTTCCTCTTGGCATAGGGTCGAGGGTTATTCCGTTTTGGAAGCGAATGAAGCCTCTCTTGATTAAGTCGTCGTTTCATATAATCAAATACTTCACTTACCGTTGGTTCATTCCAGAGATTTACTGATTCAATGGGGTCATTCGTCAAATCATATAACTCATATTGATCAGGTATTGTGTCAGTTCTATAGGTTTCGCCCATAGGGCCCGATGATGATAAGTGAGCACTATTCGGAATAGTCCATGTCTCCGGGTCATCGTGAGCACGGGTTATTTTCCATATTGAATCGTTAATTTCGGGAACTTCATTACTCGTAATTTCAACTACGATTCCCTCAAAATTAGTACTTACGTGTGGTAGGACCTGTATTTTTAACGCTCGCGAAGGTTTCTCGGCTTGTCCCAGACCACGAGCTACTGCGGAGGCAAGTGTGTCGCCCTCGAGCATATTATCTCGTGTCATAAAATAAATTGCTCTATTTTTGAACTCCTCTGTTTCTGGGTCTTCGAGAAGTGGGCTTAGATCCTTGCCTGGAAGTGGGTGAAATTCTGAGAATAAAGGCGCTAATCTCTGCCCTAAGTCGTCTTTATCTAGTCCCGCTAGTGCCAAGGCAGTAGGAATTAAGTCAACATGGGAAGTCGGAACTGAATCAACAATTCCCTTTGCCCCGGTTTCGCTTCCACATCTGACAATTTCAAAAGGAACTCTTGTGGCTTCGTCGTAAAGGTTGAACCACTTTTGATGTAGGCCACCATGAGCTCCCAATAAGTCTCCATGATCCGACGTTCTAAAGATTATCTTCTCTCGAGAATTATCAACCGTAAGCGCTTTCCGAACCTTTTCAAGAGGGTCGTCAACCTCTAAATGTAAGCGGTAATAGAGATTTCTATACTCCTGTTCGTTGCTTTCGTAGACTCGCTGCACTACTCGCTGGGGTCCATATCCAGAGTAATACGAATTCTTATATGCAATCTGAGCAGCAGGTTTTGTAGATAAATCCTCATATCGAGTAGGAGGTTTGGGGATATCTGGTGGATCAAGTTCAGAAGAGGTGAATGGATTGTTCTCGGGTCTACGCATCCACACAGGCAAGAGCACAATATCGTGTGGGTTAACAAAACTCACAACCAGAAGAAAGGGCTTCTGAGCATTCTTATCACCTAAACTTCTCTTCAAATATCTTTCCTCAAGCCATTTGACTGTTCTATCGGCGATCAGCGGGTCACGAATGAAGCCTGAATTAGCAAGCGGCGCCCCATGGGGTTCTGGGCCGACCCAACCTGAGAAACCAAATTCGTTGAGTGGGTTTTTTGCTAGGTAACGGTCAACAGCCTCCTGTAGGACAGTCCCATCAGAAGTGTTAGTCGCTAAGGGGTTTCCTGTTGCTTCGTCAATCAGATCGGCATGACTGATATGCCATTTGCCGTCATAGTGAGTGTCATATCCTGCAGCTCTAAACCAATGACCAATTGTCGGTACCTCTCGAGGGAGTAACCATCTCATCCGCGAGTCGTACTCATCTTTTCCTAACCCATTGGTTTGTGTAACACCGTGTACATCGGGAAACTGGCCGGTAAAGAGTGTTGGACGACTCGGGACACATGCCAAAGACCCTGTGTAGTGTCGATTAAAGCTAACCCCATTATCTTTAAACCAATTTCGGCCTTTGAGTGCTTCATCTCGCCACTCCAGGACTTCCGGAGTTTCATATGGTGGGATTGCTCGCTCTTCATCTGTCATGAAAATGATCACATCGGGTTGTGCTTCACTATGCATCATTATTTTCCAATTCATTTATCCGTGCTGAAAGTAGAGATATTTTTGTTTCGAGTCCGCTCAATGGCTTAATTTCTTCAAGGAAATGTTTAATGTCTGAGAGCATGCCCTTATTGATTCTGCTAAATATAAAACATCCCAAGCCTGCAAATGGAGTAGCCGGCCGTCTAATTGGAAGTATTTCAACTTCCAAACTTAATTGAGTACCATTTTCGCACGGAGTAATTAGCCATGTATTCGTGACTTTTTTAAACACGGGCGGCAATCCACGAATCTCATAAGCTATAGCTCGCGGTTTATCCCAGACGGTCACATGTTCTGTGACTGAATTATTGCCTGTTTGGATCCTCCGGACCGTTTCAAGGCCTGACTTTTGTTCTGTTAGAAAACAAGAATGTGATACATTGCTTGCCCAGTCTGAAATAGAGTCAAAGGAAGATAAAACTTCCCAAGCTTCATCTAGAGAGCATTTTACCTTTATTGTTTTTTCTATTTTTGACATATTTGAACCCAATTAGGATGGTTCCAGAGACTGTGAAGTTCTTTCAAACCTAGGCGTAGTATCCACTATAGATAGACATTGTTGGTATTTCCTGTTCCTTGAACATAGCGATATTTCGGGGATCATCATCAAAAATAAGAATTGGTTTGAGATTCGCACCTCGGATTTCTTCTAAAGCAAGTAATTTCATTTCTGACGATAGATTAGGGTCCTCAACGGATTTCATAATCAATGCCTTCCAAGCAATACCATATTTTTTGAGCCAATTAATTGTTTGAGCTTGAACTGAAACCGGCCGTGCAGTCAAGATGATTATGCTTTTAGTATTGCTCAGTAGGTTCGTCAACTCTACACCTGAAGGTATTGGGGGATCATTCGGGCATGCAGCAAAAAATCCGTTCCAATCTTTGTCTTCTTTTTCCAAAAAATGTTGTCTATGTGAAGCATCACTTATCACCCCATCAAGATCGAAGATTACAATTTCTTCGCCTTTAGCTATCTCCTCGTTCCAGACCCAACTAGGCATCGTTGATACTCATTTCAGTACTTGAGAGGATCATATTAATCTCGAAAATTCCCGCATTGAATCGGGATACCAAAATCATGGCTTTTTATTTCAGCTATTACTGACTGAAGATGGTCACGTTTCTTTCCCGAAACCCGAACCTGATCTCCTTGAGTTTGTGACTGAACCCCTTTAAGGCTTAAAGCTTTAATAAACTTATTTATTTCCTTTGCTTTTTCTGAGTTAATTCCCGAGGTAAGAAACACTATTTGCCGTCTTCTGCCACTAGCGGAATCTTCAACAGTTGAGTACTCCAAAGCTTTCAGCGAAACCTTTCGTCTAACAATTTTTTCCTCTAAGACAGTTCGCAGTGCATTAAGTCGATCATCTGAGGAAGATTCAATTGTGATATGTTCTTCGGAGAGAATGGCAGAACTACCTGTTCCCTTGAAATCATATCGTTGACCAACTTCTCTTGAAGTTTGGTCTACTGCATTTCTAACTTCTTGTAATTCAACGGTTGAGGTGATATCAAATGTCGGCATTCTTGTCTTTCCTTAGAACGAGATTGTGAGTTCTTCAAATACTAATTCCTCTGGTGTTGATTCCCTCGTTCATCATAAAAAGACAGCTATTGATAGATATATATTCTTATCTAGTTGACAGGGGTGTGATCTTGTTAGAGTAACGCTAGTATCAGCAATTCAGGGTCGGTGCCCGAGTGGCCAAAGGGAACGGGCTGTAAACCCGTCGGCGTTAGCCTTCGGAGGTTCAAATCCTCCCCGGCCCACAAAATTTATAGAAAAAGCTAAAACCTGAGATAACTCAACGACATAACGGGAAGAGAAAAGAATAGGGCAGTAAATGAGAGGATGCTTAAGGGGAATAAGAGCTTTAGCTACTTTGCTTCTTCTAACAGGAGCGCTTCTAGCTTGTGGGGGTTCATCTGAAACCCCCGTGGAATCAGCGAACTCACATGAAGGTCATCATGGAGAAAAGGACTCCGATCATCACGACCATCACGCTCATGATCACAGCTCATCAAACATGATGATGAGTATCTCCCCCGAGCAGGCTGATGTGCTAGTTGAAATTGAATTTCGCGGTGGGGAAGTGTTTACTCCTTCAAATCGTGTAACAGTCGCGAAGGGCGACCAGATTGCATTCGCAGTTATCTCTGATGTTGATGAATTCATACATGTCCATGGAGTTGATTATATGGGTGAGGTTTCGTCCGGTGGTTCCACAAGTTATCTTGGCTTTACTATGGACGCCTTAGGAATCTTTGAAGTTGAATTTGAGAACTCAGGAATTTTCATTATTGAGCTTCTGGCGAGTTCATGACTCTTAATGCCCTTGGGCATGGTTTAGGGTCTCGAGGTGACTTACCAATTCCCTTATGGCAATTTACTTGGGCGGCTACTGCGGCACTTGTCATTTCTTTTCTGGCGTTAGGTATTTCTTGGCAGCAACCAAAATTAACATTTTTGGAACAAGGGAGACCTCTAAAAACTCTCTCTAAATCGGTCAAGGTTATTGAACCTGTAGCACGTGTGCTATCGCTTGTTTTGTTTCTTTTAGTCCTAACGGCAGGGCTTTTCGGAACCAATGCTTCTGATCAGAATCTAAATCCAGTGACCATATATGTAATTTTCTGGGTTGTTTTACAAATTCTCGTTTGTTTTTTAGGAGATATCTGGAAAGTCCTTAGTCCTTTTGACACGATCGGAATATTAGTTGAACGGTCCCGTTCAACTAATCCCAAGGAAGCTCCACTTTGGAGCCATTGGTTTGCACCGATTGGAGCTTTTGGTTTCCTCTTTTTTGAATTGATCCATCCGAGTGGCGACTCTCCTTTTCTACTTTCAATAGGTATTTTGATTTATTCTTTTTGTCTAATGATCGGGGTTTACCTCTGGGGGCGAGACTGGCTTAAGGACGGTGATTCTTTTGCAGTTCATTTTCGGCTCCTCGCTCAGATGGCACCCATATATAGGAGGCAAAAATCGATTCATTTACGATTTCCGCTTAGTGGACTTTCATCTTCTCGTTTCACGAATGCCGAAGTTGCAACTCTTCTTATCATTTTGGGTGGTGTAACATTTGACGGATTTGGCGAATCAGAAATGTGGAGAGATTTGGTTGGGCGCAAATCAGACTGGGCAAATGCAGCCGCACGGCTTTTTGGACTCGTTGATTCAATAGCGGTCATAGCGTTGCTTTTCTTGATTTCTGTGAGATTTATGGCGAACATCACAGATCAGAAACCTGGACTTTTGGCGAAAACATTTGCCCCATCGCTAGTTCCAATCGTGTTTGGGTACACCCTCGCTCACTACCTTCAATTAGCAATAGATGAAAGTCAAACCTTCATCTTTCAGCTATCTGACCCATTTGGAAACGGGTGGGATCTGTTTGGTGGAACTGGCAATCGTATTAATTTTAATTTGATTAATCCAAGTTTTATTGCCTGGGTGCAGGCAATAGGGGTTGTTATCGGGCATATAGCTGGTGTGATTGTTGCGCATGATAGAGCCGTAAGTTCATTTCCTGAGAAAGATGCAGTCCGGAGTCAATATGTCATGTTTTTGGTAATGGTTGTATACAGCATTCTTGGATTATGGCTTTTACTAAATGCGTAGAATGGCATCTTAATTTAATACGTTTGAGGTTGGGACAACACCCACATCGTGGCATCATGGCCAATAGCAATGACAGTTTGTCTATGCTCCCTTAGCTCAGTCGGCAGAGCGTCTCCATGGTAAGGAGAAGGTCGAGAGTTCAATTCTCTCAGGGAGCTCGTTTAGAATGAAACAATTCATTCCTTGGCGGCGTAGCTCAGTAGGTAAGAGCGCTCGACTCATAATCGAGAGGTCGACAGTTCAAATCTGTCCGCCGCTACAAAGAGAGATTAATGTAATAAGACTGCGGGAGTTATTCATGGAAATACGAATAGCACAAATAGGGGATGCAGAATCCATAAGAGAGATATACAACAATGAGGTCACCTCTGGAACTGCTACTTTTGACCTAACCCCTCGCAGCCTTGAAGAACAACGTAAATGGTTAACAGAAAGATCCGGAGCTCATGTAGTTGTTGTAGCTGAGTTAGAAGGACAAGTCATTGGATTTGGATCACTATCTAGGTATCAAAAAAGACCTGCTTACAGCACAACGGTGGAAGATTCTGTGTATGTGCGTCCCGAAAACCAGGGACAGGGTATTGGATTATCGATATTAGAGGCGTTAATCGCGAAAGCATCAGAGCATGGATTCCATACAGTTATTGCAAGAATCAGTGGAGAATCTAAGGGATCTATTAAAACACACGCTAAAGCGGGATTTGAAGAAGTTGGGAGAGAGAAAGAAACCGGAAGAAAATTTGGAAGATGGTTAGATGTAGTAGTTATGCAGCGATTAGTAGATTCTCCATAATTTTTTGGATTAGTGAAATATGGAAATTCAAAAAGAACATAAGCTATCAGCGATTTGGAAGATTAAACAGGAATTACGGTGGTATCCTCTGAAAGTCATCCTTTAGGGCAGTGGCTCAATTGGTAGAGCACCGGTCTCCAAAACCGGCGGTTGGGGGTTCGAGTCCCTCCTGCCCTGCGAATTTGCATGAAACCCTAAAGAATAAAATAGAATTAAAATGAAACGAATCGGCAACAAGGAACAGTTATGTCCCTAAATCGTGAACAAAAAAGAGCATTACAAAAAAGAGGCGAAATCGGCGAAGATGGTACCCCTATAGCTACTAGACGTCAGCCTGCTGGGCGTCCACAACAAGAAGAACGTGTTGGCTTCCGCAGATACATTGGGGAAGTTCGAGCTGAACTACGTAAGGTTGCTTGGCCTTCAAGATCAGAAGTCATAAATTACTCAATCGTCGTTCTAGTTACGTTAGTCATCGTCACCTCAATGATTGCTTTCATGGATTGGGGATTTGGTGAAGGCTTGCTTAAGCTATTTGAACGTTGAAAACCCCCAGAAAATGAGAAGAACAAATGGATAATATTGCCACCAATGAAGAAATAGAAGATAACCATTTAGGATCTGAAACAGATTCCCAAATAGAACAATTACTTGATGCTGAAGAACAAAAACTTGATCAAGAATCACCCGTTGTGACTGATGTAGTTGAGAGTAACGGTGAGAGCGGAGACGCCGTTTCCGAAGAAGGTTTGATTTTTGAGAAAGAAGACAAAGCACCAAAGGTTGTTAGCCCATATGACCGTCCTGGGAAATGGTATGTGGTTCATACTCAGTCAGGTTATGAAAACAAAGTTCAGGGGAATCTTGCGCAACGTATCCAATCTATGAATAAAGAAGATTCAATTCACGAAGTAGTGATTCCACTTGAAAATGTTGTTGAATTTAAACAAGGGAAAAGAGTAGAAGTCCAGAAAAAAATGTTCCCTGGCTACATTCTTGTCCGATGCAGAATGAATGATGAGGTTTGGAATGTGATTCGGAACACTCCAGGAATTACTGGTTTTGTCGGCGCTTCAAACAAACCCACACCTCTTCCTAGGAAAGAGGTAGAGAACTTCCTTGGAACTGAAGGTGAAGCGGATGGA
>Ga0208277_1002329_pt1 | contig 10788 bp, 8 predicted proteins | sample ETNtaG_5_FD_185782 | JGI IMG/M metagenome (GOLD analysis project Ga0208277, IMG submission 185782) | Marine microbial and viral communities from oxygen minimum zone, Eastern Pacific Ocean - ETNP201406SV205 (SPAdes) (version 2) | ecosystem: Environmental > Aquatic > Marine > Oceanic ...
GTATTTATAGTTAATTTTTCGATAGTATGTAAGAAATTATTTATTGCAAATAAGTTTAATAAGTTCTTTATCTTTGGTTCTGTTATTCTGGTTATATAAGATTAAAATATTATAAAATACATAAATAATAATATATGTCTACTCCACTAATTGCAATTATTGGTCGTCCAAATGTTGGCAAATCAACTTTTTTTAACCGAGTCTTGAGTCAGAGACAGGCCATTGTTGATTCTACAGAAGGTATTACTAGAGATAGAATCTATGGTGAAACAGAATGGTGTGGTCAAGATCTTAGGTTTATAGATACTGGTGGATTTATTCCTGAAGATACTGATGTGTTCAATTCTGCAGTAAGGGAACAAGCACATTTAGCTATAGAAGAAGCGGGACTGATTATTTTTATGGTTGACGGGAAAGAAGAAATTACTTCTAGTGACATAGTGCTATCTCAATTTGTTCGTCAGAGTAAGAGTCCGTATTTATTAGTAATTAATAAATGTGATACATTAAATCATGATATTCAAGGACAGAAATTTTATGAACTAGGCATGGGTAATCCCATTATGATATCTGCTTTAAATGGAAGAATGACAGGAAATTTACTAGATAAAATTTTAGATAAATTAGGGTTAGAAGTATCAAATAATAATCAAGAATCCCATAAAAGTCTTAGACTTGCAATTGTAGGTATGCCAAATGTAGGAAAATCGTCTTTGACTAACGCTCTTTTAAAAAGAGAGCAAACTATTGTAACCCCTATTGCTGGTACAACAAGAGATTCAATTGACTCTTATGTAAAGTGGCATGGAAATGAAATAACTCTAGTTGATACAGCTGGTTTAAGAAAATTATCTAAGATTAAAGATAAAATAGAATATTATAGTACTGTTAGAACTCAGAATGCTATTCTTGGATGTGATTTAGCCCTTGTATTAATCGATGCTGAAAAAGGATTTGGTAAGCAAGATAAATCTATAATTGATCAGGTCATAAATAAAGGTAAGGCGCTAATTATTATTGTAAATAAATGGGACACTATAAACAAAACGACAAATACAATGAGGGATTTTAAACAAGAAATTCGATTCCAGTTTAAAGAATTGGATTATTATCCGATTCTTTTTTTATCAGCAAAAACAAAGCAAAGAATCAACAAGGTATTGGAAATTGCATGGGAAGTCTATCAAAGATCAAAAAATATGATTCCAACTAATAAACTAAATGTATTAATAGAAAAGATTATGATTGAGAATCCTCCTCCTGCAGAGCGTGGGAAGGTAATTCGTATTAATTATGCTGTACAAGTTCATAAGCAACCGGTTGTGATTGCTTTATTTGCGAATTATCCAAAATTAATTAAAATACCATACCGCCGTTTTATAATGAACCAAATTAGAAATAATTTTAGTTTGGAAGGTATTCCAATAAGGCTGTCCTTGCGAAAAAAATAAAAGAAATATAAATAAAAGTTTAGGAGCAGGTAAGGGCGAAACCAAAGAGGAAATAATACGTTCTATTTGTATAAAGTACCTGCTCCTATTATAGAAACAAAGTTAAATAGAAAAAGTTCCAATTATAATTTTGAAGGCTATTTTAAAATTGGAATATCTCCATTGATATTCCAATTTTTTAGATCTTCAGATGTATATATTTTCCCAATATTTGTGACTGCAGTAAAATATTGTTTTATATCATCACCAAATGTTGTTCTACCTAAAGATATAAATTCTTCATTATTAGAAATTTGTGTTATAATCTCAATCTTATTTCCCAGCTCTCTAGGATTCTTATTTTCTAATTTAAATACTCTTCCATTAGAAGTGAGATAAACAAATCCGGTAATTCTAGGTGCTATACCAAATGTATATGCAGTCGAACCAATTATTGTTTCTGATTTTTTGCTATTCTCTTTATCAAAATAATTTTCAATTTTAGTTAATAAATCTTTTGAAAGGCTGGTGCCATCTTTTCCTTTTGGTCCTCGAGGTCCTGCAGGACCTATTTTACCAGCTATGCCTGGAGGTCCGGGATCGCCTTTTGGACCTACGTTTGCAGTTGATGTAGCACTACAAGAAATCAAAAAAATGCTAAAAGCCAGAGTAAGTACCTTCAACATTTTTTATAAGTACCCTTTTATTTTTTGAATTAAATCATATCGTGAAATAGCAATAGCAATAATACTAATTATAATTATTCCTGGAATGAAGTACATGATACGGTCATCTAAATAAGAGGATGCTCTTAGATATGCTAAATACATAATGATCAATAATTCAGATACAAGAGCAGTTACAAAAAAGAGCATTGATCTTCTAAGACTTTCATTTTTTCTTTTGTTAATTAGTCCTAATGAAAAGACTTGAGCTGAAAACATTTTGTATAATTTTTGCTCATCTGTTGCAATTGCTTTTAAATATTTAGCATACTCATCGGGGCTTTTAAATTGACTTATTCCAGCAAAGAATGTTGGATTTATATCTTCTGATTGTTCTTCATCAGGATTTTCATTGATTTCTCTAGCTGCTCTAACTCTTGGTATTAAAACTCTAACTAAGAAATAAATTGTTCCCATTGCAGCTGGGAAATAAACCAAGATTAATGCAAAGATAATAAAGTCTAGTTGCATTTTGGTGAAATGAACAATGAAAAAAACCATAAATGCACCAAGTATTGATAGGAGCGTAAATGCTTTTTGATCGGTTCTCTGGATGATTTGCTGTTCTCCATTAAGAATCTGTAGCAAAGCATCTAATTCTTTTGTATCAGACATATGTTTAAATTAGTTCCTTAATATTTAAGGTGGAGATATTATCAATTAGTATAATTTTATCCAAAAACAAATATTATTAAAAATAATTAATATATTTTAGTTTGTTTTGTAATGAAAAATTAAAATAACTGAATTCTTGTAAAGATTTATATCTAGGGTTATTTTTCTTGCCCTAGTTTATAAAAAAATTAATGATCGCGGGGTGGAGCAGTCTGGTAGCTCGTTGGGCTCATAACCCAAAGGTCGGAGGTTCGAATCCTTCCCCCGCTACTATAAAAAAACCCTCATTTATGAGGGTTTTTTTATGTGGTATAATAATTTAAATCAGAATAGTATGAGGAAATAAGTGCGAAAAGAGAATTTTAGAAATATAGCAATCATTGCCCACGTTGATCATGGAAAGACCACTCTTGTCGATGGTCTTCTAAAACAAAGTGGGACATTTCAAGAGCATCAACAGATTGAAGATAGAGTTATGGATTCTATGGATTTAGAAAAAGAAAGAGGTATCACGATAACGGCAAAGAATACAGCCGTAAATTATAAAAATATAAAAATTAACATTATGGACACTCCAGGACACGCTGACTTTGGTGGCGAGGTAGAGCGAAGTTTAAATTTAGTTGATGGGGCGCTATTATTAGTTGATTCTAGTGAAGGTCCTCTTCCTCAAACTAGATTTGTATTAAAAAAAGCATTGGATAAAGATCTTCCAATAATACTTGTAATTAATAAGATAGACCGCTCAGATGCTAGGATTGAAGAAGTCACTAATGAGGTCTACGATTTATTTATTGATCTGGATGCGACTGAAGAGCAAATTGAATTTCCAATTATTTATACAAATGCAAAAGAAGGCATTGCTCAATACAGTCTAGATGACAGTTCATCAAATCTTGAGCCACTATTTGATTCTATTCTTAAAGAGATTAAAGGGCCAATTGCTGATGATAGTAAAGATGCACAGTTCTTAATAACTAGTCTTGATTATGACTCTTACGTTGGGCAGATTGCAATCGGAAGATTAAATAATGGAAGACTTAAAATAAATGACTCTTACTCACTCTGTAGTGAAAATAGTATTGAACGTAATCAAAAATTTTCTGCTCTTTATACATTTGAAGGCCTCAAAAGAATACAAGTCGATGAGCTGGAGGCTGGAGATATTATTGCTGTGGCTGGCATTAATGGAATAACTATAGGAGATACAATCGCAAACAATGAAAATCCTGAGCCATTGCCAAGGATTGAGGTTGACGAACCTACCGTTTCAATGCTTTTCTATGTCAACAATAGTCCATTTGCTGGGAAAGAAGGAAAATACTTGACTACCAGACATATAAAAGAAAGATTGAATAAAGAGATTCTTTCAAATGTCTCTATTCAAGTTTTAGAAACTCAGCGTACAGATGTGTTTGAGGTTCGTGGGCGTGGAGAGTTACAAATGGCTGTTTTGATAGAGACAATGCGTAGAGAAGGCTATGAACTTATGGTCTCAAAACCAAGAGTAATTACAAAAGAAGAGAATGGCAAAACTTTAGAGCCCATGGAAAAAGTATTTCTTGATATACCAGAGGACAAAGTTGGGACTATTACGGAAAAACTCTCTATAAGAAAAGGTAGAATGACGAATTTACAGAATCATGGTAGTGGGCGTGTGAATATGGAATTTTCTATCCCTTCACGTGGACTTATAGGTTTTCGTTCTCAATTTTTAACTGATACTCAAGGTGCTGGTATAATGAATAAACTTTTTGATGGTTACGCACCATGGTTTGGTTTAATTCCACAAAGAAATAGTGGGGCAATTGTTGCTGATCGACCTGGCAAAGTTACAACATATGCTTCTTTAGGTATGGTTGATAGAGGTGAATTATTTTTAGATGTAGGTATGGAGGTATATTCTGGGATGATCCTTGGAGAACGAAATAGGCCTGAAGATTTAAATGTAAATATTACAAAAGAAAAAAAATTGACAAATATGCGCGCATCTGGTTCTGATAATACGGTAAACCTTCGCCCTCCAAAAAGGCTCTCACTAGATCAATCAATAGAGTTTATTGCTGAAGATGAATTAGTTGAAATAACTCCGATATCAATTAGATTAAGAAAGATGGAGCTTGATCAGAATAAACGTATGTCTGCTAGAAAAAAAGAAAAATATGCAGGTTAACAATTGATTTCAGGAAAGCAAATACTCTGGGGTACTCTTGGTTGGGCTTTTGGTGGTCCTATTGGTGGAATACTAGGAGTAATTTTTGCTGGCTCTAGTGATGATAATTATAGGCATATAAAACAATCTAAAGCTGGAGACTTTATGGTCTCTCTTTTAGTTTTATTTGCTAAGGTAATGAAAGCAGATGGAAAGCTTCTTAAGTCAGAATTAGATTATGTGAAAGGTTTTTTGAAAAGAAATCTAAGTAGGCAGCAATCTCAGGTTTTTATTAAGACATTTCAAGAGATACTCAAGCAAGAATATAGTACCTCAGATGTATGTAGACAGATTCAAAAATCGATGGATCATCCTAGTAGGTTAGAACTTATGCATGTTCTTTTTGGATTATCAGCATCAGATGGAGAGATTCATCCTTCTGAGATAAAGGTAATTCATGCTATTGCAGGATATCTAAACATTAGTCATAAAGACTATGAATCAATTAAAGCCATATTTATTAAAGATGTTGATAGCTGTTATAAAATATTAGAGATTGACGCTTCAGCAACAGATAGTGATGTAAAAAAAGCGTATAGAAAAATGGCTGTAAAATACCATCCTGATAAAGTTGCGCATTTAGGAAAAGAAATTCAAAAAACAGCTGAAGATAAATTTAAAGCTGTTAATGATGCTTACAATGAAATAAAGAAACAACGGAATCTTAGATAGGTTTATTTTTTTTATTACTTTATGATTTAATTTATAAAGATGCGTTTAATAATTTTATTTTATTTTGCTTTTCCATTTTTGTTTGGTCAAATCAATCCTTTAATTACTTTTTCCAGAAATATTGCTCCTGAAAATTCATGTGGTGGGTTTCAAGGTGTAAAACAAACCTCCGATAGTGGATATGTAATTGCAGGTTGTGTTGATGATAAAGTATGGGTAGCAAAGCTTGACCCTTATGGTGATAAAGAGTGGGAAAATATTTATGACTTACCTAACTATTGGGGATCTAATTCAATAATACAGACAAGCGATGGTGGTTATCTATATGCAGGTTGGCGAGGAATTATGAAACTAGATTCTAACGGAGGTTTTGAATGGAAAAAAACATCCAGTGGAGTTGCAAATACATTTCCATATTTTGAAGATGTAATTGAACACAGTAATGGAAACTATTATGTTGTAGGTGGACCTGTTTCTGATAAAGCACATATGGCAAAATTTTCTCCTGATGGCACTCTCCTAAAAAGAAAATATTATGGTGGAAATTGTGATGATGACAAGTTTCGAGCTATCATAGAAACTGATGATAATATGATTTTAATGGTTGGAGGAAAAACACATGGAAATTCTCAATATCCTTGTTCATTTGAATGGTATAATGATCTTTGGATAGTTAAAACAAATAGGGGCGGCAGGGTCCTTTGGCAAAGAGAGTATGGAGGAGATTATTATGAGGAGGCCCATGATGTTGTCCAAAACAATGATGGTGGTTTCACTATAATTGGTGAGAAGTGCGCTACAACGCCTTCAAATTGTAATAATAATACCAAGGTATTTTTAGTGACTGTTGATGAAAGCGGTCAAAATAATCAAAATCAAACTTTCCAAAATGGTGGTCTTACAGTTGGTGTGTCAATTGCGAATACTTTTGATAGTGGTATAGCATGGCTTGCATCAAAGAATGCGAATCCGCCTGATTATCATGGATCTTGGATTAAAAAATCTGGGCCTAACGAACAGTCAATCAATATTACTATGGGCGGTATAGCAGAAAATTTAGAAAATACTATTGATGGTGGTTTTATAATTGGGACCTATGGGGGCACTATACATAAAACTGATAAGGATTTTAATATTGGAGAGACCGCTGAGATAATTAAAAATAACAGTATTCCAAAATCTTTTATGTTATTATATAATTATCCGAATCCATTTAATCCTGAAACGACTATTAGGTATTCTATCAATTTTGATGGTAATGTAATTATAAAGATTTACAACATGGTAGGAGAGCTTATAAAAAATGTTGATCATGGATATAGAAATACAGGATTTCATAATTTTAAATGGGATGGTCTTAATCATTCAAATAAACCAGTACCTAGTGGGGTCTATATTTATAATGCTCAATCAGATGGCAATATAAAATATGGAAAAATGTTATTAATTAAATAGTGTGTTATATTTTCTAATGAGAAATACATTTTTATTATTATTTATGTTCTCCTATTTATTAGGGTGGGGCAATACAGGACACAGAGTTGTTGGTAAGGTTGCCGAGTATCATTTAACAGAAAAAGCGAAACAAAATATCATAAGTTTAATAGGTCATCATGACCTTGCAATGCTAAGCAATTGGGCAGATGAGATAAAATCAGACCCTAATTGGAGACATGCCAATGACTGGCACTATGCTACCATACCTGATGGTGAGGATTATAAACCTGGAAAACATCGAGGTAAAATAATAGAAAAAGTACAGGAATTCTCTGAAGTCTTACTAGAGAACAGATCGTTAAAACTTGAAAAACAAAATGCTTTGAAGTTTTTAATTCATTTTATCGGCGATATTCATCAACCCCTACATATAGGAAATGGTAATGATAGAGGTGGAAATTCAGTTAAAGTAAAATGGTTTAATGAACCAACAAATTTGCATACTATATGGGATTCCAAAATGATTGACAGTCAAAACCTCAGTTATACTGAATATGCAAACTTTATTTTGACTGGCATTGATGAAGTCGTTTTGGATAAGTGGAAAAGAGATGACGCTCTTACCTACTCTTATGAGTCAAGAGATTATCGTAATCAATGTTATGATTATGAAGGAGATAATCTTAGCTATAATTATATTTTTAAAAATAAGTCGCTTTTAGAAAAGCGGCTTCTACAGGGAGGTCTAAGATTAGCAGGAACGCTGAATAGGATCTTTAAATAATGAGAATATTAATATTCTTCATTTTATTTTTAATTTTTGGATTATGTTATGCTGAAGAATATTTTCAGCAGGACGTAGCATATAATATTGAGGTCGCACTTAATGATACAGATCGAACGCTTACAGCTTTTGAAACGTTAATATATAAAAATAATAGTAGTGACACTCTAAATTTTATTTGGTTTCATCTCTGGCCAAATGCATATAAAAGTGACTCCAGCTCAATGGCAAAACAATTTAAGCGTTTGGGAAGGACTAGTTTTCAGAATTTAGATAAAAAAGATAGAGGATTTATTGACAGCCTAGACTTTTCAATTAATGGGAAAAGTACAAAGTGGGAATATCACTCTAAATGGAAAGATGTTGCTAAGGTTTATATTCCAGATCTTCTTCCTGGTGATGAGATTACCATTGAGACTCCATTTTTTGTTAAGCTACCAAAAATAGTTTCAAGGTTAGGTCATTCAGGAAAACATTTTGAAATAACTCAATGGTACCCAAAGCCAGCAGTATATGATAAAGATGGATGGCATCCAATGCCTTATCTAAATATGGGAGAATTTTATAGTGAGTTTGGAAGTTTTGATGTAAAAATTACTCTTCCAAAAAATTATCGCATTATGGCAACTGGAGATATGATTAATGCTGAAGAAGAAATTTTATGGCTTGATTCTCTATCGCTAATTGGAGATTCATTAAAAAATCTAAGTAAAAAAGAAATGGGTTTATATGAAAAGAGTATAAAAAAGATAAAGAAAAAAGAAGAAATAAAATCATACCCAGAAAAAACACTTCATTTTAGACAAAATAATGTTCATGATTTTGCTTGGTTTGCAGATCCAAATTGGATTGTTCAAAAAGGAGATTTATGGTTAGCAGATTCTACTAAAAATATTACACTATGGAGTATGTATTTGCCAAAAAATGCATGGTTGTGGAGAAAATCTATTGAATATTTGCATGATGCCGGACTTTGGTATAGTAGGTTTTATGGTGATTACCCTTACAATCATATTTCAGCAGTAGATGGTGATATGTCTGCTGGGGGTGGTATGGAATATCCTAATATAACAGTTATATCAAGATCTGGCTCTGAAGATCTTCTTGAGTATGTAATTATGCATGAGGTTGGTCATAACTGGTTCTATGGTATGCTTGGGTCTAATGAACGTGATTATGCTTGGATGGATGAAGGGTTAAATGAGTATACTGGTATGAGATATTGGTCAAAAAAATATTCTTATAGAGATGGTCAGTTTATTTTTGTTGATGCTATACAAAATAAACTAGGTATTGGTAAAAATGTAGATATGAACTACTTCCAATACATGAATTACTGTTCCGCTGCTAATTCAGCTGATGCGCAGCCATTGAATATATCTTCTGATGAAAATATTAATTATACAAACTACGGCCAAAATTATTCAAAGGTTGCTGTAATGATGACATATCTCCAGCATTATATTGGAGAAAAGAAAATGGACATTATTATGCAAGACTATTTTGATAATTGGAAATACGGTCATCCACAACCAAATGATTTTATATCGTTTTTCAGGAAGAACCTTGATGAAAACATTGATTGGTTTTTTCAAAACATGATTGACAGTACTACTTATATTGATTACAAAGTATTTAAAAAAAATGGCAAATATTTATTAGAAAATAAAGGAACATTTAATGCCGCTGTTGAAATAGCTTACTATGATAGAAATGATAATGAGGTCTTTAGAGAATGGAAAAGGCCAATTGAAAAAGTAACAATTTTAGATATACCCATAGAATATGATAAAGTCATAATTGACCCAGAACAATATATGCCAGATATAGATAGGACAAATAACACAACAAAAAGAGGATTAAAGACTAATTTTATTTTTGACAAACCAACCTATTATGATTTTGATCTTAATATAGCTCCGTGGTTGTTTACATATAATCAGTATAATGGATTAGCACCAGGAATTTTTCTATTTAGTGGTAGTGGAGCAGGCTTTAATGGGAAATCAATAAGAGCGAATTTAATGTATGATTTTAAAAATAAGGAGCCACTGGGGGGATTTTTAATAAAAAGAAAATTAAATGATTTTTTATCATTTAATTCGAATTCGTTTTTGATAGGTGCCAGATCTTTAGAGGGAAGAAAAGGAGTAAAGGTTTCTATTTTAGGTTCAAGGAACTATAACTTAATTGAAAATAAAGAATCAAAAATAAAGTTTGATATTTATTATCATGATATTAATGAGAATTCGATTAATCCAATGATATATGACTCTGGAAATTTTTTGACTACATCAATTAAATATTCTAGAAACTGGGAATCAAATTCATCAAATGATTATTTGCTAGGTTCACAGATTTGGGGAGGACATGATTTTTGTATTTTATCAGTTTTTGCAAATCTAGATACTCGATTAACAAAAAAAATAAAAACAACTATAAAGCTAAGAGCTGGTACAACTATTATTTCAAACAATCTTCCTAAACAGTATAGATATTATTTAGGCGGTCGCGTTGATCCAGATTTCACTAGTTTTGTTATTGATAGAACTGGTAAAAGTAATAAACTTAAAATAATTGAAGATGTTTATTATGGGGGAGGTATTCGAGGTTTAAACATACAAGAGCCGTATAGCTCATCAGATAATATGTGGGCAATAAGGATTGACCAAGATATTCCAATTCTTCCGGCAAAATTATTTTTTGATATTGGTGGAGGTTCTGATTTTAAAGAAAAATATTATATCGCTAGTGGTCTAAAGTTATGGTTTTTTATTTTACCATTTTACCAAAGTTGGGAGCCTGTTGACAAGACTCCAAAAAATTTAAATTGGTTAAGAGATAGAATTAGGATTAGCATTCCAGTGTTTAACATCGAAATTGGTTAACGAGCTATTTTTTGTTAAATTTTTC
>Ga0208277_1002330_pt1 | contig 10788 bp, 14 predicted proteins | sample ETNtaG_5_FD_185782 | JGI IMG/M metagenome (GOLD analysis project Ga0208277, IMG submission 185782) | Marine microbial and viral communities from oxygen minimum zone, Eastern Pacific Ocean - ETNP201406SV205 (SPAdes) (version 2) | ecosystem: Environmental > Aquatic > Marine > Oceanic ...
AAAGTGGAACACAATGAGTTGATATGGTCCTCCGTTATACAACCACTCGTCGAGGGTTGCAGCTTCCCAGATTGGGTAGAAGTGAAGACCGATTGCGTTAGATGAGGGAACGATTGCTCCCGAGATGATGTTGTTTCCATAGAGTAGAGATCCAGCTACAGGTTCTCTTATTCCATCTATGTCAACTGGTGGTGCAGCTATGAAAGCTATGATAAATGCTGTTGCAGCGGTTAATAGTGCAGGGATCATGAGAACACCAAACCATCCCAAGTAGAGACGGTTGTTTGTGCTCGTAACCCAGTCACAGAAACGCTGCCAGTTGTCAAATGGTTTTGTTAGTGTGGCTGTAGTCATTTATAAAAGGTTAAAAAATACCAGGAACTATTTGTCCTGTAAATAAATAAGTTGCGGCAATAATCCAGAAGGCGAGCATGGCGAATCTGCCATTAGCTCTCTGCCATATAGCTATATTGCTCACTAGAAAACACCAGGAATGATTTGTCCTGTTGTCACGTAGGCTCCAAGAGCAGCTACGATACCGATCATTGCAAGCTGACCGTTTGTTCTTTCAGCTTGTTCCATAAGGAAGTTTTCTTCGTTTTGATTCATGATTTCAATAGGTGGTTCTTTTGCGAAAATGTTTTGTTTACCGTATTCGGTTATAACTGTCATTGATTTAAGAGATAGGTGAATGGCGAGGATGATCGGTCAGGTCGCCATGTCTATCTTTAATATCTACCGCCTCTATAAAAAGCTGAGAAAGAAAACCCTGGATATTTTTTCTCCCAAGATTTCTTATCCATAAGTGATGCATTTTTATGCATTGTGGAACGTTTAATTGCTCCTACATCAGTCGGACCTTTACCAGTTTTTAATTGGTCTTTGTTGCTCATAATTAAAAGTTCATATCAGAACGGCTAAGTTTATCCATAATATCCCTCCTATATGCAGGGTCATTATCATAACGTGGGTCAGCCATAGCTTCTACAAGTTCTGGTTGACTACGGAATACATCACCAGCTGCTTTAGCTGGTTTGCCTTGTAACATCCTCCCTTCATAACCATTAGCTTCATCATAACTAGCCTTCAGTCCTTGTACTGCTAATTGAATAGCTTGTACATTTCCACTTTCAACTAAGTTATCAAAAGCATCTACTTGATTCTTAGGTAAGTTATCTGATACCCAAGAGATGAGATTGTCATAAGCCTTGTCACCTCCAGCTGAGTTCTTAATTGTATTCACCTCAGAATCTGTTAGATCAGCTGATTCTTGTTGCTGTTGTTGTTGAGGTGCATTCTTTTGAATCTCCATGTAAGCATTAACAAGATCAGCACTGCTCATCTCAGTAAACTTTTGCATGGTCTCAGGAGAGAGTTCACCATTTTGTTCATACTCATTACTTGCATCAGTAATAAGACTTACTTGTGGTGATGCCTCTGGTTCCTCTTTTGTTTCTTCTGCAGTAGTTTCCTCAGCTGGTTCATCAGAACCTAGCTTCTTCTGCAGCTCTATATATGCATCCTCTAATTCTTTTGCATTTTTATATTTACCAGCAAGTAATTCTTCTTGCTGAGCTTGCATCTCTTCACCAACTTTTAAAGAGTCTTGCTCTTCAGGAGTTAGGTTCTCACTAGTGGTAACTGTATCAGTACCTGCATCATAGGTAAGTGTTTCTGCCATTAAATTTCTTCAGGTGGTTGTTGTAATTGTTCCATTGCTTCAGGGTTCTTACTAGGATCCATCACTGGAGCACTAGCTAATTGACCAGCTTGATCTACTAAGGATTGTTGAGCAGCTTGTTGTTGTTGTTGCTGCGCTTCTTCCTGTAATTGATTCTCAGTCTTCACTAAGTTCAATACATCTATACCTTGTGCAGCTGCTAAACGTTTAATAGCTTCTGAAGGTTGTATGTATTGCATCAATGCTTCTGGACCAAGTGTCTGTGCAATAGTTGTGATAAATGCTGTAAGGCTTTCTCTATCTTGTCCTCTACCTAAAGCATTCACACCAGCTACTATCTGTGGACGTACCATATCTTTAGGTATCTTAGGTAGCTGACCACTACGTTGTAGTACTAGTAGTGTTCTATTTAAATAAGGAACTAAGAACTCAACTGTTAGTAGACTAAATAGACCTCCTAACTGAGCTTCTAATTCCATCTGAGTAAGGCGTACCTCCTCAGCTGTAACTCTTTCGGCTTGCCTTGTCATCATTTGCATGAAGGCTTCACCAATTCTTCTCTCTAAGACCGTTGCCATTTCGTTAGCTGTTCTGAAGTCAGCAGTTTTACCAACTTGTATTACAGCTACATCATCTGGTCTCCCTTGAATGATTGCTCCATTACCAGCTTTCGCAAGGGTTCCTGGCTTCGTGGTTGAGGAAGGTGAGACTAGAAATACAACCTTGGCTGCAGCACTTGACCCTTCTACTAGAGCTTGGGATAAAGCTTCAAGGGATTTAAGATCTCCCAAGAATTCTTCTACTCTTCCTCTTCCGTAATCTTCTCCATCAACTGTGTTCCATCTCAGTACCAACCATGGTGAGGTATTCTTGGGTGCTGTGCTACGACTACCAGGAAGTATCATGTCATGACATTCCTGATGCCAGGTCCAGCGACCACTCTTCTCATCCAATCGGACGTATGTGTACACTTCTACGTCATCACTTTCTCCGCTAGTGGAATCATCCATTGTATGGTTTGGTTCCTTAAGTTCTGGTAGCGGGTATTCCAGAAGCTTTTTATCTATAAGTTCTTTAGTTACTATCTCTAATACATTTCCATTACCATCCCTGTTGACTACATACCTTGATAGAGGGAAGTGCTTTAAGCCATCCTTACCCATAAAGATAAGTGCATTACCTCCGACGATTAAATGTTTAATCGCTTGATGGACAACAACTCTATCACTAGAAGCGTTGATGTAATCCATAACCATCCTCTCCATCTTGGAGAATGAAAGGTCTAGTTCACTTCTAACTTCAGCTGGTAATTCTTCACCAAGTTTATCGTCTCTAACTTGTAGTTTAAAAAAAGTAGTCTGTGGTGGTAGTAAAGCTAACATCAATTTTGATGCTAGGTTCACAACTGACTTGGCTCCTACGCTTTGCCATGGTTTAACAAGTTTAGCGTAGCTTCTTTTAAAGTTATTGTCGTCTTGAATTAAGTAAGGAAGGGTGAGCTTTGAACAATCAACAGCAGCATCTAGATAATCAGATCTAGAAGTACTTAATCTGTTGTACCTTTCCCTTGCATTCATAAGTTCAACCCTCCTTGTCCTTTATATCCAGTAGATATTGGAGAAGTGAAACGTGATGATGGACTCTTAGCTCTAGTACCTAGAGATTCTCTTTTTGATTTAGCTAATTTTACTTTTGGTTCTGCATCCTCTTCAGTCTTTAGAGGTTCAGGTGCTTTAAGTTCTTCAGCTTGAGGTAGTGGCGTTTGTACTGGTTGTGCTATTGCCTTTGGCATCTTAGGCGTCTTAAACAGTGATCCTAAACACATTAGATTTCATCCTCCATAATTGATTTGAGATATTCAATGACACTGGCTTGACCAGCTCTATACATAATTGTTTCTATTGAATCAGCTGGAGTGACTGGTCTCCAGCTAAAGTTGTCTTCTAATCTTGTTACTAATTCATCCAGTCTTTGGTTATGTAACTTAAGAGTATTGAGGGAGATTGACATTGCTATGTTCGAAAAAGGCAGGCATACGACCTGACTTGGTGGAGGAAAGTTCGGGAGCTTTGCCGTTATACATAAGATTATCGCTAGTATCTAGCCAAAATTTTTTGCTTAAATATTTATCGCCATAAGTATTCTTACCTAATGGCTCCATGATCCAGTTAATTGTGGCCTTCCTAAGTTTATCCAGAGATTGACTCCAAGATAAGCCCATATCGAGACATACAAGGCTATTAGTGGCCACGTGTATTTGTTCGTCTCTGGAAATATCAGCTGATACCGTTCTGAGACCAGCATCACCATTATACCTAAAAAAAGGTAGAAGTACAAAAAAGATAGCACGTTCTATAACTAAAGCTTTGGTAATCATGTGGTCAGGATGTGCTTCCCATGCATCCCTTAATAGAAAAGCCTCTTTCTCAGACTTCTCATCAACGCCTATAGCGTTGGTTATATAGCCAAGAGCGAGGTCATGTTTAACCTCGTCTTGGACGTTAGATTCTAAGAGTTTCCTCGCAGATTCGGGAACCTCTTTTTTAAGTGATTCTGCAATGAAGTCGCCAACTGGTAACTCCATGTGGCGTATTGCGAGAGCACGGTAGATGGTCTCTTCAGCTCCAGGCTTAAGCTTTCCAGCTTCTGTTTGGACGGGTGTCCAAGTTCTCTTTCTATTGAGTAACTTTTCATATGGGTTCATTCTTGACAATCGCATTCGGGTTCGTTTTTCAGAATCCCTTGCAAGTAATCTTGTACGTCATCTTCATCTAATGCTGCATATGCACTTGACTTATCCTGAACGTCACTCATTACCTGAAGGGAATAATAAAGTGAAGTTTGGGGACTATCTAGCCACTCTTCAACGAACTGTTCGTCGTAGGTTACAACGTCACTCCAAGAGTTAAAGCTGTATCCGTGAAGAAGCCCTGTATGGTTCAACATATACATAAGTTGATCAGCTACTTTCTTATAAGCATCCCAACCAACTTCTGAGGCGATCTCTACATCACCATATTCATATGTCTGTACACCAAAGGTACCTGAATCTCTATCTACACTCCGAGCTATAGGAGGTGCAATTTCAGGTGTGCAAGTAAAGCCTTCTCTGTCTTTACTGCGATATGAACAGCTTGCGGTAGGAGCAATAGCAAAAGCTCTCTCCATTCCATATTCTCTAGCAACTTCAGCCGCACTCTGAATGCCTTTATAAAATTCTGCAGCTATTAAACCAGCTGTACCTAATCCAGGTATGCCATCGTTAGTAGCTTGTAACGCATCACCGAACTGTTCGTAGGTGACGTTGTTTTGCCTGAGTAGGTTTGCTAATCCAAGCAACCCAAGTCCGACTTGCTTGTCCGTGTCGGGGGAACGGTATTCTCCAGAATTTTCAACGCCTGTTTTACTATGTAATTCGCACAGACTTCGCATACCCTCAACGAAACCACGCTGCAAGTCGGAGATTGCACAGGCACCCGTATTGAGATGGGATAAGAGGCATGTTCCCCGTGATGGCAGGTATACTTCAAGGCATACGTTGCCTCGGATTCTTTTTCCATTTTTATCGTACTTAGTTTTATTTAGCCATATGTCACCCGACCTGATGCCATATATAACTGCGTCTTTTGTATCTTGACTAGCACATTCCCACTTTACCTCGTTAATGTTGACGCATCGTTTAACCCATGGAAGTTCGGAACGTGGGGTCGTGATAAATTCAATAATGTCAGGGTGATCCAAATCAAGATGGAGCACACAAGCACCGTTCTTATAATGACCACCCCGTCTGATGATTTCATTTAAGGTTGAATAGATTTTTCCAAACGATACTGGTCCAGAAGCTGTAAGACCTTTTCCGTTTTTATCTCCTTTGGGTCTGAGCTTAGATAGATGGACAGCAACGCCAGCTCCATATCGGAGAGCGTGGCTGACGAATCTCCAACTTGCTTCGATTCCATTTGGTCCCTCCATAGCGTCTTCTACAACGAAGACAGTGCATGATACGGGTAGACGTGAGTCGGGGTTATCCATCCATGACTGAACCCGACCAGTTCTTGATATTAAACTTGTCATTAGACTAGATCACTTAATGTAGGTGGTTTGTAGTTTTTGCTCTTTAATACTTTTCCGTCTTCCCTGTAGATAGGTTTGCCACCATCACCAAGTTTAGACATATTACTTTCATGGACTCGACGTAGAGCTTCGTCTAAATCCCATCCCATATTTGCTGCATATTGATAGCAGACATATACGAGATCACTGAGTTCTTTAATAGCTTCCTCATGCAGATCTAAGCTCTGTCGAAAGAGCATTCCTTCTGCCTCTAAAAATTCTTTAAATTCTTCAATTATTAAGTTCCGCTGCATATTCCGCGAGCTGAGATTCGGTGAGTTCTTTACTTTGAATGCTTCTCTGAACTCTTTGGCTTGTTCTAAATTCGATTTCATTAGATAGGTAGTGGATCGCTTTTGATAGGTCTTCAATGTCGTCGTCTTTATGACCAGCTCGGCAGACGTACTTAATTACATTTCCTAAGTGGAAGTTGAGTTCTTTATCACGAACAAAATCCCAGACTTGGATGGATCCACGCCTGTAGTATTCGGGTCCATGGTCATTGGTGGTTTCGGCCATTTCTCAAGTAAGTTTGTAAGGCTATTAGCTAGAACAAAGTTCTGTTTCTGAAGTGCTAGGAAGACGGTGTTAACGTCTTCTCTAGGTGTCTCTGGATTCTCTATTGAATCCTTTATAAGTCTTAGTTTTAAATCCTGTTCAACTGTCAATTCTGTAATCGGTGCTGGGACTCCAGAGTATGGGTTTCCCTTTTTCGTGGTCATAATCCTCGGTAGTTAGTATTCTTGCTAGACGTGCATTAGTGAGAGCGACTTCTTCCGATAAGTCTTTCTCCTTAAAAGCATCTACAACTGTTTTCCAGCTATACCCTTTCTCTTCGAATAGTGCTGTAGCTCTTTTCACGCCAATGCCAGGTACTCCAGAGTAGCCATCAGTATTATCTCCAGCCATCGATTGAATTAGATGCCACTTAGAACCTTCATCTGGATTGATGAGTGTGGACTCTTCAAAGTTCCACAACATCCCTGGTATTTGTTTCATATCCTTATCTGGACTAACAATGATATTGCCAGGATTTTTTGTGGCATATATTCCCATTGCGTCGTCTGCCTCTAAGGTAGGCATCTTGATTACTGAATATTCTTCAGTTAGTTTTTTGATGACACGCCTGTAACCGCAAGGCTTCTTACGATTTCTGTGTCCTTTGTAATCCTTTTGGATATCCTTACGAAAGTTTTTACTGTCACTAAAGAACAGTATCATTTCATCGAAGGAACCAAACTTGTTAGCAATTCTGTTGAGTTCACGTTTGACACAGCTGTAAGCATCTTTGAATGTAGAGGTAACAACAATAACGTCATCTCCAAAATCAATCTCACTCTCTGCAGCTGCACAACATTTATATACAACGAAATCGCAGTCAATCAATAATTTCATAGGTTAGTGGACCTCAGCCCACGTAGCTCCTGATTTTGCTTCAGCTGCTATGGGGATTCTAAGGTTGTAGTACTCACCTGCCTGAGCTGCAGATAATTCAAGTAAGAACTTGAGATCTTCTACTTCCTCTTTCTTACATTCATATTGAAGTTCATCATGTACGAATGCCAGCTGGTGAGCAGTTGGTGGTAAATTTTCATGTGTAATAAGTAGCCAACGCTTAGCGATAACTCCTGCTGAGCATTGGAGTAAATAGTTAAGAGCCTTATGAGTGCTATCTACATGGATTTTTCTTCCATCGACAGCCATGATCGTGCCTGAAGCAGACCGCTTCTTAACAGCCTGTAGTAGCTCTGAAAGTCCATCGATGGCTTCAATGAACGCGGCACGTACTTGTTTTCCTTTAGCTCTTGCCTTATCTGGTTGTAGTTGTTTATCGACTGAGAGTCCGATTTTTGCATCTCCTGCTCCATATAAGAAGGCATAGGTGACGGTCTTTACATCTCGTCTACTTATGCCAATTTTGTCTGCGTTAACTTGGTGTATGTCTCCATTGAGGAGGATATCTGCATATCTACCACCGTCATATCTGGCGAGGTAGTGAGCAAGCATCCGAAGTTCAATGCCAGCAAGGTCAGCCCCGACCATAACCATTCGTGGCGAGGCGGTAAATAGTTTTCTAAAGCTTTCATCAGCTGGTACTTGGGCTAGATTTGGTTTTCTGTGAGCACATCTAAATGTGTTAGTTGAAACTGAACAATTGTGGTGAATTCGACTAGATGTCGTACATAGCTTCAGCCATGCGTTCACGCCGACTGATATCATTCCCAACGCTTTCTTTAGTTCCAAGCATCGGAGAAAGTTCAGAGCTATATCCGTCCCAATTTCCTTTAGGATTATCTCGTCTACGACGGGCTTTCCGTTCGAGCTTATTGATGACGGCTTCCAGCCATAGTGTGTTGTCAGTACCCATGCAATATGATCTCTTGATGTGGGGTTTAGTTCTTTGAGTCGGATGCTTTCAGCACCAGCGACATAGCCTTGGGTCCGATTATTTCGTTTAGGATTAAATACTGATCCTGCAACGAAAGGATGCCTGTCTCGAAGTACTTGACTAAGTTCTTCCAATTCTTTTCGGAGATCAGATTCAAGTTCCCATGCAGAGCGTTCGTTAAAGTACCATCCATGTATTTCTTGTTGGGTGAGTATTTGTGCAACTGAATGCTCTAGCGAGCACCAGTCAGGTAGGGGTGAAAGTGGTCGCATAATTTCTTTGTAACTTCTACGTCTTGAGCGCAATAATCCTCCATCTCTTGACTCCACTCTGACCAATCACTTGTCTTACCAAACTCTCCCTTATATTCTCCTAGACGGTAGCCATAACTCTCTAAGCTATGTCTTCCATAGAGCTGTAGTGGCATATGTCTCCACTTGTGCTTATGGTCTAAGTCATAGATATTTGGGTGGTATAGACGTGATAGAAGAAGAGTGTCAACAATGCGATGACGGGGAGTGAAATAGTTATATAGTTTGCTAATACACGGGATGTCAAAACCAATAATGTTATGACCAACAATCGTGTCAGCAACAAGTAACTTATTAATTCCCTCAGAAATGGAGTATTTGTTATTCTTTTCATCGTTGTAAGTTTCTATCTCATCTGTCGTGGAGTCGTATATTGCTATGCAATGAATACGTGTTACATCGTGCAGTAGACCATTTGTTTCTAGGTCAAAGACGAGTGTCATTTTTTCATCCACTTATAAGTTTTGTCTTTAAACTTTGCTTTCTTTTTTGCCTCCTCGCTAGGTGGCTCTGGTTTATTCAGTTGTGGCGGTTCCTCAGCGTGCTTGTACCAAGGATGTTCATATTCACTGTTTTCAAAAATCCGTGGTTTCGCTGGTCCCACGTAGAAAGGATGGTTCCGAAGTCTCATTCTCACTAAATCTGCAGTTGGATAAGTCATATGTAAGTGTGCAAGCTATGCCTGTCTCGCCTGAATAACGGTTTTTAAGGACTCTAAGAGTCGTATCGCTTCTTCCCTCTGTGGACTGTTGGTTTCGTTCAAGTCCAACGACCGCATCTGATATTTGAGATATTGAGTGAGACCCTCTAAGTTGTGAGAGGGAAACTCTACCTCCTTCTTCATGTGATTTTCTGTCATTACTTGTACGTCTTAAGTGACTAACTAAGAAAAGAGTTATACCTGTACGTTCAACTAAACTTCGTAGACGAGTCATCGTCTGATCTATCATCCTTCTTTCATCTCCTTCAAGTCCTGAAAGAAGAATACTAAGATGGTCTAAGAATACAATATTACACTCCAGTCCACTGGCAAGGTATTCGATCCGATTGTAAACAACGTCTGGGTCAAAACTACCAAAGCCATCAAACATGTAGAGATTCCAATTAGCAATGGTATTACGAAAATGTTCTTTGAGTTCTTCTTCACTATGTTCTCCTATGTGTAGTGCTTTACCTACAGCAGTAGACATCAAGCCTAAAGCTGTTTGTCTGTTGGAGGCTTCAAGGTCCAAGAACCCAACCCGTTCACCCTTGTTGAGAAGGTGAGTTGCGATCTCACGAGTGATGGTTGATTTTCCTTGGCCAGTTCCTGAAGTAAAAGTAACAAGTGATGATCTCCTGATCCCTCGTAGCTTTCTATTAAGTCCGTCGTATGGGTAGTCATAGTCTGATTCTTTCTGTGGGGTGGTTACTTCTTTAAGTAATGTTTTTGCATCGACTATCCCGTCAGGTTGGTATGGCTTTGAATCCCATATAGCTTTCCTTATTGCTTCTGAGTCATTCGCTTGCAAAGCTTCCGAAGCATCTTTATAGGATTGGAGCCTTGCAATTTTGACCTTCCCTGGTGGTAGTACGCTTGCAGCATCTTCCGCTGCTTTTCTTCCAGCCTCATCTCCATCAAAGAAGAGAACAATTTCCTCATAGCCTTGGAATAAATCGTATTGTTTCTGTATATCTTTCTTGGCACTAGCAGCTCCATGAGGAAGGCTGACATGTGGCCAACCAGTCATTGCCTCGTAACCAGAGGCAGCATCTAGCTCACCTTCATAAACAATGATCCGTTTACCGCTACTAGGAAATAAATGCTGACCAAAAAGAGTATCGGTAGTAATCCCTTCATAATAGAAGTCTTTCTGTTTGGTCTTTACTTTTGCTCCCTGAAGTATTCCGTCGCTCGTGAAATAATGGAAGCGTAGAAGTTCTCCGTCTCGGAAGATCTTGTATTTTTGGTTCGTCTGTTCACTAATACCTCTTCGTTGCAGCCGTACGGCAGATCCTTTAAGTTGTACATTTGTAGACATTTGATGAGTGTGTTTAATTTCTCCATTCCCAGGAGTGCGGGTGTGACATACAAAGCAGTGTGTGTGTCCATCCGAGTACTCAGCATTGGCATCGGATGAACCACAATTAGGACATGCTGTATGTCTTACGAATTCGCTCTCTATATGAGCCATTCCATTGGTATGTTGTGGTACGCACACCACGGGATCTTGTGACGATCACACCATTGTGCATACGTTGTCTTTGATTTCTTTGAGATCTTGTTATAGGGAGCTTGAAAAACCATCCTTAGA
>Ga0208277_1002332_pt1 | contig 10785 bp, 10 predicted proteins | sample ETNtaG_5_FD_185782 | JGI IMG/M metagenome (GOLD analysis project Ga0208277, IMG submission 185782) | Marine microbial and viral communities from oxygen minimum zone, Eastern Pacific Ocean - ETNP201406SV205 (SPAdes) (version 2) | ecosystem: Environmental > Aquatic > Marine > Oceanic ...
ACCTCGCCGCTAGCAGGGTTCAACACATCTGAAGTTGAACCATCTTCTGCATCAGTCCATTCGCCTGCAATCCACATTTGCTCGCTCGCCATACCCAACGCGAAGCATAACCGCCTCAAAGCCTCTCCCGTCGAGGGTTGTCTTGATTAGCAAGCAGAGGCAGCAGGATATGATGGCGAGGCGGATTGGTGTTGCTGACACGACTACGACCAAAGTCACTGGTCGCCCACCGATACTAGTTCTGATTGCTGGAGCGACCGGCGTTGGCAAATCCACTACTGCGGTTAAATTCGCCAACGAACATTCGTTTGCTAGATTACTATCGACCGATGCAATCAGAGAAATTATGCGTGTTCAAACCACTACAGAGAATCACGCTCTACACCGATCTTCCTTTTCTAGAGGAGATTCCGGAGACGCAGTGTTAGATTGGCAAGACACATGCAAGGCTGTTGAGGCAGGAGTTCTGGCAACTATCGAAAGAGCGCGAAGAGAAGGTATTGATCTTATATTGGAAGGAGTACATCTCGAGCCAAGTTTACGCCTATTGCGCTCATGGAAAGATTCTGGTGGAATCGCAATGGGCATTGTGATGCATGTAGACGATGAAGCACAACATACGAATTTCCTTAGAGAAAGAGAGAGTTATTCATTTAGAAACGCAGAGAGATATATCTCTGCATTACCACGAATAAGATCGATACAAGACACTCTAAAAGAAAAGGCGAGAATTGCGGATTGGAATACACTAGACCCTACCGTTGTCAAAGATAGTGTTGAAAGGATGAACCATTGGCTAGATTTAGCTTGGAACGAATGGCGTAAATCAAACTAAGCGTCTAAGTCTATTTCGAATGAAATTACCCTTGTTAGCATTGAGTTCCTATCCGCAGCCCCTAGTTCACTGTAGACTGAGATAACGCCATTATCTTCTGTTACTGTTATGTTTAGCAACTTGAGTTCAACTCCTCTAATTTCTCCATGGTGCAACACGTCATCATGAAGTGAATCAATTGACTTCTGAACGCTTTCCAACTCAGTCAAGCCTGAAGCATACCAGATTTCTGCTCTAGCCTCTGTCAAGATAGGCAAACTTTCTGCAATATCGCCAGATGCTTGGATTGTATCATCTCCAGCCGTATCATATGGCATGGAAATTCCTGCCATTTTAACACCAAAAATGGCCATTGAAAGCAAAGACATCATCAAGACTACGCCTGTTGCAAGCAACATTTGTCCTTCATCGTTTTTACCTGCTGAACGCATCAGGAACCACGCTCCCACAAGTCTAGACTTATTGTCCAAAGATGATCATCTACTACTACTAATCCGTGTGAATTGACGGTGCTGGATCCTGGTGTAGCCACCTCACCGTGCGGCTGAGAAGTACCAGAATCCTTTGCAAGCCAACAGTTTGCTTCAATTCCAGATGCCAAATAATTCTGAACCAATTCACAGGCCTCATCCTTTTGACCTGCTGCAAGTAATTCGGCCAATCTAGAGTCGTAATCAGTTTCAAGAGCTGGTGTTGCTAATCCTAGATTAATTGCGTCTTCACCGGCAAATTGCATCTCAGCATCGATTGAGATGCTAGCCTCATCTGGCACGTGTACTGTAATCAAAAAAGCCGCAGTCATGAAGAATAACCAAAACAAAGTCAGCATTTCAAGAATGTGAATTTGTGCATTCTCATCGCCTTGCACAATATCACCTCAGGGCGAGAATGTTCCAGCGGAGGGACTCAATTGTGGCAGAGTAGAAACTCCTATCAAATCTGGTGAGAATACAATTACGTTGAAACAGACTAATGCAAGTAATATCATCAATCCCGAGTGCTTCATTCCACTCGTGAATCGACCTGTTGCCATCAGTCCTGCCATTGAACCATTTCCAAGTGCCTGCATTGTAACACCATAATAGAAGATAGTAAGGAAGAACAGAGGTTCAATATTTCTGATAACCATGTTTCCTAATTGTTGGCCGCCGCCACCATCATCAGAATCTGAATTTGAACCCGCAATAGCAGGAATGAAGACCTTTGCTAGAACTACAATAACACCTAGGAAAACACCGTATGAGGTCCAAATAACCGAGATGTAGGAGGCGATAGACCGTTTTCTTTCACCCTCCAAGAATTTTATTTCACGACTATCATTTGCAGCGGTAACAAGAATATCTGAGATCTTACCACCCGCTCTATTTGCTTCTGATATCAGAGAAATAGCACGCATAACAAGCGGGGTTCCAACCCTTGCTGCAAACATTTCAATGACATCACCGAATGCTACACCCCAAGATAACTGGTCGCTCATTTTCTTGACTTCATGATTCAGAGCACCGTATTCACTCGTCGCTAACGTCTGAACTGCGACAGTCATAGATAGACCACCTTTCCAATATTCTGCAAGGTCTCTCAAGAAATCAGGGAACTTTTCTTCCATCTGATTTGTCTTTTCCTTTACACGGTCCCAGTAGTATGATGCTGGCCAGAACATAATGAAGAAACCTAATCCAAAGAAATTAAGGAAAATGGTCGGCCTCAGTGACAGTCCACCAAGTTCTAACTCTGGTCCAATCCACTGAGATTTGTTATTCATGTATTCAGGGATACCATCGTAGTAATCCATTTTTAATTCGTAAGTTGCTTCCTGAACTACATTTTCAGAAATGATAACCACTTGATACAAATCTCCTTTCTCCATATTTTGGACGTATATCTCACAATTGTCGTCGTTTTTGTGCGTATTACCTCTGTAACGGGTAATTTCTTGGCCATCGGGGTCATACAAAATGAATGAGTAATCAGAAGGTATTGCTGCTTCAACATCACAAGTACCTACCAACGTTTGATCGGGTAGTACGCTAGCAGTTATGTTTTCATCCATCCCTGGAACACTGAAAAGTTGCCCTAGACCAAGGAACTCTTTCCAAGAGTCTTCAGGGGACATGACCAAAACATCTGGCTGATCTTTCAATAATCCAGATTCACATGATTCATTGTCATCAAATGTTGGAATGTAATTTGGGTCGTAACCACACATCGTGTTAACGAACAGAGGCTGACCATTAGGTGCTGTAGTAAAGTGAGAATTAGTAACCCAAAATGTGAATGATGCTAGGCCAAGGAAAATGCTTACTCCGAGAATTGCATACAACTTAGTCAATGTCGTATCGTCTTTTGGAAGATCTAGTTTTACGATAATTTTCTCCTTTTTCTTGCGTGCCATATTCTCACCTCCCAATCACATTTTTTGCTCTTCGCTTGAAGACCACACAATGAAAGCGAACATTGCGTGAATCATTGGTAGAACTAAGAGCACAACCGCATAAAGTGTGCTTTCTTCCATCTGCGCGCCAGCACCGCTTACCCAGAACATAATGACAAGCATAACAATCAGGAACAGCGGCATAGCAACCGCTACCACAACATAGGATTCTGCCAGCATTGCCAATGACTCTAGGAATTCTTGCAACCTAGTTCTATTCTCACGCATGTAGTGTTCAGCACGATTCAAGAAATACAGCTTTAGTGAACCTCCAGCGGTCAGAGTTCCAACCATTCCTTGGAAGAATTCTGTCATCCAAGGCGATGCTGCTCTCTCAACCGCCATTTTCATGGCGGTTAGCAAGTCATAACCAAGTAGAGATACATCTCGATAAATCATTGCAGAATCATATGCTATTTCCCCATAGATATCTCCATTCACCGCTAAAGATTTGAAAATCTTGTGAGGTGTTGCATTTGCTGCAGCCATTGCTGCTGTGTAAGAGGCAGCATATGGCAAGTACTTCTCCAATGCTACTCCTCTAGCATGTGCAGACCTTGATGCTGACCCTTTGAGGTACCTGAATGTCCCAAAGGGGATGACAAATCCAAGTAAAACTGGAATTAAAATTTTAGCAAAAATAGGGAACTCCATGTATTGGAAATAAGGGCATCCGCGACTTTCAAGTGTCTCGTCCACTAAATCGCCATTCCAGTATTCCCATTCGTAACATGCAAGAGCATAATCCATATCTGGCCTTGATTCATACCATGCAATCAAACCGATATCGGGGAGAAATACCCCTACTAGCAAAATTGCACAAATGATTGTTACAGCAACCGTGGTTACGAATAATTGTGCCATGTATACTTCTGGCATAATTGGCATATTTCCCTTAACCAGGTCATCAGATAGTTTTGTGTCATTCCGTGCTCTTTTTTTGAACATCTTACCAAGGACTCGATGACAAAATTTCTGCCATGCGGTTAAATCCATCTTCAAGCCCCCTTGTTTTTGTATCAGCGTAGACCATCGACACGTGCAAGAATTTCATGAGGTCTTACGTAGTACTCAGTGATAATTTGACTTACTTGGTCCGCTTTTCTAATATCGTTCAAAACCATCCATTCCAAAATTCTCTTTCGTGTTCTCAATTCACGTCTCATTTCATCTTGGCTGAAATTTATCTTTACCATTATCTTCTCAAGGACATATGACTTTCCAGAGAATATGAAGTCATCATTTGCTACATTCCAACGGAATACTTCGTTGGTAATTACTTCCAATGAGTTAGGATCAATTCCGACAATTTCCACAATTTGCTTCGTTCTTCGTACACGTCGTCCGTTAATACGAGTCTGAATCTGAATCGCACACGCTTCAAGAGCAGGTAACAAAACACGAGGGATGTCAATCGGCTTGTTCTCAAGCCTGTGTACCAATGATGGTACTGAGTCAGCGTGCACTGTTGAATATGCACAGTGTCCAGTTGCCATTGCCTGGAACAGTACGTAAGCTTCTGCACCACGGATTTCACCCACGATGATGTATTCTGGACGTTCACGAAGAGCAGCTTTTAGCAACTCGAATTCACCAATTTCACCTTCGTTGGATTCACCTCCGAAACCTTGCCTAGTTAGACCAGGAACCCAGTTTGGTTGAGGAATGTTTACTTCACGAGTAGATTCAATACTTACAATTTTCATCTGCCATGGAATGAAGATACACATAGCGTTTAGAGTGGTAGTCTTTCCTGAAGCAGTACCGCCTACGAATAGCATTGGAACTTCATTCTGGAATGCGACCCAAAGGTATGCGCCCATCAATGACGAAAGTGTTCGGAATGCTATGATATCGCAAGGAGAAAACGGATCGTCCCTGAATCTTCGAATACAGAATGCTGAGCCTCTGGTAGAAATCTCATGACCAAGTTTCATGACAATCCTCGAACCATCCATCAAGGTAGCATCCAGAAGTGGGTCTGCAACAGATATGTGCTTACCACAGCGCTGTGCAAGTTTGATAACATAAGATTCCAACTCTTCATCGGTTTCCCAGACACAGGTTGTTTCTACGGACTCGAATTTCCTGTGGTAAGCGAAAATTGGTACGTTTGTACCATCAAGTGAAATATCTTCCACGTTGGCATCATTCATCAGAACGTCCATCTTTCCGTATCCGACCAAGTCTCTGCGCAAGTAATAGAATAGTTTAGACTTAGATTTCTTATTTATTTTCATCCCATAAGCTTTGATGACTTTATCCATTGCAGTCCTCAGATAAGCAGTTGGATCTGCATCGATTTGTTCGATGTTTGCAGTTAATGAACGAATGAAGATGTCCAGTAGTTCGTCTCTCCATTCCTGCTCTTTTTTGTTAAGAGGTGGTTCGATAATCTGGTAAATGATGTTCAATGTCCTCTTGTCACGAACAATTCTAGCGAAAGCATGAGGAGGCATAACTGGATATTTGTCAAGTTCATCATACATTGCGCGCTGTTGGTTTCTCTGCCTTTTCTGGCCACCACCACTTTTCCTTGCCATATGTAGAACCCCCTGACACCCAAGACACTGTTACTCTCGGTTATGACCTTTCGCCATTGTGAGGGGCCCTACGGGCCCTCTCACAGCTTATCTAGCCAAGCCGAAACTCGTATTTTCAAATCGTCTAAATCAGACTCATTTGAAAAGGAAAAGTCCGCTTCATCAATAATAACATCCAAGCCCCATCCTGTTTCTCTTTTATCTCGCATTTCAAGGTCGGACAAATCACCATCTTCTGAGCGGGCGCGGGACTGGACTCTTTGAAATCTCAACTCTTTCGATGCAGTAATTGCTACAACGCTGAAAGAACCGCCCCAGTGGCCTGCAAAAACTTCTCTTTCAGCAGTGCCACGCAGACCCTCAATCAAGACGATTGGATGATTAGAAAGTAAATCGTCAACAGCATCAACCAACCTGTGGGCCAAAACATCTTCACCGTGCTCAGCACGTAATTGAGTTGCTACCTCGCCAAAAACATGGGGCGCTTCGGGAATGCCTCTTGCTTTTACTTCGGCCCTAACCATATCGCCCATCGAACGAACAGGAATCCCTTTTTCTGCGAGTATTGCAGCAAACTCACCTTTGCCTGCAGCAGGTAATCCGCTAACAGCGAATACGAGTCCCATGAGCCCCTCGGCTGGGTTTTAATTGTTGAACTCTGCCCTTCCCCACTTACGGTCAAGCAGTTTCATCAAGAGAATCGCTGCTGCCACTAAACCTGCGCTAACGGCTAAAATTCCCTTAAATCCAGTAGCCATTCTTTGATTATCAAATTCAACAGACTCCGCTTGCAATCCTTTTTCTTGTACTTGATCGGCCCAATTTTCGTAAAATGATACATCGCCTTGAGTGAATGACAAAAGGAACAAAGCGAGAAGAGGAATTACTGTACCAATCCAAAACCATGTCATGATTTTAGCATCAAATATTGCTTTATTTGGGGCCAAACCCATCAGGAATGCTGTCAGACATACGATGTAAATACTGTTAGCTATCATCACTACAAGACCAACTGGTAGTACTGCCCATTCATCTAGCCTCCACGCCATCAGGCAAAGGAAAATTACTGAAATCCAGGTTGTCGCTAAGAAATAAACGACAACCTTTGCCCGAATTAACTGCGGCACGCTCAATGGAAGCCCATTCATATGTTCAGGTGAATCTAAAGCGGTCAACCATGAATAGAAATTGAAACCAAAGAATCCCAAAAATGGGGCATATGAAAGTAGGTTTATCGGAATTGGAGCTTCAGCGAAATCGACAAGCCAAGCCATCATTAGAAGTACTATCAAAGGCACAGAATATGATACAATCATCTTTTTCAGAGATCCTGAACGTATCAAGTCAACAGCCTCTTTTGCCACCAATAGGCGAAGTGGGCCATTACCTAAAAATCGCAACCTATCCCACGCAGGCAAGAAAATTTCTTTCTTCGAAACAACCTTTACTTCAAAGTCATCTTGGACTAATTGTGATGCTACCCAAGCCAAAAATATCGATGCTGCTAGTGCTGGGATCGCAATGAAAATCCCATCCGGTTGTTGGGTGGCTAATCCCCACAAGAAGTATTGGCGTGGTATCAATCCTAGGCCGATTACTGTTCCTAAACCGATGACAAAAATCGGCGTTAGGCGACTGAACCAACCACCTAGTAGCCATAGTGAAGAGGCGATGAATGAGAATGCCAGACCCTGGGCAAGAGTTACAGACATCGCTATCCAAGTTCTTGGAAGGCTGCTAAACTCTAATGGCGTACTAACATCAGTGAAATTTTCCAATAAGATTCCAACAGCCATTCCTGAAATTACAGGCGTAAGTATCAACATGACGTAGTAAGATAAATCCTTGACATAATATGCAAAATGGGCTGTTGGATTTGTTAATGGTTGGAGGGCTGGAGAAGCAAGCAAGTAGTTCTTGGTACCTGTTCGCGCCAATACTTTCTCTCTTCCCAAAAAGGCGAAAGATCCCATTCCCAAACTGAAAAACAGGAGGGGAAGGTGAAGGGCGAAACGCATTTCTTCCCAGGTAAAAGCGTTTGAATCTGAATCAACTCCTTGGGCAGCGCCTTCACCAACGAGGAACTGCAGGCCAATCGTTGCGACCATGGTTACAAGTGCAACAAGCAGAGGAAATAGGAGGATTCTTCTCTTTTTTGCAAAATCTAAGTTCTCTCTGAATTCTTCGATGAACATGACTTGGAATGTTGCAGAAAATGCACTCCAACCTACAAGAGGCGTGTTTAATTTCATCCCTGCATTGGTAGAACCCAATTCTTCGGGAAGGGACTGCGCTGAATATTCAGACCAATCGCGGCTCTTGATGGATACGGCCAGATTCATTCCTCCTCGCTGGCACCCTCGTCACTCAATCTCTCAGCTTCTTCTATGGAATGCCCTACCAATCGAATGAACACATCTTCCAAGGTTTCTTTTTCATTCTCTTTCAATCCCTTCACAGTACCGGCAGCTAGTACTTTTCCATGATTTATAATCGCCATTCTATTACACATCCTCTCTGCCATCTCAAGAACGTGTGAGCAAAGGAAAATAGTACCTCCATTAGCGACCATGTCCAATAACCACTGACGGCATTTCCTCTGGTAAATTGGGTCGAGATTTGCAAAAGGTTCATCCAAAAATAGTAATTTTGGTTCATGGATGAATGCAGATGCTAACATCACTTTTTGGCGTTGACCTTTGGAGAGATCTTTACACATAGTGTCGCGCTTTTCTTGTAAACCAAACCAATCCATCCAATGTTCAACTTTGGAATCCAAATCGGTGACTCCTCTTAATTTACCAACAAATTGCAAAAATTCACCCGGTGTAAGATAGGACGGAGGTGATTCTGACTCGGGAACAATTCCAATGTTAGCCTTGAGCTTTTGTGGAGATTTAGAAGCGTTGATTCCCAATACTTCAATCGCACCAATACTTGGCCTTAGTTGACCAGTTAAGAGTTTGATAAAAGTCGATTTGCCAGCACCATTTGGGCCGAATACTCCGAAAAATTCTCCTGAACTGACCTTAACATTCAGAGGGTGTAAAGCAATGAAATCACCGTATCGCTTTCCCAAATCTTTTGCGACAACTAGGGAATCTTCACCGTCGGCCATAAGTCTTCTATGTAACTCGTCAACTTCAATGTGTGCTTACAGATTGATTTGCTATGACTTCTTCGGAGTTACATGGACGAAGTAGTAATCATCGATGAAATTGCTTGCGAAAATGGGGATGGATTGATTGCAAAGGTCACTATTAACAGACCTGACAAATTGAATGCATTGAATCAAGATGTTGTAAATTCACTAAAAGAAATGTGTAAGTGGGCAGAAGAAAATGATTCTATTAGATGTGTAGTTATCACAGGAGCAAAACCAAATCCACCACCAGAAGGCAAGAGGGCGAAACCCAATGCATTTGTTGCTGGCGCAGATATTACTGAATTTGTAGGCAAAGGTTCTACGGAGATTAGAGAAATGTTCAGAGATAACGCAATTGAGGCGATTTGGAATCTCAAAAAACCAACAATTGCAATGGTGGATGGCTTTGCATTAGGAGGTGGTTGTGAAGTAGCCTGTTCATGCGACATAAGGATTGCAAGTACTCGTTCTATCTTTGGGACACCAGAAATCAAATTAGGCTTAATTCCCGGCTATGGAGGGTCGCAAAGACTAGTTCATTTAGTTGGATATGGACGTGCTATGGAGATGATGATGACCGGAAACAATGTCAGTGCCGAAGATGCATATAGGATGGGTTTAGCTAATCATCTCTGTGAACCGGAAGAACTGGAGAGCAAAACAATGGAGATCGCTCAAACAATCGCTTCAAAATCGATGAGTACAATGCGTGTGGCAAAAAACACAATTCGTGCTGCTTTGGATAATGGATTGACGAATGGTGTTGAAATCGAAGCCGAAGCCTTTGCCGGATTATTTGATACAGAGGACAAAGAAATTGGCGTTCAGGCATTCTTGAATAGAAGCGAGCCAAAATGGGTTCACAAGTGATTAGAAGCCCACAATCATATCCCATGTGATGTTAACAATCGCTACATGGATTAGGCAATATAGAGCAAGCCGAGAAGCGGCTGTTGATTTTCAGTAAAAGTTTGCATCAGGAAACTCAATCTTCAGCCATTTCGTCTCTAAGAGCCGCTAGTGCTCCTGACGCACCAGGTATTGGTGGGAGAGGAAGGCCTAATTCTTCAGGACTTGGCAAGCCTTGTGGAAGTGGAAGTGTTGCAGTAGTTGCTCTCTCTTCTTCGACAGCAACATATCCTGTATCAAGTGGAACTCTAAGTTTCAGAACTGTGGATTCGTCGACCCTAACCAGTGTTGCGCCGTAAACGTGGCCAGCTTCAGCATTTGCTGGTTCAACCAAGATGTTATGACCGTGGTTTTCGGCTTGGATAAGTCCAACCAAGTCTTCACCGGAACTGTGATCTTCCCACATCTTTGCAGTCGATGCTCTAATCTCAGCCATCTGGTCTCTACGACGTTCTTCTATTCGTGCTCGAATCCTTGAATGACGGTCTCGCTTTTCTTGGATATGTGCTGCAATGTTAGCATCTTCAATGGATTGGGGCGATGATTCTACCACGTATTCACCAGCTACGTGAACTTCTTCTACGGAAACAGTGACTTCTTCTAGATCATCATCTGGTTCAATAGTAATCTGACTTTCCTCTTCGACTTGTTTACTCGCTGCAACTTTAGCCATTTTCCTTTCTCTAAGAGTTGCTCCATCCATTTCATTGCTCGTTACAACTTCTGGGATTTCTATTGAAGGAATAGATTTGTCCTTGACGACATTTGTTTTCACCGCGGCTTTTGATGGTGCTTTAGGAGACGGTTTCGGTGCATCTCCAAGGTAAACCCATATTATTGCTAAAAGCAAGATTGCGCCAACAAGTGCCCATCTTCCATTTTCATCTAAATCAGATTGCATCAGGAAGAACGCAACTATTCC
>Ga0208277_1002333_pt1 | contig 10783 bp, 9 predicted proteins | sample ETNtaG_5_FD_185782 | JGI IMG/M metagenome (GOLD analysis project Ga0208277, IMG submission 185782) | Marine microbial and viral communities from oxygen minimum zone, Eastern Pacific Ocean - ETNP201406SV205 (SPAdes) (version 2) | ecosystem: Environmental > Aquatic > Marine > Oceanic ...
ATCTTATCGTCTCAGATAGCACCTTTTTGTGTTTTGTTTAATACTTTTGTGTTCAAATTAACTACTGTCAAATTTGGATTCAACCCATAAATACATGCTTCGTGGAGTTTCAGCTTCAAAAGAAGATGTTCATAATGCAATAAAAAATTTAGACAAGGGTCTTTTCCCAAATGCTTTCTGTAAAATAGTTCCTGATTTTTTAACTGGAAGTGATGAGCACTGTATTGTAATGCATGCAGATGGTGCAGGTACAAAAAGTTCATTAGCATATATGTACTGGAAAGAAACAGGAGATATTTCGGTATGGAAAGGAATAGCCCAAGATGCGTTAATAATGAATATTGATGATCTCATTTGTGTTGGAGTAACTGACAATATATTACTTTCTTCAACCATAGGAAGAAATAAAAACAAAATTTCTGGAGAGGTAATATCTGCAATAATAAATGGTACAAATGAAATTGTTCAGGATTTAAAAAATCATTGTATTAATATTCATATGACTGGAGGTGAAACTGCTGATGTTGGAGATGTTGTTAGAACCATAATTGTTGATAGTACAGTGGTGGCTAGATTAAAAAAAGAGGATGTAATTGATAATTCTAAAATTTGCAAAGGGAATGTTATTATTGGTTTAGCTTCAGACGGAAAATCAATATATGAAACTGAATACAATAGTGGAATGGGAAGTAATGGCTTAACTTCTGCTAGGCATGATGTTTTCACCAAATTACTTTCAGAAAAATACCCAGAAAGTTATGATCACGATGTTCCTGAGGAACTTATTTATTCTGGAACAAGAAAATTGACTGAAACCTTTGAAGATGTTAGTCTTAATGCTGGAAAATTAGTTTTATCACCAACTAGAACGTATGCTCCAGTTATTAGAAAAATAATTGCAAAGATTGGCAGCAAAAATATTAACGGTATTATACATTGTAGTGGAGGAGCACAAACAAAAATATTGCATTTCATAGATGAAAAATTACATGTGATTAAGGATAACTTATTCCGACTACCTTTTCTTTTTAAATTGATACAAGAAGAATCTGGTACTGATTGGAAGGAGATGTATAAAGTTTTTAATTGTGGTCATAGAATGGAGTTGTATGTCGATCCAAAATTTGCAGACGAAATAATTGAAATTTCAAAATCATTTAAGATAGATGCGCAAATAATTGGTAGAGTTGATACTTCAAATTCCAAAAAACTTACAATAAAATCAGAATTTGGAGAGTTTAATTATTAAATTACGAAGAGCAGAAAATATATAACGTGTTAGAAAAGTTAAAATTAGTTGAGAATCGATTTGATGAATTAAATGATTTAATTATTAATCCGGAAATTATTTCTGATCAAAAAAAATATATTCAAATATCAAAGGAGTATAAAGAGATTAAAAAAATTATTGAAAAAGGAAGTATTTATAAAAATTTAATCTCAAATAAATCTGAAGCCCAAGAAATTATTTCAAATGAAAAAGATGAAGAAATGATAGAAATGGCAAAAATGCAATTAGAAGAAGCCGAAGAAAAAATCCCTTCGATAGAAGAGGAATTAAAGGTTTTATTAATCCCTAAAGACCCAGATGATGCAAAAAATGTTGTAGTTGAAATACGAGCTGGTACCGGTGGTGATGAAGCAAGTATTTTTGCGGGGGATTTATACAGAATGTATACTAAATTTTCTGAATCAAAAAAATGGACAGTTAATCTGGTTGATTTAAATGAAGGAACTTCAGGAGGTTACAAAGAAATAATTTTTGAAGTCAATGGTGAAGATGTTTATGGAAACCTAAAATTTGAGGCTGGAGTTCATAGAGTTCAAAGAGTTCCTCAAACTGAAACTCAGGGTAGAGTCCATACAAGTGCAGCTTCAGTAATTGTCTTACCAGAGGCTGAAGAATTTGATGTTGAATTGGATATGCAAGATGTGAGAATAGAAAGAACAACATCAACTGGACCAGGCGGTCAGTCAGTCAATACCACATATTCAGCTATTCGGTTACATCATGAGCCAACAGGTATCACGGTTAGCTGTCAAGACCAAAAATCACAGCATAAAAATCTTGATAAGGCATTAAAAGTTTTGAGAACTAGGCTTTATGAATTAGAAGTTGAAAAAAGAAGACAAGCTGATTCTTTAAAGAGAAAAAGTATGGTTTCATCTGGAGATAGAAGTGCAAAAATCAGAACATATAATTATCCTCAGGGTAGAGTAACTGAGCATAGAATTGGTTTAACCCTTTATGATTTACATAAAATTATAAATGGTGATATCCAAAAAATTATTGATCAGTTGATGCTAGCCGAAAATTCGGAAATACTTAAAGCAAATAATTGAAATGAAAGTTAAGGATTTAATATATCAAATAAATAGCAAATCTTCTTTCTTGTGTATTGGCTTAGACACTGATATTAACAAAATTCCTAAATTTCTTCTTGAAGAAGAAGATCCTATTTTTTCTTTTAATAAATCTATAATTGATAAAACAAATAAGTATTGTGTTGCTTATAAGCTAAACACTGCATTTTATGAATCTTTGGGTACTCAGGGATGGATTTCTATGGGTAAGACTATTGATTATATTAATGATAATTTCCCAGAGCTATTCACCATAGCTGATGCAAAAAGAGGAGATATTGGTAATACAAGTAAAATGTATGCTCAAACTTTTTTTGCAAAGATGAATTTTGATAGCGTTACAATTAATCCGTATATGGGATCTGATTCGGTTAAACCTTTTTTAGAGTTTGAAAATAAGATTTCTATTTTATTAGGTTTAACCTCTAATACTGGAGCCAAGGATATTCAGCTAAAAAAAATAAATAATGAACATGTTTTTATTGAGATGATTAAATCTTCAATGGTTTGGGGCAATGAAGATAATATGATGTATGTTGTTGGTGCTACTAAACCTCAGTATATAGAAAAAATAAGAGAATTAATTCCTAATCATTTTTTACTGATGCCTGGAGTTGGTGCTCAAGGTGGTGATTTAAACGAGATATGTAAATACGCTTTGAATGACAATATTGGAATACTTGTTAATTCTTCTAGGTCTATTATTTATGCATCTAATGACGAAAAATTTGCAAATTCAGCAGCAATAGAGGCGGTAAAGCTTCAAAAGCAAATGAAGACCATTATGTTTGAAGAAAAATAATTTTTCCATGAAATCATTTATTCTTAACTCATTATTTCTGCTAGTATTTTTTAGTTCATTTTCACAGAAAGACTATGTACAAGTATTAGGTATTATTCAAGATGCTGGATTTCCTCATATTGGATGTGAAAGAAGTTGTTGTGAAGGTGTATCTCCCGGCGAGTATTTTGTTAGTTGCATCGGTTTGGTTGATAAAGAGAATAAAAAGAGGTATTTATTTGATGCTACACCTGATTTACATAATCAGTTAAGGTTTTTGGAAAGTTTTTCTTCTAGTACAAACCTAGTTGATGGTATATTTCTAACACATGCACATATTGGCCATTATACAGGTTTAATGTATTTAGGGCGTGAAGGATTAGGGGGTGCTGAAATAAACGTTTATGCATTAGATAGAATGTCTAAATTTTTAAAGAATAATGGTCCTTGGAATCAGCTAGTTGACTTAAAAAATATTGTTATAAATAAAATGCAGAATAAAAATTCTGTTATTCTTTCAAAAAATTTAGAAGTAATTCCTATACAGGTGCCACATAGAGATGAGTATTCTGAAACTGTTGGTTACAAAATTATAGGTAAATCAAAAAAAATATTATTTATACCTGATATTGATAAATGGAGTGAATGGGAAAAGGATATTGTTCAAGAGGTCAAATTAGTTGATTATGCATTACTTGATGGTACTTTTTACAATGGAAAGGAACTAAACCGTGATATGAATGAAATTCCTCATCCTTCAGTTGAAGAAACTGTTAATTTATTTTTGAAAGAGCCAATAAAAGAAAGAAATAAAATTTATTTTATTCATATAAACCATACCAATCCTTTACTAACAAATAAAGATAATGTCAAAAGTAATATTGAAGCTTTAGGGTTTAATATTGCACATAAAGGATTAAAATTATTTCTAGATTAGCATTTATGAATTGGAATTGCAAACATACTTGGAAAAAAGCATCTGTAAATACTCTCTGGTGTTTGCTTGGATGTAGTATTGGTGATTTCGGAACAATATTTTATTTTCAATCGATTGAACATTCGTTATTGACTTGGCAAATTATGGGATTGGCTATTACAAATGGACTGCTTACAAGCATTTTACTTGAAACATTTATTCTTTTTAGACAAATGAATTTGAAGGAGGCATTCAAGGTTGCTATTGGTATGAGTTTTATAAGCATGATTGCGATGGAAGCATCAATGAATGTGATAGATGTTCTACTTACGGGCGGAGCAAAATTAACATGGTGGGTAATCCCAATTATGTTATTTGTAGGATTTATAACTCCACTGCCATATAATTATTACAGATTAAAAAAATGGGGATATGGGTGTCATTAAACAATTAATTTATGCCTGGTTGAGTTAATTCCCAATTTTCTTCTTTTTTCTTTTTATCAACCATTTCTTTAACCTCACCTAAGAGCCGCTTTGCATCATAGATAACACCATCTTTAATAGTGTATTTTACTCCACCAACTCTCACAACTTCATTGTTTTCGTTTAATTTAATTGCACCAGTACCATACAAGGATTTAAAATTTTCTAAAGGGTTTTCTTCAACAATCACAAAATCTGCTAACTTACCTATTTGAACGCTTCCTATTTTATCATCCATTTTTAAAGCTTCAGCACCATTTAATGTTGCGGACTTAATTACTTCAAGTGGATGAAAGCCTGCTTCTCTTAATAATTCTAATTCTCTTATATATGCAAACCCATATAGTTGATAAATAAATCCAGAATCAGATCCTGTTGATACTCTACCTCCTCTGTTTTTATATTCGTTAATGAAATTCATCCATAAATTGTAATTTCTTCTCCATTCTACTTCTTGTTCTGTCCCCCAATAATGCCAATAGGAACCATGGGATATTCTACTTGGCTCATAAAATTTCCATAAAGAGGGTAGGGTATAATCCTCATGCCATTCAGCTCTTCTTGCTCTATGTAGGTCACGATTTGCTTCATAAATATTGAAGGTAGGTACAATTGTAAAATCTAGCGAAATCAACTCATTCATTACATTATTCCAGTGCTCAGTGTGTGGTTCAGCAGCTTGTTTCCATAATTTTCCAGCTTCTTCAAATCTGTTTTGTTCATTCTGATAATTATAACCAGCAGGATAATTTTGCACAATTCTGTCGTCAAATAGAGCCTCAGGTAAACCATACCAGTGCTCCATTGATGTTAAACCTGCTCTAGCAGAGTGTAACACATTCCATCTAGCAACACTAAGCTGTGCGTGATGTGCTGCAGAACCTAACCCTAGTTTTTTATTTTCATCCAAGGCTGCAGTCATAATCTCGGGTTCAGCACCAAAAAATTTGATACCATCAGCTCCCTTTTTTGCATTAGCCCTTACCCAAGTTCTTGCCATCTCAGGAGTGCTTATTGGTGCATCATTTAAGGGATTGAAATTTTTACCGCTTTGTCCAAAACTTGTATATGCAAAAATACGAGGAGCAACAATCTTGTTTTCTGCACTTAGCTTTTTGAGGTTTAAAGTCCAATCTATTCCTCTTCCTCCAGGCTCTCTGACTGTTGTAATTCCATGAGCCATCCAAAGTCTAAAAACATAATCGTAATCTGCACCTTGACCATTTCCGCCAATATGTCCATGCATATCGACGAATCCTGGAAGAAGATACATGCCGTTTGCATCCAATTCATATCCATCCTTTTTTAATTTAGGTCTATATGAATCATTAATTTCGATTCCGGGATAACCAACACTTTTAATATCCTTGATTATGTTGTTTTCAACAATGATATCTACTGGACCTCTAGGTGGTGAACCGTCACCATTAATTAAGGTTACACCTCTAATTATAAGTTGATTAAAAGGGCCATCACCTAAATATTTTTCCTGAGAATAAATATTAAATGAAAATATAATAACGAATAATAGTATAAAATTTTTCATAAAATCGATTTTAATTTGTTGGTACTGAAATATTATTTCCTAAAAATATAGCATTTAGAAATAATTTGTTAGTTCCGTACCATGTTCCTCTAAAGTTTGGGTTATCTGCAAAAACTATAACTCTTCCTGAACCTATTTTTGAAACAATTAACGAAGCTGATCCAGGAACATAATCCTTTCTATTGGCGTCAGAAATATAGCCGTCAATGTGAAAGTCTTTAGAATAAATTGCTACTGAGGAATAGTCACTTTTTGTTTTATTTATAAATACATTATTGTTTTTATAAACTGGTATTGATTTATCATTATAGCCAAAGGCAAGTGGATGAGTTAAGTCTAAATCGGCACTTAGAATTGACCCACCAATCCTTTCTCTTCCTATATGCTCTCTTGCATCAACATATCTTTTTCTTGTATAAGTTGAATCTTTTTTTGATTCCACCAAACTTTCATTGATTAGTTCACTATTGATTGCCCAACTAGATCCTCTTGCAATTGTAATAAGTGTATTGCCTTTGCCAACCCAATTTTTAATTTTATCAATTTGCTTTTTATTTAGTTGATTATAAGATCCAGAAACCATAACTAAAGTTGTATATCTATCCAAAGAAATACTAGAAAATTGATTAAGTCTAATTTTGGTTAACGGCATACCAATTCGAGTATCTAGAAGATGCCATACCTCACCAGCTTCATAAGAGTTTACACCTTCACCAATAAGCATAGCTATTTTAACAGCTTTATTGATTCTAAAATTATTACTACCTAGATCAATCCCCTTCAAGCTATATCCAGACTCAGAGTTAAAAACAGGAACATTATATTTCTGTTGTATTTCTTGAACAAGTTTGAATACTTCATTTGATGTTATATTTTGTTTACTGACAGGAATTAATACAGCACCGTAGTTGAATTTCTTAACTGAATTTGTTCCGTTAACTTTTACAGTAAAAGGTTTGAAAGCTGAATAAGTTATAATTTCATTTTCTTGTAAATAGTTTAGAGCGGCGGGCGAATTATAATCATCCCAATCTAAAATATATGCATATTCTGATTTATTAACGTCTACATTTTTAACAAAATTTTCTGTGTTTTTAATCTCAGATTCAACGGAAAAACTTTTAAGTTTCTTCGATTTCATATTATACATATTTGAGACACTCCACGCTGATGCATCATAATATACACTATCTACATACTGGCTATGAGTCTCAAAAAAGTTTTTAACCATTCTAGATTGTGCTTGATTTATAGGGACCACATATCTGCCCTTGTTATTGTATACTTTAATCTTATGTAATATCAACTTGTCTATAAATGCTTTGTTTCGGTTTTGATCATACATGTCTCCAAATTCATAAGCTTTAACTTTCTCATCTTTAAATTCTGTTACAGATGAGTTAAAAAATCTATTTTGATAATCTCTTAAAAGATTTTTATTATCAACAGCTGCTTCCACCGTTGCAATACTAGACAAGTATTGATTTCTAATTGTAAACCCAAATGACATTGTTCCATAATTAGTTTCTTGTAAATGTCCTCTTGAACTAGCTTGTTCAAATAAAATTGCTAGCGCTCCTTGAACATCTGGATATGACGAGCCATAACCTGGGTATGTTTCGTCAAAGGATTCTTTGGTGTAATAAAATGATCCAATACTGTCAAGAGCTTCAACATAATATTCAGCAAATATTGGACTTAATACACTGTAATTCTCATCAGGAATTAAAGGTTTCAATGAAGCATTTCTTTTCATTGGTTCAAAAAAGTAGTTGCTGTTTGTACCCATTTCATGGAAATCTGTCACAACGTTTGGATACCAACTGTGAAACCATTTTAATTTTCCTTTACTCTCAGGATTAACTGCTAACAACCAATCTCTATTTAAATCAAACCAATAATGATTTGTTCTTCCCCTTGGCCATGCTTCATTATGCTCAGCATCATTACTGTCGGCAACAAGATTTATAGACTTATATTGATTTGCCCATTGAGAATGTCTGTCTCTTCCGTCAGGATTGATAGTTGGGTCAATAAAAATTACGGAGTTATTTATAAACCTTTCAATTTTAATATTTTTTGAAGCGACAAGAGTATAAGCTGTTAACATTGCAGCTTCTGCGCTGGATGGTTCATTTCCATGCACACCATAACCAAGATTTATAATTATAGGCAGATCTTCATCTACTTCTAGCCTAGTTCCAGGTAACGTATACTTTAGATGCTCATTTTTTATTTTTTCTAGATTATTTAAGTTATTGTTAGATGAAACTGTAAGCATTATAAGGTCTCTTCCCTCATGAGTTTCTCCGTATTTAATCAATTTAGCTTTTTCTGAGCTATTTGATAAATAATTTAGATAAGCTACGATAAGATCATGGCGAGTGTGTTCAAATCCAATTTCATAGCCTAGAAATTCTTCTGGTGTTTGTATATTATTTTCGTAAGGACCGTTATTTTCTAAGTAATAATCTTGTGCTATTAATGTATTTAAGCAAAACAGTAATGTAACTAAACCTAATATTTTTTTCATAATTCTAATTTTGGGGGAATCATAAATTTAATAATTAAAATTTATTGATTTGGTTTTGCGGGATATTTTTAATTTTACAAACTATGAGAATACTGTTGGTAATAGCAATTATTTTTTGTTTTTCATGTAGAGAACAGAAGAGATATGAAAATGATAATTTAACTGAACATCAAAAGCAGGTAAATAATTTTTTCAAAGATGCTTCAGTATCACCTTTAAAAGCAAAAGATTTAAAAAATTTTCAAGGATTAGATTTTTTTCAATTTGACTCAAAATTTGTAGTAAAGGCTAAAATTGAAGAAACTCCTATGAGCCTTCCATTTAAAATGAAAACTACCACTGATACACCTGCTGATTTTAGAAAATTCGGTCATTTATTTTTTTCGATAGATAATAAAGAATTCATGTTGTCAGTTTACGAAAATTTAGAATACAGGGATTTAGAGGGATATGAAAATTATGTGTTTCTTCCCTTTTTAGACAAGACTAACGGAGATGAAACATATGGAGGGGGAAGATACTTAGACCTCTATCTTAACGATAATGATTCGACAATTGTCGATTTTAATAAGGCGTATAATCCTCAATGTGTTTATGATGAAAATTTCTCTTGCCCTTTAGTACCAAGAGAAAACTATATAAATGTTAGAATAATGGCTGGGGTCAAAAACTTTGTTAAAAATTAAGCCTAATGATTATTAATCAATCTATCGGTTGGTAAGATAAAAACCAATAAAAACAGCAATTATTCCGATTAAAACGGAACCAATAGTATAAACAGAGAAACTAAATATTTCTCCGTTTTTTATTAGTTCTAAATTTTCGTTTGCAAAGGCTGAAAATGTAGTAAAACCTCCACAAAACCCTGTCGCTAATAAAAGTGTTTGATTACTGCTAAGTGCATTTTCTTTTTGGGCATATCCAAGTATAATTCCAATCAGTAGACATCCTAATATATTCACTGTAAATGTGCCATATGGTAATGCCTTAGAGTATTGATTCATTGCATTAGAAATTAGATATCTTAGACCGCTTCCTAATCCACCTCCAATGAATACCAAAATAAAACTTTTCATAACATAAATTATCACTGCTAATTTACTGTTAATAGTTTATTCAACATTATTAAGAGCCAAAAAAAATCTTTACATTAGACACTTAATTTAAAAATAAGTTTTATGAAATTCAGATCATTAATTTTAACATTAATAATTTCAGTTGCATTTTTTAGTTGCACTGATGAAAAAAGTAATTATTATGTACCAACAAGCGCAGATTCTTTTGAATATAAAGTTGATCAATTTGCTGATTTAGCAATCCTTAGATATCAAATTCCGGGATGGGATGAGCTTACCTTAAAAGAAAAGGAGTTAGTTTATTATTTAACCCAAGCGGGATTAGCTGGTAGAGATATTATGTGGGACCAAAAGTATAGACACAATCTTGAGATTAGAGCAGCATTTGAAAATATTTACAGAAATTTTAATGGAGAAAAAAATTCTGATAATTGGACTGCTTTTGAAGTATATCTAAAAAGAATTTGGTTTAGTAATGGGATACATCATCATTATTCAAATGATAAAATGATACCTGGTTTTTCTAAAGAATATTTTGACAATTTATTAGTATCGACAAATACCACACTCACGGGGGATGCGTACGAAGTAATTTTTAATGATAAAGATTCAAAAATGGTAGACAAAACTAAAGGAGTTGATAATGTTTTAAAATCTGCTGTTAATTTTTATGGACCTAATATCACTACTGAAGATGTGATTAATTTCTATAATGCAAAAAAACAACCTGATCCAACTAAGCCGCTTTCTTATGGTCTAAATTCAAAATTAGTTAAAGAAGATGGTGAGGTGAAAGAAGTTGTATACAAAGCTGATGGTCTTTATGGAGAATCAATTTCTGAAATTATCAAATGGGTAAATAAGGCAGTTGAAGTTGCAGAAAATAAACCGCAGGGTGATGCCTTAAAAATATTAGCTGAATATTACAAAACAGGAGACTTAAAAACATGGGATGATTACTGTGTAGCTTGGACAAAGGCAACAGAAGGAAATATTGATTATATCAATGGTTTTATTGAAGTATATAATGACCCAATTGGATTAAGAGGTTCTTATGAAAATATTGTTCAAATAAACGATTT
>Ga0208277_1002334_pt1 | contig 10777 bp, 5 predicted proteins | sample ETNtaG_5_FD_185782 | JGI IMG/M metagenome (GOLD analysis project Ga0208277, IMG submission 185782) | Marine microbial and viral communities from oxygen minimum zone, Eastern Pacific Ocean - ETNP201406SV205 (SPAdes) (version 2) | ecosystem: Environmental > Aquatic > Marine > Oceanic ...
CGAGAGGCGCGATGAATGAATGAATGAATGAATGAATGAATGATTCATGATGGAATGACGCATCGATGAAAACGGCGCGAGGAGACTGACGATGACTCCGTGCGCGCAGATTGAGGACGCGCGCGAACGACTGAATCGTTCGAGAGAGATCGCGCGCGCGATCGAGGCGAGCCTGGCGACGGAGACGGTGAGGAAGAGAGGTTTAGTTGAGGTTTTCCTCTCGCGAGGGTTGACGCTGCCGCCGCCGCCGCCGAACGAGGCGAGCGCGAGCGCGGACGCGTCGGAGGAGACGTTGGCGAGAGAGAACGAGGGCGGTGACGATATCGACGACGAGAAGGACACGAACGCGGACGAGGAGACGATCGAGGGGTTGAAACGAGCGTTGGCGAGTTCGCAGGCGCGCGCGCGCGTCTCGCTCGCCAAGGCGAGACGCGCGCGCGCGCACGCCGACGTCTTGGACGCCGCCTTGGACGTCGCCGAGCGGTAGTCGTGTATTTTTATTCATGTATGCGTGTATTTTCCGTACCATCGGTCGCATCGCGCGCGCGGGTCCTCAAATCTTTGCGCGCGGCGCGATTTTCATCTTCGCGCGAAATCATCACCTGTTTTTCAACCGTTGTCCCGACGATCGCCACATCGACGCGCGTCTCTCTTCTCCCCGTCCGTCTCGCGCCACCGAACCGAACCGAACCGAACGATGCGCAATCCACTCCCGTTCATCGCCGCGAGCGCGTCGAACGGTGATTCCCCGACGTCGCGACGCGCGTCCTCGCGCCATCGTCGTCGTCCCGGGGAGTCGGACAAGGACGCCGTGCTCGAGTACTGGGCGCGCGTTCGCGCGGGGGTGGAACCGGCGCCGAGACCCGGGGCGGAGGCGGCGGTGAATAAGCGTCGGTGTGCGCACCTGCAGTCGCACATCGGGGACGTTTTGAGCGGTGAGGGGTCGACTTCGAGGAGGACGCGCGCGGAGGACGGGGAGGACGCCGCGGGCGCGCTCGAGGTGGGGGAAAAACTGGCGGATGAGGACGTGTTGGAACTGAAAACGCGCGGATGGGAGGAGGTGGGCGAACCTCTGGCGGAGGCGGAGGTGGTTCGACTGAAATCGCTCGGGTCGGGGAGTCGACGGTCGGAAGCGGGGGCGTATTCGATGCCGTTGGCGCCCGAGGGAGACGCGGCGGAGGGAGACGAGGAAGACGCGTTCGAGGAGGAGGCCGGTGAGTTTTTCGATTACGATCGACACGAGTTGCCGAGACACATGAAATATTGGTACGCGCCGCCCGGAGAGGAGTACGGGTCGTTCTTCGACGTGAACGCGCCGGCGGCGGGACAATACGATTGGAAATCCGAGGAGCGCAAGTACGCGACGGTGAGGAATTTACGTTCGCACGCGCTGTGGTGATGTGTGGTTTAAATTAAATGAAATCGGCTACAGCGGGTCATTGTGGTTGCGTAAAGTACACTGGGCGCGAGGGTGATCGCGGTCAGGCGCTGCACGACAGGCAGGCGTACGAATAGCGAGGCTTTTTCAAAACCGACTCCGACGTTCCCCAGTCGACGGTCGGCCATCCTCGCTCGGTCGCGTGTTTCTTCAATCTAGAGTCCGGATTCACGCACACCGGATATCCGACATTTTCCAATAGCTTGACGTCCGACATGCTATCGGTGTAAAAGTAACAATCCTTGAGATCGATGCCGTTTTTATCGCACCACCGCTTCGTCGTCTCGTACTTGCCGTCCCCATACGCCACGACGCGTATCGTGCCGTCCATGCGACCCTCATCGTCGACACCCATGATGCTTGACACGACGTTCGACTCACCGGTCTCTAATCCGTAGATTTCCGCGCCCACCGCCGCGGGATGCTGCCACGTCGACGTGCACATGACGCACCGCTCCCCGTTCTCCTTGTGCGCGTCCAACACTCGTTTAAATCCGGGTCGAATCCGGTGCGCCAACTCCATGCGGAAAAAGTTTGTGATGCGCTCGCGAAACGACTGTTCACTCTCACCCTTATACAGCGACGCGGCGTCTTTCCCGGCGGTCTCCGCCCCGTCCCCGTACCCGAAGGCGTATCTCGAAAACCAATACACCGCCGTCCCGATCAACGACACCCCGACCCGTCCCGAATTAATCTCGCTCTTCACCCACAACCACGACGAATTCACATCGATGATGGTATGATCGAGATCAAAAAACGCCACGCCGCGACGTCGCACCGCCGCCGGCAACGACGCCGTGGGCAACGTCAATGTCTCCGCTTTCGCCGTCGTCGTCGTCCCGCCGCGCGCCTCGCCCGCGAGCCCATCCTCCTCATCGCTCGCCTCTTCGCTCGCCCGCATCACCTTGGGCGCCGTGCTCACCTCTCGCGCCGTCCTCTCGCGCGTGTCGTCGCCTTCGCGCGTCGTCATCGTCGTCGTCCGTTTCCCCGGCGGACGATTCTCGCGCTCGCTCTCGTCGTCCACGTCTCCGTCTCGCGCCCCGAGCGACTTCCGCGCGTCGACGCGTCCGTCGGAGTCGAGCATCCTCGACGATTCGCGCGCTCGCGCGGACGTCGACGACCGTCGAGTCGTCGCGCGCGTCGCGCGATGTGACGCGATGCCGCTGGGTGTTGTTCATCGTCGATCGAACGCGGATGTATGGATTCTTGAGTCATGAACCGTGAAGAGTCCCCCATACACGTCATCGCTCGACCCCGCGCGCGTCAGTCGTCGTCGACGAGCGCGCTCGTCGCGGCGACGACGATGCGCGCGGCGTCGCGGCGCGGTCGAGCGACGTCCTCGACGCTCGACCGCGCGCGCGCGGGCGTCGATGGGGACGCGTGGACCCCCGGACGTGGGTTCGCGGTCGTCTCGGGCGGTGGGCGGTCGGACGCCGCGCGCGAGGACGACGAGGGCGACGGGCGGGGGACGACGCGGCCGCGCCGCTCGTCGTCGTCGTCGTCGGCGGCGGCAGTGACGCGCGCGAGGGCGTTTTTGCGCGGTGGCGGTGCGGTGGCGAGCGTGTGTCTCACCTCGGCGGCGTTGATGTCGGGACACGCGTGCGCGAGCCCGGTGTTGCCGATGTTGGCGCAAGAGCTCGGGGCGAACGCGACGGAGATAGGGGCGACGATGAGCGCGTTCGCGGCGGGGCGGTTGTTGTTTAATCTCCCGTGTGGGTGGTTCGCGGATAAGTACGGACGGAGGCCGCTCATGGTGGCGGGACCGGCGGTGACGACGGCGGGGATGATTTGGAGTTATTATTCCGGTGGGTTGAGCGAGTTGTTGGGGGCGAGAACGGTGGCGGGGATCGGAAGTTCGATGTACATGAGCGGGGCGACGGCGATGTTGGCGGATCTGTCGACGAGAGAGACGAGGGCGAGGATACTGGGGGCGAATCAGGCGGCGGTGCTCGCCGGCGCGGCGGCGGGACCGGCGTTGGGAGGGGCCATCGCGGGGGCGGAAGGGATGAGCATTCGTTCGCCTTTTCTCGCCGTGGCGACGATGAGCACGTTCGCGTCCGCGTACAGCGTCATGGGCATCGCGGAGACTCGACCGAGCGTGCTTAAGAAGGATTTCGCGCCGAGCAAGCATTGGTACTGCGACGGACACCCCATCGAGGACACGAAGATGTGTTTGGAATTGGGTGAATCCGGCCAAGACGTGGTGTATAGAGATGGACAAAAGTACGAATTACTCGACGCGACGACGTCTGAGGTCGTCGTCGATCCCGACACGGCGCAAGACGCGGCGATGGGTCGTCTCGTGAAATCCGTCGATTTCTGGGCCGTGTGCGGATTAAACTCGGCGCTATTCTTCTCCGGTGCCGGAGGTCGAGGAACGCTGCTCCCCATCTTAGCCTACCAGACGTTTGGATTCACCCCCGAATCTCTCGGGGCGCTGTTTTCCGCCATGGCAGTCACGAGTTTACTCGGTCTCGGTCCGGCGAGCGCCATCACCGACGCGTTCGGACGGAAAGCCGTCATCGCGCCGTGTGTCATCGCCTCCGCCGCCTCCGTCGCTCTCATGGGCACCACCACGGACCCGATCGCGTTCACGGCCGCCTCCATCCTCTGGGCCGCGGCCGGAAGCCTCATGGGCACCGCGCCTGCGGCGTACGCCGCCGACATTTCACCGAAGAACATTCGCGGAAGCGCCCTCGCCATGTACCGCACGTGCGGCGACATCGGTCTACTCCTCGGCCCGCTCGCGCTCGGTGCACTGGCGGACGAAGTCGGTATTCCCGCCGCGCTCGGCGCGAACGCCGCCTTACTGACGCTCTCCGGCGGTATCTTCCACTTCACCGCCAGAGAGTTTCGCCGCAAACCGTCGCCGCCGTCGAAACGCGATTGACGACGACGACGACAACGACCATTAGAATATTCATCATTAGCTACATCTACATCACATCACAACCACTACACACTACCCACATCCACATTCTCTACTCCTCGATCGCACTCCTCGGCGCGACGTACCGAAACTCCCGCGTCCCGAACGCCGCCTCTCCCAACAACCGCTCTCTCTCCGCGCGCGCCGTCTCTCGCTCCCCGACCTCTCCGTTCACCCTCGCCGCGGCGTCCACGCGCATCCGCAACCCATCTCCACCACCTTCGCTCGTCTCCCTCGTCGTCCACATCGGTCGCGCGTCCTCGTCGTCCCTCGCCTCGGCCGCCGCGTCCAGTCGTCCCGCCGCGCGTAACATCTCCTCCACGTCCCTCGCGAAGCCCTCTTCCTCCTCCTCCGGCGGACGAAGATTGGCCAATCGCGCCACCGCGTCGAGTTCACCGCGCGCGATCACGTTTCGTCCATCGCGCGCGTCCGTCGTCATCGACGTCGTCGACCACGACGCGCGCGAGGGCGTGGCCGCGTGGTGCGTCGCGCGTCGTCGCCACGGATCTTCATCATCGTCGCGCGTCGCCTCCCTCGCGGCGTCGTCCGCGTTCGAGTTCGCACCGAGGGCGAGTCTCGCGCACGTGACGAACGCGCGGTAGGGCGCGCTCGAGAGCGCGCGCGTCGTCGGCGTCATCCCGCGGCGTCGCGGTGTCGCGGAGACGTCCCCGCGGAATGGGAGGGTTGAGGTAGGGTTTAGGTAGGGTTGAGGATGTTCCCGCGACAGCCGAGATTTCGGATGTCGCGACGACACTGCGAGACGACGCGCCGCGGCGTCGAGGGTCGACGGGCGAGACGCGAGTTCGATCGCGCGCGCATCGTTCGTTCGTTCGTTCGACGTCGCGAGGACGGACGGGACGCGAGAGGCGCGGGACGGAGAACGGAGACGTTCGCGCGCGGTGAAGGAAATTTTGAAAATCGGCACGGCGAGGACGAGGACGAGGACGAGGACGAGGACGAGGACGAGGAGGACGACGAGGACGAGGACGCGATGGGGGGCGGTGGGAAAGGACCCGCGTTCAGCGGTACGACGGGTGGACACAAGGTGAATCTGTACGGTGAGGCGCGGGTGCCTCGAGGCGGGCGCGGCGGGCGCGGCGGGCGCGGGGTCGGGCGCGGAGGCGGGCGAGGACGCGGCGACGTCGGCGACGGGAGGAGCAAGGCGCAGATCGCGGAGGAGGAGAACGCGTTGCAGAAAGAGTTGGGATATGAGGTGTTGGAGGATGGTGTCGATCGAGTGGGGTGGTTGATGAACGCGAGCAGCACGCAGGCGGAGGATAAAGAGAGCGGGAAGACGTTCGCGGCGGTGAATTGTTTCTTCATGTGCGAGGACGGGTCGACGTTCAAGGTGCAGGCGAGGTATGCGCCGTATTTTTACATCGCCACGAAGACGGGGTGTGAACACGAGGTGGAGGCGTTGCTTCGACGAAAGTACGGGGAGTTTGTGCAAGACATCATCATGGTGGATAAAGAGGATTTGGATTTGAAGAATCACCTGAGCGGGTTGCAGCAGACGTACCTCAAGGTTTCGTTTCGCACCGAGCAAGAACGCCTGGACGTGCGTCGGGAAATCTTGCCGATCGTGTTGAAGAATAAGAAGAAGTCGTCCGCGGCGGCCGAGTACCAAGCCTTGTCGCATCAAGAGAGCTTGGACGCCGGGATCAAACCGAAGAAGAGGGCGCTGACGGATTACGAGGATGCCATGGTGGACATTCGCGAGTACGACGTACCGTATCACATGCGTTTCATGATCGACACGGAGGTTCGTTGCGGTCACTGGTACTCGGTGCGTTCGGAGCAAGGAGACGTCAAATTTGTCCGTCGAGCGGATATGTTGGCACGGGCCGAGGTGCGCGTGTGCGCGTTTGATATCGAAACGACCAAGCTTCCGCTCAAGTTTCCAGACGCCGAACAGGATCAAGTGTTCATGATTTCGTACATGTTGGATAATCAAGGGTATTTGATCATCAATCGGGAAATCGTGAGCGAAGACGTCGAAGATTTCGAATACAATCCGAAACCCGACTATCCGGGTCCATTCATCGTGTGGAACGTGCCCAACGAACAAGCGCTCATTCGTAAATGGTTTGATCACATGCGCGAGGCGCAACCGAACGTGTACGTGACGTATAACGGTGATTATTTTGATTTCCCATTCATGGAAACGCGCGCGAAAAAGAATGGAATGGACATGTATCGCGAGATTGGATTCAAGTGTGAAAAGTCTGGTGAATGCCGAAGCGACTTTGCGTTGCACTTGGATTGCTTCTGCTGGGTGAAGCGCGATTCATATCTTCCGGCTGGTTCACACGGTTTAAAGGCAGTCACCAAGGCGAAATTGGGTTACAATCCCGTCGAGGTGGATCCAGAAGATATGTTGCCGTTCGCCCAAAGCCGCCCGCAGACGATGGCGGCGTATTCGGTCTCTGATGCCGTGAGCACGTATTACCTGTACCAAAAGTACGTCCATCCGTTTATTTTCGCGTTGTCGACGATCATTCCTCTGTCCCCGGACGAGGTGTTGCGAAAAGGCTCAGGCACACTGTGTGAGGCTCTACTCATGGTGGAGGCGTTCCGCGGAAACATTGTGTGTCCAAACAAGCAAGTGAGCGCTGGAGAACAGTACCACGATGGACATCTCTTGAACAGCGAGACGTACATCGGTGGTCACGTCGAGTGCTTACAAGCTGGTGTGTTCCGTTCAGACATTCCGTGTGACTTCTCGCTCAATCCAGAGGGATATCAGAGACTTTTGGACCAGCTCGATGAAGATCTCAACTACACTCTCAAGTACGAAGCCAAAAAGCCACTGAGCAGAGACAACTGCGAGAACTATGATGAAGTTCGAGCGCAGATTGCCGAAAAGTTGGAACACCTTCGCGACAATCCGAACGTCAAAGTGAACCCGTTGATTTATCACTTGGACGTCGCCGCGATGTATCCGAACATTATTTTGACAAACCGATTGCAGCCGGCCGCCATAGTGACCGAAGATGTGTGTGCGGCGTGCGACCACAATCGCCCTGGTAAAGGATGTCTGAGAGAAATGGAGTGGATTTGGCGTGGTGAACATTTCGCATCCACGTCGAGTGAATATGCAGCCATCAAAGCACAGTTGCAGGTTGAGACGTTCGCACCGCTGCATCCCGGCGGAGCGACGCGCTCTTGGCACGATCTTTCGTATGAAGAACAGCAAGAGAAGAAAAAGACACGCTTAAAGACGTACACGCAAAAAGTGTATCGAAAGGTGATGGAAAAACCGGTGACCAAGACGAAGATGGCTGGAATTTGCATGCGTGAGAACCCATTCTACATCGATACGGTTAAGGCGTTCCGCGATAGACGATACGAGTACAAGGGGTTGAATAAAGATTGGGGTAAAAAATTATCCAAGGCAAAGGAGAGCGGTAACGCTGCGGAGATTCAAAACGCCGCAAATATGTGCGTCTTGTATGATTCGCTTCAGCTCGCGCACAAGTGTATTTTGAATTCATTCTACGGCTACGTCATGCGAAAGGGAGCTCGGTGGTATTCCATGGAGATGGCGGGCGTCGTGACGAACACCGGTGCCAAAATCATTCAAATGGCGAAACGTTTAGTGGACGACATCGGTAAGCCGCTCGAATTGGACACGGATGGAATCTGGTGCTGTTTGCCTGGAACTTTCCCGGAGACATATAGCTTTAAAATCAAGGGGGAAGACAAGCCGTATGAAATTTCGTACCCTTGCGTCGTGCTCAACCACATGACGAAGGTTCAAAACACGAACGATCAGTACCAAACTCTCGTGAGAGATGAAGACGGTAAACCGTTGCGTTACGAAACGAGCTCGGAGATGAGTATTGAGTTTGAAGTCGATGGGCCTTACAAGGCGATGATTTTGCCGGCGTCGAAAGAGGAGGGCGTGCTCATCAAAAAGCGTTACGCGGTGTTCGATGAGGAGGACAAGCTGGTCGAGCTGAAAGGTTTCGAGCTCAAACGTCGCGGTGAACTCAAGTTGATCAAGGTTTTCCAAAGTGAAGTGTTCGATTTCTTCTTGAAAGGAAAATCTCTCGACGAAGTGTACCAAGCTGTCGGAGCCATCGGTAATCGTTGGTTCGACATGCTCAAGACGGAGGGAGCGAACTTTGAAGACGACGAGCTTTTGGAGTACATTTCGGAGTCGAGCGTCATGAGTAAAGCTGCGATCGAGTACGGCGATCGTAAATCTACGTCGATCACGACCGCCAATCGTCTGGCGCAGTTCCTCGGCGCCGATTTGATCAAAGACAAGGGTCTCGTGTGCAAGTACATCATTTCGAAGAAACCTCTCGGCGCCCCGACGTCTCAGCGCGCCATTCCGGTCAGTATTTTCAACGCCGAAGTACCCGTCGCACGCGCTTACTTGAAAGAGTGGACGCAAGACAAGGTTCCGGGCGAAGATGACGAAATGCCAGACATGCGAGAGATGGTCGATTGGGAGTACTACAAGACTCGTCTCGCCGGAGCGATTCAGAAAATCATCAGCATTCCCGCGGCTCTGCAAGGCGTAGAGAACCCTTGTCCGGACGTCGCGCACCCTGACTGGCTCAACAAGCGCATCCGCGAAAAGAATGATAAATTTATGCAGCGAGATTTGCGTAAAATGTTCCAGAAGCAGATTTCTGAAGGCGTGCCGCTCGCCGGTAAAGATTTGAACATTTTCGACATGGAAGATGGTGGTGTGAAAGCGTCGACGCCGTCTCGACCACGAGTCAGGAAGTTCAGAAGGGATGGCGACGCGCCTCAGACTCCCGAACAAACGGCCACACCGTCCGGACGAGGACCGATGACCCCAGGATCGGCGAGCGTGGATGCGGCAGTGCCGGACAAGAAGACGAATTATGACGGTTGGTTGAAGCATTACAAGTCGAAGTGGAAAACGTTGCGAGCCAACATTAAGCGTCAACGCATCGAAGATGAAAAAGAACAAGCTCGAATAGAACGCGAAGGCGGGGTCACGAGGCGTCGACGTCGTTCGGATGCCTTTGGTATGGAGGCATTTGTTGAATCACGCGAGGAAACCATCGCGCTATCGACCATGCACATCATTCAGGTTGAAGCCACAAAAACGCCGGGTTTGTTCAACGTCTGGTTGTTCGTAAACGGATCGATGCAGACCATCAAGGTGAACGTGCCGCGTCGTCTCGTCATCGCAACTCGTGAAACAGATCGCGACGGCGATCTCGGTCTCGACGGCAAGCGTCGCATCAACGCGATTCTTCCTCGCGGTTTCGACGCGCCTCACTTGTATGAAGTGAGCGTTCCAGAGCAGAATTTCTCTCTCGGGCTCGAAATCGCTGGTCTCTTGTCGGATCCAAACGTGGTGGGAGTGTACGAAAAGTCTGTGCCTTTGCTTGATAGATTCATATACAACATCGGTTGCGTCACGGCGGTGAAGAAGTCGGAACAACAGCGAGCCATGTCTATCGCCAGCGAACCGTACGAGATGGATATGCTTCAGATGAAAGCCACGGCTGAAGTGAGCTCGTACTTACCGGGGATGTCTCACATCACGTTCTATTTCGCCGGCGAATCTGGTCAGAAGGGTCGCGGAATTTACGTGCTTCACAATAGTCGCGAAGAGAAGGGAACCGTCGTCGTCCATCAACCGGGTAAGGGTGTGCGCGAGGTCACCGCCGAGCTATGGACGTCGCATCTCCACGACGCAATCAAGCAAAGCGCCGACGGTGAGGGCGCGGCCGTTGAAGCACCCGACGTGTCGAAGTGGACCGTGCTGTACGCTAGAAACATTGAACAGGTGAGTAAACATCTCAGTCACGCCATGAACGGGTACTTGGCCACGGCGCGAGGAGCCACCGTTCTTCTCGTGCAAGCACCGCCGAGCGCTGGTTTGGAACCGCCGCATGACGCTTCATCCGCGCGACGGGGGTTAGCCGGTAGATTAAGCGCACTGATGCCCGCCTCGGGGCGCCTTCCGATTGTCTCCAGACCGGCGTTCATCTCTGATAGCGACTTGAGCAACGATCCCACAAAGGGTTGGCAGCTCGACGCGGCGAAGACGGCGACGTGCCGCATCGTGGAGAGCGCTAAGTGGCTCGAGGAACATATTCAGATTGCGAGTTACGCGCACATCCCGATCGGCAACTTGAAGTCGGATTGGTGGGTGCACACGGCGGATACGTTTTTCGCACGCACGCTGCAAGACCACGAACAAGTTCTATGGACTGGATCCAGTGGCGAGCCAGATCTCGGTGGTGGCGCCAGTGCGGTCTCGCTCGGTGGCTTGGATGACGCGTACACGTCGTCCAAGATGGAAGTCATCGCGCCCGGCGCGTACCGCAGCGTGTGCGTAGAGTTGCAAGTGCATCACTTGGCGGTGTGCGCCATCGTGAAATCAGGCATCCTGAATGATCTCGAACAAGGTGCGT
>Ga0208277_1002338_pt1 | contig 10768 bp, 7 predicted proteins | sample ETNtaG_5_FD_185782 | JGI IMG/M metagenome (GOLD analysis project Ga0208277, IMG submission 185782) | Marine microbial and viral communities from oxygen minimum zone, Eastern Pacific Ocean - ETNP201406SV205 (SPAdes) (version 2) | ecosystem: Environmental > Aquatic > Marine > Oceanic ...
CCGATTTGCACATTGCAGACTACATGCTCGACGTCGTGTTGAAGAGCTCTCGCTCCGACGTCAAGCGCATGGTGCGGGCGTTCGCGGAGAGCGAAATCGCGGAGAATGCGTTACTTGTTGCAGATACTTTGACGATCCAGTACGAGGACTCGGATGAAGCACCGATCATAGTACCGAAGTACGTGAGTCCTTACGTGAAGCAAGTGTATTTGCTATGGCAAAGACTCAGCCGTTTGACGTTCCGTCATCCGTTCTTGTTGACACTGCACTTTCTGTCAACGGCGGGCGCGTCGGTCGCTCTCGGATTCATTTTTTGGAACAGTGGACACGACACGGGCGGCATACAAAATCGGATGGGTGTGCTCTTCTTCATCATTTTGTATCTCACGCTCATGTCTTTATCGTCTTTACCGATATGGAAGGAGGATCAAATCTTGTTTCGACGCGAGCGGGCGAGCGGTGTTTACGGAACAAATGCATACTTCTCCGCGGTCGTCCTGTTCGATGTCGTCATTCTGAGAGTCATACCACCGTTGTTCTTTGCATGTGTCACGTACTGGATGGTGGGTCTGCACGCGAGTATGACCAGTGCGATGTTCTGCGCTGCGATACTAATTATGACGAACATTGCCGCGTCAGCGCTTTGCATGTGCGTCGGCATTGTGAGTCCAAGTAACGCGTCCGCGAACGTCGTGGGTCTCCTCGCACTTCTCATGTCCATCTTGTGTGGTGGGTTCTTACTGAATAAAGAGGACCCGCATTCCGGTGGCTCAGTCGCCGTGACTTGGTTGGAAAATTTATCATTTGTCAACTACGCCTTCGAAGCGCTCTTGATCAATGAATTCCTCGACGCCGGAACGTTTTATTTCACTCCGAAGCTCACGGACTCGAAGCCGAGTGCACAGCCCACGGATTCTTCCGATCCTCTCAGGGTGCCAGTTAGTGGAAAAGAGGTGCTGAACTTTTTCAGTTTTGGTACGACGCATGAGGTGATGATGTACGACGTCACGGTCCTTCTCGGAATAATGACGGCGTACTTGACCCTCGCATTCATTCTCTTGAAAATCTCCCAGCGCGATGCCATGTATTGATTAGATGAGCGCTCTGTACGTTTGTACGTTACAACAGTGGTAATGTGGTGCGTGCTTGCGTGCGTGTCGCGTGCTCGGTGAGCTTGTAATAGAAACAGTGGCAAGTTCTACCGCTTGCATATTACGCCTCGGTGTCGTCCTCGGGAACATCCTCATCGTTAAGTTGGCCTTCTACGAAGCTCAAAGTTCGCAGAGGCACCAGCTCCTTCACGACGATGAGATGTTCCTGCTCGTTACACCAACTTCTCGTGTCGACTTTCCACCCGTCGTCCTGCATGTGCCGAAGCGCCGCCGAGGCGTCTTTACTCACCCGGAAGGCGTCTTCCCACGTTTTGCAGCCAGAAAAGTCGAGAAGTTCGATAGGATCGACTTCCTCGTGGAGCGAGTTTACGTTCAAACCAACCTTGAGCATGTGCTCCACCGACATGAGTTTCGGCACGAAGGCACCGAACGGCTTAGTGGAGAGCGGACGACCGAGATCGTCTTCGAGCCATCTCCAATTTCCCTCAATGTCTTGGGCGCAATGGAGACCCTTGATCGGTTCGTAATCGTCTCCACGGCTATAAGAAATCTCGATCGTGTATTCACCCATGTCGTCGTCGTCCTCATCGTCGTCCTCATCGTCGTCCTCATCGTCGATGTCTTCGCTGTCGAAACTCGCGCTCGCCAAATGCCAAGCGTCCATGTCATCTTCCTCGTCTGGATCGATACCGAGGAACGCCATGGCTTCTTCGTATCCCTCCGCCTCGCAATCTAAGTGATAAACGGTGACGTATTGGCCGAGTAAATCGCTCACTGTGTTCGGAACCTCACTCGAGCACAACTCTTTAAAGGCTTCCACGGCGTTGACGTACTCGACGAGTTTAATCATCTTTTCATCCTCACTCGACGTCGGCGACTCCAAATCCCACTCCTTCTCCTCGATAATGAGTTCCATCCTCTTCTTCTTCAGCGCAAACTCCTCTTCGCGCGCGTCCATGACGACCGACTCGATGAAATCACCCTCGGCGTCCTCCTCGCTCGCTTCCGGCGTGGGCGCCTCCGCGGCGAGCGTCTTCTTCTTCTTCTTTCCCTCGACGCGATCGTTCGCCGCCTGCGCCGACACCGCCTCGCGAGTATCATTCTTTTTCACCGAACGTCTCTTCTCAATCTCCGGCATCGTCGACTCGTGCTCCGCGTCGTCTCCTTCCCGCTCGCCTCCTTCGTCGCTCCTACTCGCCGCGCCTTCCCCTCTTCTCGCGCGCATCACCGCCTCGCGTCCGCGCCTCGCGCCTCGCGCGCGCGACAAACGTTCACGATCGACGTCCACGACGCGCTCGCCTCGCGCCGCCGCGCGCATCGCGCGCATCGCCCGCCCGCTCGCGCGGGACGTCGTCAAACGTTCCGGATGCGGCATCGCCAACGTCGCGCGCATCGCCGTCGCCATGGTCGCCGCGCTCGTCGCTCGCGCGCGCACGTCGAGACGACGAACGATGCGCGCGACGTCGAAACCTCCCGACGATGCACCGTCACGGTCTGACGCGGTCGGTGCGATCCCGCGCGAGAGGCACCGAGCCAACGATAATCTAATCCAACGTTCCACGAGAACGGATACGTGTTGCATTTATAAATAGACCTAAAAAGGACAATGTACGAATAAACTCGTCGCGCTCGGACAGATGGCATCAAAGATAAGGTTCTTTGAAAAATATCACAAAACTATCTGCAGCAAGACGCCGCCGACGCGAGTACGCACGGTGGCGTCGCGCTCGGCGTCGAGAGGCGGTCGCAGTGAGACGGTGACGTCAACGTGCGCGCGATCGTCGCGGGTGGTGGCTGCTTCGCGCGGTGCGCGTTGCATTTTGGGGGGTGATTGTCGACCGTTGCGGTTTTCCGCCCATAAAAATCGCTAGCGTCGGCGTTGACTCTGGACGTCACGGCTAATCCATCACCTGAATGCACTTGTCGTACGCCTCGCCAGCCTTGTCGAAAGAGCCGAGATCGGTGTAAATGTCGCCGAGGAGACCGTAGACGACGGAATCGCTGTCCGTTTGGCCCGACGCGGAGGAGCGGGCGAGATATTCCTCCAGCGCCGTCGCGGCGTCGGCGAATTGACGCTGCGCGGCGAGGGCCATGGCGTAGCCCTTGCGCGCGCTGAGTTCAGCGGGGATGTCCTTGACTCGCACAGAGATTTCGATGGCGTTGAGGAAGAGCTGCGCAGCGCGGTCGTTGTGGTCAGAGGCCAACGCGTTCTTCGCCGCACCGAGCGCGGCGCTCGCCTCTGAATCTCCATCCTCGCTCGCGAGCGGCTCCTGTCCGCGCTCGTCTAACTTTGCCATGATACTTCGCATCTGAATGTTTAATCTCTCTATCTCTTCTCGTCGCTTCCTGGATAAGATGCCGTTGACGGTGGCGCCGACGAGCGCGACTCCCTCGAGCGCGGCGAACGCCGGCCAGTACTGTCGGCCAAACTCTTGAAACTTGTTCAGCTCCGGCGCGGGCGCGGCCTTGGCGGCGATACACGCGACCTCGTTCACTCCACGAGACGCGGCGGAGGACGGACGCAGGCTCGACGCGTCCATCGCCGCGCGAACGCCGATGTGTCCCGACGATGACGATCTGTCGCTCTTCGTCGTCGCTGCCGTGGACGCAAGAGACGCGATCGCGCTCGGACGCGCGATGGTGGATGCGGTGAACATGATTGCGATCGACGCCGCGGTGTCGAGCTAAGTGCGGCCGCGCGCGCGTCGGGAAGTGTAGATAACGTAACCGCGTGTAATCTTTTTTCGCGACGAGCGCTGGGACGAGTCGACGTTTCTGGCAATGTGTCATCCGGCCGAGACGGCGCGGACGTGGACTAATGTTTACGTGTCTAATTGAATAAACTGTGGGTCGATGCGCGAGCGATAGAAACGAATGGTCAGTCGATGCGCCGTGCTCGTCGAGCGGGCGCGCGCTCGCGCGTCGGAGTCTTCGTCCGTCTCGGAATCGCTCAGATGCCTATGCTCTGCATTGCGTTAGAGGGCCGGGCTCCATCGCCCCAAATCATTCTAGCCTCAGTTGGTAATTCCAGCTTTGTAAAGGTGTGATCATCACCGCGAACCTCGATGGACGAAGACTGCCAAAGGTCAAAAGAAAGAATCGCGTCGCCGCGCTAATCGTACCTGCTAAGCTACAAGTCATTGTTGATATACATACGGAAACCCGCAAAAATTCATCCGTTTTCTTCACCTTCGTCCGCCCACGTTGCGGCTGCGTCCGCGCTTTCCTTCGTGTAACTGTTTGACGCGTGCTTCGGAACAAACTTGAAAGACGAATCCGGTTTCCCCAGTCCACAAATCTCGCTCAAATCGAGCCAGTCTTCGAGTTTATCGCTAGCTAATTTCGTTTCGAGATCGGATCGCCCGATGTATCGCATCGGTCTCAAATGCAATTTCGAAACTACGTTTCGCTCGAGAAGACCGATCGGGACGTATCGATGCGTGTAACTCATCCACTCCAAGAGGTACCGTCGCGTCTTCTCGACGCCCATCGAATCCGATCCCCAGTGCTCCAAGCCGTAACGACAAAATGTCTTGAAAAACTCCAAGCGCTCGCTTGCGCTGATGTCCCAGTGTCGTTGTTCTTTGATTTCAGTCATGAGCCAAGGTTTTATTATCGCGCCTCTTCCGATCATGCACGTCGCGAGCTTGCTGTCGGCCACCTGGGCGTTGTAATCCTCGTACGTGTACACGTCTCCGTTGCCGATGAGCGGCAGATCGTTCGCGACGGCGACGTCTGCGCATCTGTGAATGTACGACCAGTCAGCAAGCCGAGAGTACCGTTGTTCTCGCGTGCGACCGTGTAAAGTCGCCGCGAACGCGCCCCATTTCTTGGCTCGCGGAATGATGTCATGCGCAACGTATCGAGAGGGATCGTCAAAATATCCCATGCGCAATTTGATCGTGACCGGTGTTGAAGACACGCCCGTCATGGTGCGAACGACGTTTTTCAACCTATCCGTGTCTCGCATCAAGCTACTTCCGGCTCCTTTCGCACACACGCCGTCGATCGGACACCCCATGTTTACGTCAATGAAGTCGCAAGAAATCTCGTTGTCAATCAACTCGGCGCATCTCGACATGAGATCTGGATAGCCACCGCACACTTGAATGCCAAAACACTTCTCACTCGGATGCCGTCGAAGAAGCGCCCACTCTTTACGATCGCCCTTGAGCAGGTTACTTGCCATGGCCATCTCTGAAACGGTGATATCGGCCCCGAGATCCGTGCAAATGCGCCGAAACGGCAAGTTGCCGACAGTCGTCAAGGGTGCTACGTAAATCTTGTGTTTGAAGCTCAACCTGGTACCGTGCTCGCGCTTGTGCGCGCCCCCGGGTTCAGAAGCACCGAGGTATCCCTGACGTCGATCAACCTTTGCTTTCTGCGCAAACGAGAGGCACTTCAATTCCAAGTTTGCGGCGCGGAGCTCTGAATCCGAACGAGGAAACGGGTATTCATTCTTCCGCAACCGCTTCTGCATCGCATCGTCGAGCAGGTTGATCGAAAATTCCACTTCATGTTCGCTCTTCATCTTCGCGTGGCTCGATTCGAACCTACATCGCACGCCGAACGGGCACTTCTTACTCGACGCGTTGACGAAGACGCACGGCGAGCCCTTGATATCGCTCGGCTTTGACTTTCGATACGCGTCGATGTCGTGCGTGTACCCACAGCGCTTGCCCAATCGACACGTGATGCCTTGTACCGTGTATCGACACAGATCTTTCGCGCGACTCTCCGCTTTTCGACGTTTGATGGCGCGCAAACTTTCGCCCAGTCTGTCCCGGTCCTGTCCCCGAGACGCGCCTTCATCCGTCTTCGCCGCGCTTGTAGGCGCGTCCACGATCGCGTCGTCCTTCGCGAGGGCGTCTCGACGTATGGGGAGTAATCCGCTCGCGATGAGACGAGTCGCGCGCTCGGAGGCGTCCGCGCGCGGCGTCCGCGCGCCGTTTTCCGTCGCCGCCGCCGCCGATTCGCTTTTTCGGCCAGTCGCGTCATCGTCGCTCGTCGCGCTCGTCGACGATCGAGATGTCGAGCTGGACATGTCGCGCGAGGCGCGAGCGTCCTATGCTCTCGATTCACGCGAGCGGCGGTCGACCATTCGCGCTCGGCGCGCGGCACAGGCGTCTCGCACTGGGGCTCGACGGCGTTACCCCTTACCCCGGTGCTCTCGCGTCTCGCTCTTGGCTCTCTCGCGTTGAATCTTAGAGTTGTTGCCGATGACGAAGCAGTGCTTCCTGTATCCGACGATGCCACCGCAGAGCATGGTGGGACGGTTGGTGATGCGAGAATCGATCGCACGCACGAGTTGCGCGCCGTACTCGTGACACATGACGCCGCATAAAAAGTTGTATCTGGCTGAGTCGTCGAGTCTGCTCAAGACGGTTTCGGGCAAGTACAGCGACGCCTTTATACAGCACGGCATGGCGCACCAGATCGCGTTTGCATCACGCGCCATCTCGACCGCCACCTTGTTTGCCTCATTACACCCGTGGAGTGCGATGACGACGCTCGCGTTGTTCACCAGAGGTCTCGCCTTTTCGATGTCGCCCAGCGTGAACACAATGTTCGATAGTGCGGGAGACTCCACAGGCTCATCCGACGCCGGGATTTCGCTGACGTCTTGTTCCGCTTCGAGACGATTCGTGGCGACGAATGCCTCTTCCGCGTCCCAATCGATGGTGCCTTCACTCCATGGTGCATCCGCGTCTCGTATTTTCGCGAAAGCGCGACAGTACGCGTAAAATGCTGGTCTGTGTGTGTGATCGAATGCGTAAACCGTGCGTTTGGGAAGCGCGTACGCAATCATGATACCCACCAAGCCGTGGCCACACGCGAGATCGAAGAATTTATCGTAAACTTTTGAGGTTGTCGATTCCGCAGAGTTTAGATGCGCGATTACCAGATTGAACGATTCAATGCTCTCGATGAGTTCTTTGAGCCGCAAAAAGTGAGGGGCGGTCTTCTCCATCTCTAGAATGACGAACGCCAATTCAGGCATGGCTGCCACCGCTGTGCTAAAGTACTCCAACAGTCGCACGCGAAGCTTCCCGTTCAAGTCGCTGAAACGCGTGTGCGTGCTCAAACACTTTTGACGCATGGGCAGAGTCTCTAACTCATTCATCTTCCATCGCTTGCGAGGTTCCTTTTTCGGCTTCTTCTCGATGATCGGTGCCTTTCCTCTCAACCCACGCACGAATTCAAGATCGCACTCGTTCGTATCATCCAACCTAACGTTCACCGGGCGCTCTGGCCATCGGGCGCTCGACGAAGCCAAAGTGCATCCCGTGACGACTCGTATCACCTCTTCCGCCTCGCGCGTATCCCTGAACGTGCACACGGCGAATCCACGATTTTCTCTGTCGCGATCTCGACGCGTCTTCGGTCGACACGGTCCGAACGTGGCCACCTCGACGGCGTCGAGCGCCGACATGTCGACGCTCGCGCACATTTTTGTCACGAGCGACTGCAGCGCAGCCGCCAGGACGTCCGGCGCCAAATCGACGGGAAGGTTACCGAACACGACGCGCACGGCGTCGGGAAAGTCTGGAAACGCGCGCGCGCCGCTCGTCGATGGTTTTTCGTCCGGCGCCACTTCGCTCCAGCCCCGAATCGCCGACAGGTCCGCCTTCTCGATGAGCTCGGCGTTGTAGGCGGCGACTTTTTGCCGAATGCTCGGCGGACGCGGACGCTTGGCGAACTCCTCGAGTTCCTTGCGACGAGCGTCTTGCTTGAGCGTTCGCTCGTAGCGTTTTTGACCCATGAGACTCGTCGATGCGAGTCGCGCAGTAAACGCGTGGTTAACTTTTTACACTTTTTACACGCGGGACGTGTAGATTTTGTAGTATTCAATTTTTCGGGCGTCTAGCTAAAGTGTTGTAATCGACGACGACGAACGTAAGTGTCGGGCTCGTCGAGATCGTCCTCTCGTCGGGGCGGTTGACTGGGCGGAGGCGCCGCGCTCTCGGGTGCGTCCTCCGTATCCGAAAGCAGCTCTTTTCCGCGAGCGCCGCGGGACAGTTGCGAATGACTTTCATCGCTGGCTTGTTCCTGAAACGTCGCCATCTGCGCCTGTAAAAGTCGCACTTGAGCTTGCATGGCGTCGAGCATCGCTTGGCGCTCCGCCTCGATGGCGGCTCTGACAGCCGGGGACGCGTCGTGCGGCATCGGCGAAAACGTCGGCGTTCGCGCCGGTTGCGCCGGAGACGGGGCGGGGGTGGGCGCGGCCATGTGTGCGGCACGTGCGGTCGCCTCTTCGACTAATCCAGGAACGCCGAACGGAGCGATGCTAGCGAACGCCAGTTGCGCTTGTGAACTCGCTGCGGCGACCGCGGAGGCAACGGCAGTGGCTACTCTGTGCGCCGCTTCGTCATCCATGGAAGTGAGTCCCGTGGCGGGATCTCTAGTGATTCCTAACCCACCGGGCGAGGCGAACGCGTTGGGGGAAGTCCATGCGCGGGATCCAGTAAACGGGTGCGCTTGATTCGTTCGCTCGACGGGCGTCGTCGTGAAATCGGTGTTCGTCGGCGCGCTCTGCGTCGGCGTTTGCGTCGGCGTCTGTGCGAAGTCTCGTCCGTTGTCGGGAACTCCCGGCGGCGTCTGCGCCAGAGTCGTCGCTTGACGAGGCGTTCTGCTTCTCGTGACGTCTGTGGGAGGCGTCCCTGCCGCCGCTCTCTGTTCGCGTCTCTCCTGCGCCTCTCGATCTAATCGAGCAGCAACCTCCGGCGGGATGTAACCCGCTTGCAACTCGGGAGGCAACTGTTGCCACTGCGCCTCTTCGGCCGCTTGTCTCTGCGCGTTCGCGCGACGCTCGCGCTCAGGAAGCACGGATTGTCGACACGTCGGACACGATTGCTGTCGCTCTAACCATGAACGCAAGCAATGTAAATGGAATGAATGACCGCACGGCAGCTTCTTCGGTTTGTTACCCCCTTGCGCGTCCGCCTCCATGTTTTCTCTACAGATGATACAGACGTCGTCGCCCGTGGACAAGTCATCCGCGGTGGAGTCTGGGAACCTATCGTTCAAGTTCGCCGTCACGCGACGATATCGAATGAATTCTTCGACCCGTTTCCTAAAGTTCCGATATGTGAAGTACAGATCTCGCATCAAGTGCACCGGCATCCCGTAGTACGCGAATATGATCAAAAAGAACACAAAGTACACAAACAGTTGCAAAAGATCCGTCACGAGTTCCAGGTAAAAGATACACGTCCCTTTCCCTTGCCACTGACCCTCCAACATGCGATCGGCGTTGATGATGAGGTACTTGGCGAAGCCTACGAAGAGCTTTGTGGCGAGAATCACGTACTCAAATCCAAACAGCAACAGAACGCTCGGACCCTTTTCGATCGTGGACGCGACGATGTAATTCAACATGCTCAGGTCCAGCATCAAGAGCGTCCCCATGAACGCCGCCAGTCGCAGGTGCGTCGTGCGACTGAGCGTCGGCGCCGTCTCCGCGTACTGCACTCTGTCCTGATACAACCAGTGAAACGCCTTGATGAACAACAAACTCACGAACAACGCCACGAACCTCGCGTTGAACTCCTCGCGAAATATCGTCATCGCCAGACACGTCTCCATCACCGCATCCCTCGTGCGCTCGTACAGCCGCTCGACCTCCGCCTCTCGCAGCGTCCCGAGAAAAGTCGCCTTGACCACGTGTCCCAACACCAGCATCATCGAAAACGCAAAGTTTCCGAACGTCACGAGCGCAAACTTGCTCGTGCTCAGGTACATCATCGCCGGAAAGTACTGCTCTCGCGTGTACAGCGCGTGCGCGACGACGCACGTGATCGCGCCGACGCTCAGGGCGACGTACTTGGGCAAGGCGAGCATGACGCGCGTCGGTCACGGGACGGGACGGGACGCGCGGGCGCGGTCGCGCGCGTCGCGCGGTCGCGCGCGTGGCTCTCTCGCGACACGCCCCGCGCGATCTCACGCTCGCCTCACGCACGCGCGATCGAGGACGTCTCGAGAGGTGCGACGAGGGACGAACTGAAGATTAGATTAAATGATGACGCTCAGCTCACACTGGACGCGCGACGCCGATCGTCGACGACTCTCGGCGCGAACGTCTCGCGCTCACCTCGACTCCTTGACGGCGCTGAGTGCGATGCGATTCTTCCTGAGCGCTTCGTGCACGGAGTCGAGACGCTCGAGCGCGCTCGTCTTGCGCTCGCGCTCGAGCATGGTTCGACCGGCGCCGGTCGGAAGCGCGCGAAGTCGCGCCTCGAGCGCGTCTCTCTCGAGGGCGAGTTGCATGTGCTCCCTCTCCAAGGCGGCGATGGAGGCGATCCATTCGTCGTAGCTCGCGGTCGGACGCGCGTGTGCGACCGGAGGAACGTACCGGTCGCCGGGAAGTGGACGCGCGGCAGGCGCGGGTCTCGGCTTGGATTTCGGTTTCGGAGGATCGACGCCGCACATGTCGTAAAAGAATCCGCTTCCGGCGCGCATGCGTCGTTTGTACTCGGAATCGTCGAAGTGTTGCGTCGGTCTCGATGGAGCGGCGACGACAGTTTCGGGTGCGTTCTCGCGCGAAGTCGATCGTTCCTTGGACGTCGGACGCGCGACGGGCGCGACCGGTTCTACGTTGAGCGGCGTCAGGATGGAGCGAGGCGCGGCGGACGCGACTGGCGCGAGGGGCGGCGCCG
>Ga0208277_1002340_pt1 | contig 10764 bp, 5 predicted proteins | sample ETNtaG_5_FD_185782 | JGI IMG/M metagenome (GOLD analysis project Ga0208277, IMG submission 185782) | Marine microbial and viral communities from oxygen minimum zone, Eastern Pacific Ocean - ETNP201406SV205 (SPAdes) (version 2) | ecosystem: Environmental > Aquatic > Marine > Oceanic ...
AAGAAAGAACTACTAGTAGCGAATATGCAGATATAATTAGATATAAATCAGAGAATGAAGAGCTATTTACTTCATATTCATTTTTTAGAGATTTAAGAATTTCTAATTTTTCTCCCTCAACAATTTCACCTTTTGAAATAATGAGTGTTTCTTTTTCAATAAAACCTCTATTTGGAGAGATGTTTGTGGTAGCCTCATCAAGCGCTTGTTCTGATAAAGCATTGTTAAATATTAGATTAGGCTGAATTATATCAAAAATTAAAGATATAATTTGGGTTTTGTATTGCTCACTATTATACTCTAAAATCTTATTATTTATTAAGGTTAACAAGCTTTCAGGTTTAACAAGATTATTAAAGGAAGTGGAATTAATAAGCTTATTATCAGATATTATAGATACTAATTGCTTATCAATAAAGTCATAATTCTCCTCGACTAGACCCACTTGATAAACGTCATTAATTATTTTAACAGATTGCTCTTTAATAATAATCAATTCGGCTTTATTGTATTTGATAAACGATGAATCAGTTTCTAATTCATTTATTCTGTAATTTAAGCTGTTCTCTGTTGCAGATGTTAATGATGTATCTATATCAAAAAACAATGGAGTGTTAATCTTTGCTTGATTAATTTCAAGACTTATTTCATCATTAGTTTTTTTAATTGCAAAATCAAAGGGTGCATAAAGATTTTCTGATTGCCAAGGCCTACCATTTTCAAAACTATATTTAAACTTTCCGCTTTTTGGAAAAAAATAAATAATTAAAAATGCTGATAAAATAAATAGAAGAACCCTAAATATTCTAGAAAAACCTTTATTTATATTGTTAAACAACCTACTCATAAGTATTATTGAATAAATTTACTAAATATTTAAGAGCTTAATACAATTTATATTTTTATTAACTTTAGAAAAAAACAAACATATGCAAAATGATGTTGTTATCGTTAGTGCTGTAAGAACCCCCTTAGGTAGTTTTATGGGTTCATTATCTAACTTTTCATCTGTTCAGCTTGGAGTCTTTGCCTTAAAGGGTGCGTTATCTAAAATTAACTTAGACAAAAATCTTATTGATGAAGTGATTATTGGACATGTCTTACAATCTGGTTGTGGTCAGGCACCTGCAAAACAAATAGCTTTGGGTTCAGAATTAAAAAATGATATTCCTTGCTCAAGCGTAAATAAAGTATGCTCTTCAGGCATGAAAGCTGTGATTTTAGCTGCTCAGTCAATACAATTAGGAATTAATGATATTGTTGTTGCTGGAGGTGTGGAGAGCATGAGTAATGCTCCTCATTATCTAAATCTTAGGAAAGCAAGTAAATATGGAAACACAAACACAATTGATGGATTAATGATAGACGGTTTAACCGATGTTTACAGTAATGAGTCAATGGGCGTGTTAGCGGATAATTGTTCATCTGCTTATAAAATTTCAAGGGAAGCCCAGGATAATTATGCTATCGCATCTTATAATCGTTCAATCAACTCATCAAAAAGCGACTTATTTGCTAATGAAATTATTCCGATTCATTACGAAGACAAAAGAGGTAATAAAATTGAAATAAAAAATGATGAACAGATTAGCAAAGTGAGTTTTGAAAAAATTCCAAAACTTAAACCAGCCTTTACAAAGAATGGCACTGCAACTGCTGCAAATTCATCCCCTATTAGTGACGGTGCATCAATGTTAATTTTAATGAATAAACAAAAGGCAATTGATTTAAAAATTGATTCTATTGCTGAAATTATAGGATTTGATGATTCTTCTATTTCTCCAGATCTATTTACTATTGCTCCTTCAAAATCGATTGAAAATCTAATCAGTAAAACAGAGACAAATTTAAATGAAATTGATCTATTTGAAATTAATGAGGCCTTTTCTATGGTTCCGCTTGTCAATATGAATAAGCTTTCAATTAATCATGAGAAAGTAAACATAAATGGAGGGGCAGTTTCATTAGGCCATCCTCTTGGATGTTCTGGAGCAAGGATTTTAACTACATTAATTCACTGCCTTCATCAAAAAAATCTAAAATCAGGTGTTGCTGCTATTTGTAATGGAGGTGGAGGCGCATCTTCTATTCAAATTAAAGTTTAATATGAGCCTAGGTCTGTGTAACTTAAGCATTGTTCCTGTTAGGATTTCAAACTCAGATAAATCTGAAATGATTACACAATTGATTTATGGTGATTTATTTAATATAATAGAGGAAAAAGATAATTGGACTAAAATTAAATGTGAATTTGACAATTATGAAGGATGGATAGATTCCAAGCAATATGTTAAGCTCGACAAAAATGAAATAATTAAAAGGGATGACCAGAAATATTCATGTGATTTAGTAGAATTTATCGAAAATAGCAATAAGGAGTTAATAACAATTTCAATTGGATCGAATATTTCTAATATTGAATTACTTAATCATAAATATGAAGGAAAATCAATTTCTGGAAAACAAACTAAAGATTCAATTATAAGTACAGCAATGCTATATCTACACACTCCGTATTTATGGGGAGGAAAAACTCCTTTTGGAATTGATTGTTCAGGATTTACACAAATGGTCTATAAAATTAACGGTTATAAACTGCTTAGAGATGCAAAAGAACAAGCTACCCAAGGAGAAACATTAAGTTTTATTGAAGAATCTGAGCCAGGTGATTTAGCTTTTTTTAATAATGATGAGGATGAAATTATACATGTTGGTATAATTTTAAAGAATAATTATATTATACATGCTAGTGGTAAGGTAAGAATTGATAGGTTAGATCAAACAGGGATTTACAATAATGATATAAACCAACATACTCACTCACTTAGATTTATTAAAAAAATAATATAATTGATTATTTATTTTCTAATTCTGCAACAATAACTTTATACTTATTATATGCTTCTGAATCATCTATAGCAGAAAATATATTTCTTAGTGTCCTAGCAGCGCTTAAATTTTGATTATCAAGCTTATAAACCATTTCAAGATAAGGAATAGCATTTTTGTATAGATTTTCTCGTTCTATTTTTAATTCATCATACCTGTTATAATCAGCTGTAGATGTGCCTAAAGAGTTCATTTCTTCAATCATAGCCCCTTCCCTATCAAGTATCAATGCTGCTGCATTTAAGTAAGCTTTTGTATATTCCTGATCAATTTCAATTGCTTGATCATAAAAACCAAGCGCTGCATCAAAGTTTCCTTTATCTGCATTGACAACCCCTAAATTGAATATTAAATCAACATTATTTGGTTCAATTTCTAAAGCTTTGGATATTAACTCTTGATACATATCTACCTCTCCCATCTCCCATCTAATATTTGATTCTAGTAGAATTAGATTAATATCGTTAGAGTTAATTTGTTTTGCTTTATTTAGATACTCAAGTGCTTTTTCAAGATTTTCCTGAGATCTATAAATAGCAGCTATTGACCTTAAGATATCAATCTCTACTGATTCCGCCATTTCATCCCTTGGAGCATCATGTGTACCTATTACATCGACAGAGAAATCTCTTGATTTTTTATCTTGAAATACTTGTTCTTTACCAGATTCCATCTCCGTAGCGTAATAATTAATTGAAACACCAGTGTAGCCTAAATCAATTAACTGTGAATAATAGTTTAATGCAACATCGTAAGCCTTACCCTCAGTAGCAACTAATGCTGCGTTATATAGATATAAAGTATCTTTAGAAGAAACCTTATAAGCTGCCTCTAAATTTTTATACGATAATTCATAATCTTTAATATCTAATGCTGATCTTGATTCATTAACAAATGAATTAAAAAGATTTGTATATATATCTTTAACTTTACTAGAGTAAAAGCCTGAATCAGATTGTTCAATATCTTTTACCATATTAAAGTTATCAATACTGAGAATTTTATTCTCATAAGACCCTTCCCCATTCTGATATGTGGCCATAGCTGATAAATAATAGAATTTAGCTTTTGTTTTATCATCAGATAAATTTATTAAATCAACAATTGATTCAAGAGTGGTAATAGCTTGACTGTATTCTCCACTTTTAATTTGTTTATCTGCTGTTTTCAGCTCTTTCTTTTGAGAAAAACCTAAATTAAATACACCAAATATTAATATTCCTAATAAAAATTTTTTCATTATTCTGTGTTTGTATTATTTTCTTCTATTACATCTTCTTCCTGTTGTTCATCATCCTTCTCATGCGCAACCTTTGCAACTGCAGCAATTGAGTCACCTTCTTTGATGTTTATTACCTTTACTCCCTGAGTAGCTCGTCCCATAACCCTTAAATCTTCTACAGCCATTCTAATAGCTATACCAGATTTATTAATAATCATTAAGCCGTTGCTATCATCAACATTTTTAATTGCTACAAGATCACCTGTTTTTTCAGTAATTGATATTGTTTTCACTCCTTTACCTCCTCTATTAGTAACTCTATAATCATCTAATCTTGATCTTTTTCCATATCCATTTGAAGAAACAACTAGTATGTTACTTTCCATATCATTGACAGCTACCATACCAATTACCTCATCTTTATCGTGCTGAAGTCTTATACCTCTTACCCCTGATGCATTCCTACCCATTGGTCTTGTTTTTGCCTCTTCGAATCTAATAGCTTTTCCTGATTTAAGTGCTAACATAACCTGACTATTACCGTCCGTTAATTTAGCTTCTAGAAGCTCATCATTTTCCTTTATGGTAATTGCATTTATTCCATTTACTCTAGGTCTTGAATATTGTTCAAGAGATGTTTTTTTAACTTGACCTTTTTTTGTAGCCATTATCACATAATGATTGTTGATGTATTCTTCATCTTTAAGGTCTTTAGTACATATAAAAGCTTTTACTTTATCATCTTGCTCTATATTGATTAGATTTTGAATTGCTCTTCCTTTGGAAGTTTTACTGCCTTCAGGAATTTCATAAACCCTCATCCAAAAACACTTTCCTTTTTGTGTAAAAAACAACATATATTGATGATTGGTTCCAACAAACAAATCCTCTAGAAAATCTTCATTTCTTGTTGTTGATGCTTTTTGCCCTACACCTCCTCTATTTTGAACCTTATATTCATCTAATGAAGTTCTTTTAATATATCCGGCATGAGAAATAGTTATAACAACCTTTTCATCAGGAATCATGTCTTCTATAGATAAATCTCCTCCAGAATATTCGATTACAGATCTTCTTTCATCACCATACTTTTCTCTAATCTCAATTAATTCCTCAGAAATTATTTTCATCCTTCTGTCTTCATCGGAAAGTATATCTTTTAAATCTTCGATTAATTTCTTAATATCTTCATATTCATTTCTTAATTTATCTTGTTCTAAGCCAGTTAATTGTCTTAGTCTCATTTCTACAATTGCCTTTGCTTGAATTTCTGATAACTTAAATTTCTTAATTAAATTTTCTCTAGCATCCTCAGCATTTTTAGAGGCTTTAATCAAAGCAATTACATCGTCAATATTATCAGATGCAATAATTAATCCTTCTAAAATATGGCACCTATCTTCAGCTTTCTTTAATTCAAATTTTGTTCTTCTTACTACTACATCATGTCTATGATTAACAAAATGCTTAATCATATCTTTTAAATTTAGCATTTGGGGCCTACCCTTTACTAGAGCAATACTGTTAACGCTAAATGATGATTGCAGCTGACTATACTTGAAAAGCTTATTAAGAACAATATTTGGAATAGCGTCTCTTTTTAAAACAAATACTATTCTCATTCCATTTCTATCTGATTCGTCTCTTATAGTGGATATACCTTCTAATTTCTTATCATTAACTAGGTCAGCTATTTTTTTAATCATATCAGCTTTATTTACCTGATACGGAATTTCGGTTACAATAATAGATTCTTTTCCGTCAACTTCTTCGATTTCTGCTTTTCCTCTAATTACAACTTTCCCTCTACCTGTATGAAAAGCGTCCTTAACTCCCTCATATCCATGAATTATTCCTCCGGTGGGAAAGTCAGGAGCTTTTACAAATTGCATTAAACCGTCGATATCTATAGAGTTATCTTTGATATATTCAAGTGTACCATCGATAACCTCTGTTAGATTGTGTGGGGGAATATTTGTAGCCATACCAACAGCAATACCTGAAGCACCATTTACTAAAAGTGCTGGTATTTTCGTAGGTAAAACTGTTGGTTCCTTTAACGTATCGTCAAAGTTTAATTTATAATCTACTGTATCTTTTTCAATATCAGATAACATCTCCTCAGAAATCTTCTGCATTCTAGCTTCTGTATATCTCATTGCTGCAGGACTGTCACCATCAACAGAGCCAAAATTACCTTGTCCATCAACAAGCATATATCTTAAACTCCATTCTTGAGCCATCCTAACCATTGTATCATAAATGGCTGAATCACCATGTGGATGATACTTACCCATAACCTCACCAACAATTCTAGCTGATTTTTTATGTGCTGAAGATGCTTTAACACCTAAATCATGCATTCCGTACAATACTCTTCTATGAACAGGTTTTAGACCGTCTCTTACATCCGGTAAAGCTCTAGAAACAATAACAGACATCGAATAATCGATGTAAGCAGATTTCATTTCATCTTCAATGTTTATTGGTATTAATTTTTCGCCATCATTCATAATAAAAATTAGTTTAATTATATCATATAAATAGTAATAAACAAATATAAGTATTTACACAGTTGAATTTTAAAAAAAATCATTGTTAAAAATCAAAATTTATTAACAATTATACCTACAAAAATTATTAATACATTTTACTGTTGTTTTAAAAAATCTTTATGATTATTTTTATAAAAATTATTTTTATGGATGATAATTTTTCACCTCGCGTAAAAGATGTAATAACTTACAGTAAAGAAGAAGCCCTAAGACTGGGCCATGATTTTATTGGAACAGAACATTTAATACTAGGTCTTATCAGAAATGGTGAAGGAAAAGCTATTGATATATTAAATTTTCTAGGTATAGATTTGAATGAACTTAGAAGAAAAATAGAATCCTTAAATCCTATAAATTTTGATAATGAGGTTAAGGAGTCGACAAAAAAAAATCTTCATCTAACAAGACAGGCTGAAAGAGCATTAAAAACAACTTTTCTTGAAGCTAAGTTGTTTCAAAGCTCGATAATAAATACTGCTCATTTATTACTTTGTATTTTAAGGAATGAAAATGATCCTACAACTAAGATATTTAATAATATGGAAGTTAATTATAATGTTGTTAAGGACGAATACAAATCTATTATTGGGAAAGATGAATTCACTGATGATATTCCCGATTCAAAAGAAACTTCTGATACTGAGGAAATGAAAACTACAAAAACCAAATCCTCAAAAAAGTCAAAAACACCTGTTTTAGATAATTTTGGAAAGGATTTGACTTTTATGGCTGAAAATGATGAGTTGGACCCTATAATTGGTCGAGAAATTGAAATTCAGAGAGTATCTCAGATATTAAGCAGAAGAAAGAAAAATAATCCATTATTAATTGGTGAGCCTGGAGTTGGAAAATCTGCAATAGCTGAAGGACTTGCTATCAGAATTATAAAAAAGAAAGTTTCAAGAGTTTTATATAACAAACGAATTGTTTCTCTTGACTTAGCAAGTTTAGTAGCGGGAACAAAATACAGGGGTCAATTTGAGGAAAGAATGAAGGCAGTTATGAATGAACTCGAAAAAAACTCAAATGTAATCCTCTTTATTGATGAAATTCATACAATAGTTGGTGCTGGTGGAGCAACAGGAAGTCTTGATGCGTCAAATATGTTTAAACCTGCATTAGCAAGAGGAACAATACAATGTATAGGTGCTACTACTCTAGATGAATATAGAAATTCAATAGAAAAAGATGGTGCATTAGAAAGAAGATTTCAAAAAATTATAGTTGAGCAAACAAATGAAGAGGAAACATTAGAAATCTTAAAAAACATAAAGGATAAGTATGAAGAACATCATAATGTAATTTACACAGATGAAGCGTTATTAGCTTGTGTAAAACTTACATCAAGATATATGACTGACAGACACTTGCCTGATAAAGCAATAGATGCACTTGATGAAGCTGGTTCAAGAGTCCATTTAACAAATTTAGATGTACCCAAACACATACTTGAACTTGAATCTGAGCTTGAAAAAATTAAATCGGATAAAAACAATGCTGTAAAAAACCAAAAATATGAAGAAGCAGCAAGTTACAGAGATAAGGAGAAAATCATAGAGAATAAACTTAATATTGCCCAACAACAATGGGAAGAAGAATGTAAAAAAAATAAAGAAATTGTAAATGAAGAAAGTATTGCCGACGTAGTCTCAATGATGACAGGCATACCTCTTAATAAATTAAAGCAATCTGAAAGTAATAAATTATCAAAATTAACTTCAATCGTTAAGAATAGTATCATTGGACAGGATAAGGCAATCGATAAAGTAGTTAGATCAATTCAAAGGAATAGAGCTGGTCTAAAAGACCCTAAAAAGCCTATTGGTTCATTTATTTTCCTTGGCCAAACTGGTGTTGGAAAAACTCAATTAGCTAAAATTCTTGCAAAAGAATTATTTGATAGTGAAGAAGCACTTATTAGAGTAGATATGAGTGAATACATGGAAAAATTTGCTATTTCCAGATTAATTGGAGCACCTCCCGGTTATGTAGGTTATGAAGATGGAGGCCAATTAACTGAAAAAATTAGACGAAAACCATATGCAGTTGTATTACTTGATGAAATTGAAAAGGCGCATCCAGATGTATTTAATATGCTTTTACAAGTATTAGACGATGGGTTTTTAACAGATAGTCTTGGTAGAAAAATAGATTTTACTAATTGTGTAATTATCATGACTTCAAATATTGGTGTCAAAAAGATTCAGGATTTTGGGTCTGGAGTTGGATTTGGCACAAGTGCAAAAAAATCACAAGAAGACACGTTCACAAGAAAAACTATTATGAATTCGTTGAAGAAAAAATTTGCACCAGAATTTTTAAATAGAATTGATGAAATAATAGTATTTAATGCACTTTCAAAAGATGATATTTATAAAATAATTGATATTGAACTTTCGAAGTTATATTCTAGAATTGATGAGCTTGGCTATAATATCAAATTATCTAAAAAAGCTAAAGATTTCATTTCTGAGAAAGGATATGATAAAAAATATGGTGCCAGACCTCTAAAAAGAACAATTCAAAAACATATTGAAGACTTAATAGCATCTGAAATTTTAAATTCTATGATTAATGAGGGAGATACTATAAATATCGATCATAAATCAGGTAATGAAGAGCTAACTATCAAAATCCAAAATAAAAAAGAATCTAAAACTTCAAAAAAGTAGCTTTTCTATCTTGTAATCTCTAAGGTAATTCGCCGTTTTTTTAATATCATCACTCAACACTCTATCATTAGTAATTTTTGAAACTAATTTTCTAAAGTCATCTATAAATTCATTAATAATATTAGATGATTTGTAAGAGTTGTATTCTTTAGCCTGTGATGCGGTTATTAATTCAATCGCTAAAATATCATACAAGCTATCGATTATATCTCTTAGCTGATTTGCACCGTTAGCTCCCATGCTTACATGGTCCTCTTGCCCATTTGATGAAGTAATTGAATCAGTACTAGAAGGATTTGCATACTGTTTATTAGAGCTAACTAAACTTGCTGACGTATACTGGAGTATCATTAGACCCGAGTTTAATCCAGGATTATCAGAAAGAAATGATGGAAGATTTCTCTTACCTGACATTAAATTGAATACTCTTCTTTCAGATATACTTCCTAATTCTGAAATTGCGATCTTTAAAAAATCAATAGCAAAAGCTAAAGGTTGTCCATGAAAATTACCTCCAGAAATTATTTTGTCTTCTTTTGAAAAAATTAACGGATTATCCGTTACTGAATTAATTTCTGTTGTTATAATTTTTATACAATAACTTATTGTATCACGAGTAGCTCCGTGAACTTGAGGAATACACCTAAATGAATATGGGTCCTGAACTCCTTCTTTTTCTAAATCATTGACTTGACTACCCTTTAAATATGTAAGGATAATTTTTGAAACATTTAATTGTCCTTCATGAGGTCTAATTTTTGAAACTAAATGATTGAAAGGTGATAAATCACAATTAAACGCATCCAATGAAATACTAGATATTTTGTCTGCAAAAAAACTTAATCTCAATGAATCAATAACTGAAAAAATAACTGAAGCAAGCATGTATTGAGTTCCGTTTATCAACGCTAAACCTTCTTTAGACTCAAGTTTAATTTTTTCAATTTTAAACTTTTTTAGAATAGTTTCTGTTTTATAAATCTCATTTTTAAATTCAACCTCACCCAATCCTATCAATGGAAGAGATAGATGTGATAAAGGAGAAAGATCTCCGGACGCACCTAGAGACCCATATTTATATACTATAGGTAATATATCATTGTTGTAGAAAAAAACTAGTCTTTCAACAGTTTTTAGTCTAATTCCACTATAACCTTTTGATAATGAAATAATTTTTAATAAAATCATTAATCTTACAATTTCATTCCCTACTCTATTGCCTGTGCCACATGCATGAGATTTAATCAAATTACTCTGAAGACTACTTAAATCATCGCTATTTATTTTTACATTATGCAAATCACCAAAACCAGTATTAATTCCGTAATACTGATTATCAGTATTAGCAATTTTATCTTCTAGAAATTTTCTAGAATTATTGATTTTATCTATTACTGACTTATCAAGCGTTAATTTTAAATCTTGT
>Ga0208277_1002343_pt1 | contig 10761 bp, 8 predicted proteins | sample ETNtaG_5_FD_185782 | JGI IMG/M metagenome (GOLD analysis project Ga0208277, IMG submission 185782) | Marine microbial and viral communities from oxygen minimum zone, Eastern Pacific Ocean - ETNP201406SV205 (SPAdes) (version 2) | ecosystem: Environmental > Aquatic > Marine > Oceanic ...
CCACTTCCTCAACGAGATCGGTGGAGTCAAAAGTAAACTTTTTTACAGCCTCTTGTTTATAGGCTGACAGCTTGGCTTCGTATTCACCGTCTTTTTCAAGCTTTGCTGAGACCGTCCAGTACTCCTGAGGAACAAAGGCTTCGATTTCTCTTTCTCTCTCAACAATCATCCTTAGTGCGGGGCTTTGTACCCTTCCGGCAGAGTGATTATTGCTTGGAAACAACCTCCAAAGCAAAGGCGACAATGAAAAACCAAAGTGTCTATCTAGGGCCCTTCTGGTTTCTTGAGACTGAACAAGGTCCATGGCGATTTCTCCCGGACTGTTTACGGCCTCCTTCACAGCTTTTTCGCTTATTTCATAGAAGATCGCACGCTTGATCTCCGGCTGCTCAAATTTTGAATTCGCAATAATGTCTGCAACGTGCCAGGCAATTGCTTCTCCCTCTCTATCGGGGTCAGTTGCAAGAATAACTTGATCTGCTTTTTTGGCTTCTCCCTTTATTTTTTTTACTGCGTCTTCCTTTCCTGGGCTGACAATGTATTTCATTGAATAGCCGTTGTCTGGATCTATCGCATCTTTTTTTGGAAGCTCCCTAATGTGACCAATGGTAGGCAAAACGGCATAACCGTTACCCAGATACTTCTGGATTGTTTTTGCCTTGGCAGGCGACTCTACTATGACTAATTTACTCATAACGAATATAAAATTTCAGAACCAGGGTTCGTGAGGCAGTGATTATAAATACAAAAGAATTATTAATTCAATATTTTTGGCAAATCAATTGATTCGTCATTCTCATATGCATGCAGCCTTACTTCGACCGAAGGCTCCTGAAAAAGCATCAAAATACTTAGTGCTTTTACCACCTCTAAGTCCATAGGCTCAATGCCTATTGAGGTGAGTTTGTCGATCAAAAGCTCACGCTTTTCTGGCGTAAGAAGTCCAAATTTTTCTAGACGAGTGATGTAGTTTTGACACTCCACATCAAGCAAGTTTTTTTCGTCTTCGCTGAGTATTCTTATTGAGGAACCGCTTGGCTTATGGAGCATTGGAGTATCTGTTGAGCTTTTAAATATTTCAACCCAATCCATTGCATGATCAATCGCATCGTCTTGAAAGCCTGCACCAATGAGATGGTCTCTTATCTCGAAAGGACTATCTGACTCTCTTACAGGGTCCTCAGAGTAGTATTCAAATAGATACAGAAGGATATCGAGAAAGTCTTCTTTTATGCTTTGGTTCATCGATGGGTAGCAGTTAAGTTAACTTGAGCATGAATCAAAAGGAAGAACAGGTCAACGTATTTTTTGTTAATTTTTTTTAAGCATGAAAAAAAGCTATTTTTGGAAAAAAACAACAACACCATGCTAAGATAAATGCCCTTTATTTAAAGATTTTAGACATGCTTGAAAACTTAGAAATTTTACAATTTCCAGACGAAAGACTTAGGCGCTTGTCTCAACCCGTGGTTGATTTTGATCAAGAGTTGAAAGCACTGGCGGATAAGATGCTAGAAATTATGTATGAGTCAAATGGCATCGGGCTAGCTGCACCACAAGTAAACCAGACAATACGACTAATAGTTGTTGACGTTTCAGAGGATAGAGACAAGCCACGCGTATTTGTTAATCCAAAGATAAAGCAACCGTCAGGGCGTGTCGATAGCAGCGAGGGCTGCCTTTCTGTTCCTGAAATCAGAACAACAATTAAACGATATGAAAGCATTTCGGTGGATTACCGCGATCTAAACGGCGAAAAACACGAAGAGCCACTCAATGACCTGATGTCTATATGCGTTCAGCATGAAATTGACCATCTTGATGGCAAGTTGTTTATTGATTATGTTCCAGACATAAAGCTTCAAAGGCTTAAAAAGAAGATTGCCAAAAACAAAAAAAACCAACCACCATTAGAAGGGACAACAGCGAGGGTTGTTTGATGGCAGCCAAGGAATACCTGAATAAATCCATTGTTTATGCGGGCTCAGACATATTTTCAATTCCACCACTGCAGAGACTGCTAGAACTCAAATATAAAAAAATAACGGTGCTCACAAAGCCGCCCAAGAGACAAGGCAGAGGCATGAAAGTAAAAAACAATCCTTTGGCCCAATTTTCATCCGAGCAAAATATTGAGACAGTAATGCCTGAAGACCCGAATGATAGGGCTCTTCTGGATAAACTAAAAGAGATAGGACCAGAGGCACTCATTACATCCGCTTATGGCAAATTGGTGTCCAAAGCCCTGCTGGATATTTTTTCCTTAGGCAATGTCAATATCCACCCATCGCTTCTTCCCAGATGGAGGGGTCCGTCACCGATAGAGTCAGCAATCCTTGAGGGAGACAAAGAAACAGGAGTCACGCTAATGCGAATGACAGAAGAGCTTGATGCTGGGCCGATATATGCACAAAAAGCAATACCTATTGACGAAGAAAACACAAAGAGACTCTCTGAAAAGCTTTCGTTGCTTGCAGCAAACATGCTTGAGGGCTTTCTCCCTTCTTTCCTCGAAGGACTCGAAGGAGCGAGGGAGCAAAATGAAAGATGGGTCACACATAGTAAGATCATTAAAAAAGAGCATGCCAGGGTAGATTGGAATGAACACCCTGAAACCATAGACAAAAAAATTAAGGCCTATTACCCATGGCCTGTCGCCCACACATACCTGGACAATAAGTATTTCAGAATATGGGACTCAAAAACATTAATAGAGAATGATGAAGGAGGCAGCCCTGGCGAGATCGTGGACATAAACAAAGAGGGTGTTGTTGTTAAGTGCAGTGGAGGAAGGATTATACTCAAGGGCGTTCAACCAGAAGGAAAAAAAGAAATGCTTGCAACAGACTTTGCTCGTGGAAACAAACTAGAGGGCAAACGCTTCTCATGAGTAGAAAGCGACAATATTTGATCTTTGTCTCTTTGCCCTTGTTCTTTTGGCTCACGCAGTCTTTTTCGGAAGAAGGAGAGGGAAGCTCTTATCTTAAGGACGGGGTTTATTACAGCGATATTCAGCTTCCATTTAAGCTTGAGCCAACACAAATTGAAGCACTGGGCTCTGGTTTGACATTGAGTTTTCAGCTGGAGTTTTCAATTATTGATGTGAGGAGCTGGGGAATAGATCGCGAGATTGGAACACTGAGCCAAGCCTACTCGATCAGATTGAATGCATTCACAGGCAGATACTTGATAACCAACCTAAATACAGGAACGAAAGCTGATCTTTTCTCTACCCAAGAAGTAGAAAGCTTCCTTTCAAGGATTCAAAGCATCCCTTTAGTAGATGATTCAATTTTAGACATTAAAAAGAACTACCAAGTAATAATGCAAGCAAGAATAACTGCAGAAGGCATATCGCAATGGATTAAAACCCTATCTTTTTGGAGGGAGAACCTAGATACAGAATTCGAGGCAATTGAATGGAAACTTTTAGACTAAGCTCTCTAAATATCAGAAAGTTGGTCACCGCACTGATTTTCTTGAGCATTGCTTCTTTGGCGGCGCTTTTATTCTCAGATGATGACCCAAGCCAGCTAAACAGAATCCAGGTTTCATTACTCGCCATAAATCTTATTTCATTCTTCGCTCTTCTACCAATCGTTGCAATGAGCGCGAGAAGGCTTTTTTTTGACTACAGGCAAAAAAAACTAGGAGCAAAATTAAGGTTTAGAATGGCTTTAGCCTTCTCAGGCCTAGCACTTATTCCTGCTATGGTCATCTTCTTTTTTGCTATCAATTTCATGAATAAAGGCATCAGTGTTTGGTCGGATGCAGACGTTGAGAAAGGCTTAAGCGATGCTTTAATGCTTGGAAGATCTGCTTTGGACGAAAGAATTCAAGACGGTTTATTTAAGACATCAAACATAGCCATTCAATTGAAAGGAATGGAGAATATAGCGGGCTTGCTTGAAAGAAAGAGAAAAGAGAATGACGCCATCCAGCTTTCTTTGATTGATTCTGATCGGAAGCTATTGGCTAGTAGCTCGTCCCAACTGGATCAGTTATCTGTTCGGATCCCGACAAATTTTGAAATAAACCAAGCAACCCTGAAGCAGTCCTGGACCAGCCTGGACTCAACAGCAGATGATCGCTATCTAATTAGGGCGTTAGTCCCTGTGATCAGCTTTTCCTTGAACGAGAAACCAATTTTTTTGCAGGCCCTCTTCAGTGTTGACCCAAAATTAAGCATGATGGCCTATTCTGTTGAGGAAACTTATGCCAGATACGGAACGTTAAGCTTCATGAAAACACCCATACAGTATAGTTATGCTTTGACGCTTGGCATTGTTGTTATGTTAGCACTCCTTCTTGCAATTTATGGCTCTTTTGAGTTTGCCGACAGGCTGGTGAAGCCAATAGAATCTCTCGAAAAGCAGACCGATAGTAAAAACAGCCCAGAAAAAAGATTCCCACCAAATAATGAAAATGAGGATGAAATAACTGCCCTTGTTAATTCCTTTATGGCAGCACAAAAAGAAGCGGCCTGGAGCGATGTGGCTAAAAGGATGGCCCATGAGATTAATAATCCACTTACACCCATTCAGCTTTCGGCGGAGAGAATTCAAAAAAAGTTTGTTGGCTCATCAGGGGAAAAAGAGTTTATTGATGCATCAACCAAAACAATCATCTCCCAGGTTGATGTGCTCAGAGATCTGGTAAGCGCCTTTAGTAACTTTGCAGAACGTGAAAAACTGCGGTTTAAAAAAACAGATATACACAACTTAATTGAAGAAAGCATCCAGCTCTATTCTCGGCAACACACCAACATCTCTTTCGAGTTAAAAAAAGGCGATATAGGCATTGTTGAGATAGATACAAACAAGATTCAACAGGTCTTAAGCAATCTCTTATTAAACGCCATTGATGCTTGCCAGGGCTCCAAGGCGCCAGAAATTGAACTTGAAACGAAACTTACAAAAGTCAACTCTAGAGACTGCTGCGAGCTTATATTTAGAGATAATGGGCAGGGGTTTGACAAAAATATGATTTCAACCGCTTTTGAGCCCTATCAAACCTCAAAGGAACAGGGCAAAGGGCTTGGATTGGCCATTGTAAAAAGCATTGTTGATGAGCACAAAGGCGAGATAAATATTGAAAAAGGCGGACTTGGTGCAACCATAAAAATCACCTTACCGATAGCACAAAAATAAACAAGGAGGGCACTCAGTGAGCAAAATAAAACAACACATCCTGATCGTTGATGATGAGCTCGAGATAAGAAAAATTATTCAAGAGATTCTAAGCGAGGAAGGCTACTCAACCGCAATCGCATCATCAGCAGATGAAGCAAGAAAACAAGCAAACAAAAAAAAGCCCGACCTTGTTTTTCTTGATATTTGGATGCCAGAAGAGGGTGGCATAAACCTATTGAAAGATTGGAAGAAACAAACTGAAAACAATTTTCCAGTCATTATGATATCGGGACATGCAACCATTGAAACAGCAATAAAAGCCACCAAGCTTGGAGCCAAAGATTTCATTGAAAAACCGGTATCAATGGAAAAGCTACTTTCATCGACAACAGAGGTTTTATCTCAGACCTCAATGGGGGAGGATGCCAGCTCTCATTTGTTGCAAAGCATACCCACATTCATTGAAACAGTAGAAAGCTTCGAAATCTGCACCCAACAAAAAAAAATACTTGTTATTCAATCTGAAGAAGGGCTTGACAGAGCTGCTTGGGCAAAGGCCATTCACAAAAAATATCTTAGCGGGGACATTGTGTTTAGGGGAGTTGGCAGCAGCCAAAAAGAAGCTCGCCCAGGACAGAAAAACAATAATTTATATGCCACGCTTGATAGTGAAGAACCAGCGACGATTTTCATTAGCGATATAAAAAACCTTCCTAGCGATGAAAGAGCAGAGACCTCGAAAAAGCTGATTGCACACTCAAGGAAGCATGACACCAAAATATTTATTGGTGTTGAAGATGTTGAAGAGGCCAATTTTTTAGGGGAACAGAATATAGTTTTACTAGAGGTTCCCCCACTTCGAAATGCGCTTAAAGACATACCTCAGATGTTAGAGGAGGCAATAAAGTTTTTTGTCGAAAGAGACGGGCACGGATATAGAAGGTTTAGTTTGGCATCTCAAAATATGCTTTCAAAGTATCAATGGCCTGGAAATCTCAAGCAGCTTTTAGACTTGGCTCAAGCGCTTCTTTCAAGAAAAGATAAAGAGATAGTAAATATAGATGAGGTCCAAGAAATCATAACCCTGCAAGGTCCGGGCGGAAATATCCTCATGGAGAACAATATCCTCTCTTTGAGCATGAAAGAGGCAAAAAAACTTTTTGAAAGAGCCTACCTTATTAGGCAGATGGAGCTTGTTGGAGGCAAGATAAGCGAGCTTTCAAGAAGGGTGGATATGGAGCGCACTAACTTATACAGGAAATTACAGTCTTTAGATATCGAGTATAAAAAGAAGAAAAAACCTACATCTTAGATGGAGATGATACCCCTAAAATATCAAGGCCATCTTCAATTAATATCGACACACAAAACAAGAGAAGCAAACGAGCATTTCTAACCTCTGTGTCAGCTGAAACAAATTTAGTAGAGCCATAATACGAGTGAAAAAGTTGAGCAAGAGACTTCAAATAGTTTGCTATCTTGTTCACGGATCTTGACTCAGCGCTCTTTAGGATGGTTTCGGGGTATTTACCCAAAAGCGAAACAATGTCTTCCTCAACAGGCAAAGTAAGCTTCTCAAGATTTAATTGGCCTAAACCTTCATCAAAAACATAACCTCTCTTTTTTGTTTCATCAAACACACTCTTGATTCGAGCATTTGCATACTGAATATAGTAAACAGGGTTGTTATTGTTTTGTTTTGTCGCAAGCTCTAGATCAAAATCTAGATGTTGATCATGAGACCTGCTGACATAAAAAAATCTTGCTGCGTCCACTCCTACCTCTGAATATAAATCTCTCATAGGCACAAAATTTCCCGAGCGCGTAGACATTTGGATTTTCTTCTTCCCTCGATAAAGAGTGACGAACTGCATCAGTATTACCTCTAGATCAGAAGGATTATTTCCTGTTGAGGCAAGGCCGGCCTCAAGCCTGGAAACATAACCATGATGATCTGAGCCTAAAACATTGATTAAAAGATCAAAGCCGCGATTTTTTTTATCATGATGGTATGCAATATCCGATGCAAAATAAGTAGACCTTCCATTTTCTCTGATTACAACACGGTCTTTGTCATCACCATATTTTGATGACTCTAGCCATAGCGCACCATCTTTTTCATAGGCATTGCCGTTTTTCTTTATGATGTCACAGACGCTTTCTATTCTTCCTTCAGAAAAGAGAGACTTCTCCGAATAGAAACCATCCTGATTAACTCTAAAATCAGCCAAATCGTTTTGAAGCAATTCTGTCATCTGCAAAACAGTTAGATCTGAAATGGTTTGAAAAACATCGGGCCCAGCTATTTTTTTCATTTCAAGTATCAGCGCATCAACCACTTCGTCTTCCGCCCCTGTCGTTTTGACAGAAAAAAGCCACTCGTCGAGCTTTAAGTTTTGGTTTTTGAGTTTAGAGGCCACTTCTTTTATGTAGGACCCTTTATAAAGTCCGTCTATTTTTTCTACACCCACACCATTTTGGGAGAGTATTTCACATATAACGCTCGCACAGAGGATATCAATCTGCCTTCCGGCATCATTGAGGTAGTATTCAGTAAAAACTTCATGGCCTGCTTTTTTCAAAAGCCTTGCAAGAGAATCGCCAAAGGCTGCGTGACGACCATGCCCAACATGAAGAGGTCCAGTTGGGTTTGCAGATACAAATTCCAATAGTATTTTCTTTTTTTCTTTGGCACACGATGATCCAAACTCTTTGCCTTGACTGAAAATGGATCGAAGAACACCGTGTTTTTTTTCAGCAGAAAGATAGAGGTTTATAAACCCTGGTTTTGCAAGCTCTGCCCGGTCAAGATCCTCAGAGGGCTCAATGCTACCAATAATTTCTTCGGCAATCGTCAATGGAGAGCGCTTGAGCCTTCCCGCTAACTTTAAAGCAACATTGCTTGAAAAATCTCCGTGCTCGTTATTGCTGTTTCTAGTCAGTTCGAGACCTATCTCATCAACTTCAGCTTTTTTTATTCCCTGGCTTTTCTTCAAAGCATGTAGAAGCAGTCTTTTTATTTTTTCTTCAGATGTCATGAGTGATCTATGGGGTCTATATCAATTGACCATTTTACTTTTGTTCCAAGTCTTTTTTCATCAACAAAGCTTATCAAGCGACTACCCACTGAGTGTAGTTTTTTTCTGCTTTTGCTTGTAAGCAGGAGTTGCCCCCTTTTTCTTCCTCGAATTTTTCCAATTGGAGAAGGGATTGGGCCGAGCATTCTCACCGAGCCTGAATCTGTTGAGTTGCCAATAAAGTCAGCCGCCACACCTAAAAAGTTAAAAACTTTCTTTTCATCCGTAGACTCTGCTCTTAATAAAACAGAGTAAGTATATGGGGGCCAGCCCAGACGTTTTCTATCCTGCTTATTTTCTTCATAGAACTCACCATAGCTTTTATTCAAAAGAGACTTAAGCGTTTCGTTTTCTGGATTATGGGTTTGAAGCAAAACCAAACCTTTGTTCTCCCTTCTTCCGCATCTTCCAGAGGCCTGATAGTATTGCTGCGCAAAGCGTTCACTGCTTCTGTAACCACTCCCAAACAGACCCTGATCAACATTAATAAAAGCCACAAGAGATAAGTTTGGGAAGTCATGGCCTTTTGTAAGCATTTGGGTCCCGACAAGAATTTTTGCGGCACCGGATTTGGCATGCCCAAACACCTCTTCCCTCTTTTTGTTGCTTCTGGTTGAGTCACGATCAATCCTAACGATCATCTCGCTTGGAAACCTAGACCCAAGCTCCTCTTCAATTTTCTCAGTGCCGTGCCCAACCATTATTTTTTTCCCTGCACAAGAGGAGCAGCTGTTTTTTGCTGGCGCTTGGAAGGAGCAATGATGACACTTCAGTTTTTTTGAGCCCTTGTATGAAACAAGGTTGCTTTCACATCTTGGGCACTCATCTATATTCCCGCAATCTTCACACATTGTTACTGGCGAGTAGCCCCTTCTGTTTATGAACAAAAGCGATTGCTCATCCCTTTCTAAAGATTTAGATATGGCATTGATTAATGGTCCGCTTAACCCTTTGCTGCATTGACTGACATTCAAATTGATGAGTTTTTTATCGGGAGGCACGTCTGAAAAAACCTTTTTATTCAGCCGCACCTGATTGTATTTTTTCTTTTCTACATTCAATAAACTCTCATAAGAAGGCGTTGCAGAGCCAAGGAGAAGAGTGCAGCCCGATTGTTTTGCCTTTACAACAGCAAGATCTCTAGCAGAATACATCAGCCCAGACTGTTGTTTGTACGATTCATCGTGTTCTTCGTCGATTATGATCAGGCCAAGAGAGTGAAAGGGTACAAATATTGAAGAGCGTGTTCCAAGTATAATCGAGACCCCATTTTCTTTTGCGCCAACCCATGCCTGTGCTCTGGATTTTTCTGAAGTCGATGAATGGATTATTCCAACACAGCTTCCAAACCTAGATGTGATTTCTTCAGACAGCTGAGGCGTTAGCCCTATTTCAGGAACCAAGAAAAGAACTTGTTGTCCTTTTTTAAGAACATCTTCCATTATTTGTAGATATATTTCCGTTTTTCCACTGCCGGTGACTCCGTTCAGAAGAACAGGAATAGACTCTTTGATTAGCCCAAGACATTCATCGTAAGCTTTCTTTTGGTGACTGGTTAACTTCCTTTTTTTAGTCGATTTTTTGAATAATTTCCCATCATGCCCTGGGTTTTTTCCCGACCTTAGATATTTTGGAATTGCTGCAGCATAGGTTTTTCCAACCGGGTGATGGTAATAGTTTTTACACCACAAGATCAGATCAAGGGTTTTTTTATTAAGAAGAGGGTTTTGGTCTATGATTGTTTTACAAGGCTTAATTTTTTTCTTAGGCAATGAAGTCTCTTCAGAAATGCCATGTATAAAACCAACCACCTCTCTTCTGCCAAACGGGACTAAAACCCTCTGGCCAATTTTGGGCTCGAACTCGATATCTTGAGGGGGATGATAGTCAAAAACTTGTGACACTGGAGTGTCAACAGCAATATTGAGGATTGGGCGCTTCAATAGCCCAAGGATTTTATACAGGCTGTGACCAGATCTAGGCCCTCACTCAAATAATCTTGGTTTGAGCCTATGCCAAATCGAAGGTATCCATCCATCCCATAACAATCACCAGGCACTATTAAAACACTCTGTTCAACCCTTAGTTTGTGAACAAATTCAGTGCTGTTGATGTCCATGTTGTACCCCACAAAAGCCATGCCGCCAGCCTTTGGGGGAACGAATGTGAATAAATCACCATGATTATTAAGCCAATTTTGGAAAAGCTCCACATTTTCTGTGAGCATTGCGCTTGATCGCCCTAGAATTTTCTCTCTGGTAGGCATGGTCATGATTTTGGTTCCAATTTCTTGTGAAATCACAGAAGCGCAGAGCGTTGTATAGTCTTTTCTGGTCCAGATGCTTTGAATAATCTCAGGCGAGGCAACAAGCCAGCCGATTCTCAATCCAGGATGTGCGAATGATTTTGAAAGACCACAAGAGACAATGGATTTATCATAGAAATGAATGAAACTTTTTGTTTCATTTCCATCGAGTTCTGAGCCTCTATAAACCTCATCAGAAAGAACATATGCACCGTGTTTTCCTGCTATTTCGGCAATGGATTTCATT
>Ga0208277_1002347_pt1 | contig 10756 bp, 10 predicted proteins | sample ETNtaG_5_FD_185782 | JGI IMG/M metagenome (GOLD analysis project Ga0208277, IMG submission 185782) | Marine microbial and viral communities from oxygen minimum zone, Eastern Pacific Ocean - ETNP201406SV205 (SPAdes) (version 2) | ecosystem: Environmental > Aquatic > Marine > Oceanic ...
TTATTTCAGGAAAAATTTGCATTATAAAGCACAAAAAGGAAATTGCGGTCTTAGAAAAAGGAAATTGCATTGGCGAAATGTCACTTTTAGATCATGAGCCAAGATCGGCAGAAGCAAAAGCTAGCGAAGACACTATCCTTTTAAAAATTAATCAGGAAGAATTCTATGAATTAATGTCAAACAATCCTGATATCACAAAGCAAATCGTTAAAATCCTGACTAGGCGACTTAGAGAAATGAACAAGAAAATTACTAAGTTTTCTTGATTAATTTATCAACTACACTTGGATCAGCCAGCGTAGATATATCACCCATATTATTTAAATTACCTTCAGCTATTTTACGTAATATTCTTCGCATAATTTTACCAGATCGTGTTTTTGGTAAAGCTGAAGTAAACTGAATTTTATCAGGCTTTGAATGAGGACCGATTTCTTTTTTTACTGAAGCTATAATATTTTCTTTTATATCATCTGATACTGTGATTCCGGTCATAAGAATAACAAAAGCATGTATCCCCTGCCCTTTTATGTCATGAGGAAAACCGACTACAGCAGCCTCTGCAACACCATCGGCTTTACCAATTGCCCCTTCAACTTCTGCAGTACCAATCCTATGACCTGAAACGTTTAAAACATCATCTACCCTACCAGTAATCCAATAGTATCCATCTTCATCTCTTCTTGCACCATCTCCAGTAAAATAATAACCTGGGAATTGTGAAAAATAAACATCAATAAATCTAGAATGATCACCATAAATAGTTCTCATTTGTCCAGGCCAAGAAGACTTTAAAGCAAGTAAACCTGACACATTATTACCCTCAACTTCAATTCCTTCATCTGTCAAAAGAACTGGTTTAATACCAAAGAATGGTAATGTTGCAGACCCGGGTTTTGTTGGAGTGGAACCGGGTAACGGAGAAATAAGTATTCCACCTGTTTCAGTTTGCCACCAAGTATCAACAATTGGACATTGACCTTTACCTATAAGCTCATGATACCATTTCCATTCAGGCTCTTTTATCGGCTCTCCTACCGTACCCAATAATCTTAAGGAAGATAGATTTCTTGACAATACCCACTCGTCTCCTTCCTTCATTAATGCTCTAAGAGCCGTAGGTGCTGTATAGAATTGATTAACTTGGTGTTTATCGACAATATCCCAGAATCGCCCATAATCAGGGTAATTAGGGACCCCTTCAAACATCAAAGTAGTTGCTCTATTGCATAGCGGTCCATATATGATATATGAATGTCCTGTTATCCAGCCTAAATCTGCAGTACACCAATAAATGTCTCCTGGCTTATAATCAAATACTAACTCATGGGTGTATGAAACATAAGTCAGATAACCTCCTGTTGTGTGAAGCACACCTTTAGGTTTTCCCGTTGAACCTGATGTATATAATATAAACAATGGATCTTCAGCATCCATTACTTCTGGAGGACAATAGGTATTGACCCCAGATATTGCTTCATGCCACCAGATATCACGATTACTATCCATCTCAATTGGACTTCCTGTTCTTTGGACAACAATAACATGTTCAATCGATGGAGTACCATTTATAGCATTATCAGCATTTAACTTCATGGGTATATTTTCTTTAGTACCCCTGACACCAGTGTCTTGTGTAATTAGTATTTTACAACTAGAATCATTTATTCTTTCTCGCAATGAATCACTTGAAAATGCACCAAAAACTACAGAATGAACTGCGCCTATTCTTGCGCATGCCAATACTGCAATCGCAAGTTCTGGAATCATTTGCATATATAGACACACTCTATCACCTTTTTGTACACCTAATTCTTTCAGAGCATTTGAAAACTGTGATACATCGTTAAGTAGTTCATCATATGTATATTTTTTTGATTGATGCGCATCATTCCCTTCCCATATTATTGCTGTATCTCCCCCATGTCCATTTTCAATGTGTCTGTCAATACAGTTGTAAGATGCGTTTAACTTCCCCCCTTCAAACCATTCAATTTTACCATTTGTGAAGTCATAATTACTTACCGAACGCCAGGTTTCATACCATGTTAATCTTTTGGCTTGTTCTTGCCAAAAATTATCAGAATCTTCAACAGATTTTTTATACATCTTATTGTAGTGATTTATATCAGCAATATGTGCATTAGATGAAAATTTAGGATTTGGCGAAATTGAATCACGCATAGATATGCCTCATTAAGGTTTACAGTGAGCTATTTTCTGATAAGTTCCATCGTCTAATTTTTTTACCGAAACAAAAGTAAACCTCGCAGTACATGCTAATACTTTTTCTATATCTTTTGTTTCTTTAAATGCATCAATCTGAATTATAATTGACGTTCTACCGGTTTTTTTTATTTGAGCTTCAAAATTCAACCAGTTTCCAACGTGTACAGTCTCTTTGAATTCAATAGCGTCAATCGCACGCGTAAGTGCTGCATCTGCTGGCGTGCCTTTTAAAAATCTGTGTACTGCTTTTGCCGCAGCAATATCCATCCAGGATACCATTTGTCCACCAAATAATGTTCCCAAGACATTTGCATCCTGAGGCATTACCAGTTGGGAGTACTTTATAATTGGAGAAATCATAAACTAAAATCACTAAGGTTAGCACTAAAAATTAACTTTTTATATTAGATTTAAATAGCCCCGAAGAAGAACCCTCGGTAAAAACATTTTTTCCTGAAGAGCACGCCACATCCTCGGGACTAATTATCCATAAAATTAAGTCACAAAACTTTTTTAAATCAACATATTTAACCATTTAATTTTTCCCAAATTCCATCGCAATTCTCTCACCCTCTTCAAAATCTACTTTTTTTAACAATAAGCCACCCATTATAAACAGTAAAACAATAGATAAAAGTCCCGTTCGGGGATTACCCGTAATTAAAGTTATCCATCCCATCAAAACCGGACCTACAACTGCTGCAAACTTTCCAAGCATATTATAAAAACCAAAAAATTCAGCCTCCCTATTAGCCGGCACGAGCCTAGTGTATAGACTTCTGCTGAGCGCCTGAAGACCGCCTTGGAAAAGGCCTATTAATGCTGCAAGTAAATAAAAATGAATTCTTTCTATCATGAAATATCCTAATAAGGTAATTATGCCATAACCAAAAATTGCAAACATAACTGCATTTTTAACTCCAATCTTTTTACCAAACCAATTGTAAAATAACGCAGCTGGGAAACCTATAAATTGTACCATTAGGATAGCCGTTATTAAATCACTTGATGCAAAACCCATTGCAGATCCGACTTTGACTGCCATTCTTATTATTGTTGCAACACCATCTTCATATAGCCAATAAGCCAAAAGAAAAGTTCCAATAATCTTCATCTCACGGATATGTATATATGTTTCTTTTAACTGTTGATATCCGCTTAATAATGCATCTTTAATTGGAATAGTATGTGATTTACTCGGCTCTGGTACGTATAATATAATGGGTATTGTGAATATACCCCACCAAACTGCAACCGACACAAAAGATAAACGTATTGCCGTTGATGAATCTGATATGCCAAACCATTCAGGATGTAAATACATATTTACATTAACTAAAAATAGTAAACCGCCACCTAGATAACCTAATGAAAAACCTAAGGATGAGACATAATCAACGTTATCTTTACCAGCAACAGATGGCAATAACGAATCATAGAATATATTTCCTGCCATGAATCCAACAGAGGATATCACATAAAAAAATATTGCAAGTTTCCATTCACCTTGCTCTACAAACCATAAACCACCTGTCATAACCACACCTAGGAATGCAAACAATATTAACAATTTCTTTTTGACTGAACCTTTATCGGCAATAGCACCTAAAATAGGTGCTATTAATGCAATGATAATCGATGAAAGTGAGTTAGCTATCCCTAATTGATAAGTGCTTTGGATAACATCTTCCGGGTTTGACCAATATTTTTCAAAAAATATTGGAAAAAAACCTGCCATCACAGTTGTACTATAAACAGAATTTGCCCAATCATAAAAAGCCCATGATAGAATCTTTTTATTATTCCTATTCATATGAGCTACCAACCCTGATAATAAGTTGAAATACCTGCATATATTTCCCATCCAGAATATATATTATTTGCAATAATATTCGATTCAATACCTATATGAAAATCAAATGGAATAGGGCCAATTTTATTTTTCGACACGGAATTTAAAAACCATAGCTCTAGTATCATGTCTGCCTTACTATAATAAGGAGAATTGCCCGCATATTTTTCCATCCAATTATCCCAAGAAGGATTTTTTGAAATATAATTATCATTATCCTTATAACTGACCGAGATCTCACTTTTAAATCTTAGTCGATCCTTGTATTTATTATTTTCAAATTCGCCCCCTACAACTAAACTGACGCCTGTACCCATATCATATTTATAATTGTTTCCAATAAGACTTAAAATACTATCTGGATGTGTATGTCCTCCGGAAAATAAAGCAACAGGAGTATTCAAATTAGCTATAGTACTAAATGCAACTTGAAACTGAGCGTACGTCCGTCGCAAATTTTTTGAATCTATTTTTTTACTTCCATAAATACCAAAAAACCATCGACTAATGCCTGAACCAATTTTTGCCTCGCTAAATTGTTTTCTTCTAACATCTAAAAATTGTGAGAGGGTTTTTCCATAAGGTATAGTAAGAAAGAATTGACCATATATTGCATCTCCGGTACCATCCAGGGCCCAATAAGGAGTACCCTTTAATAAAAATGTTGCACCAAGCTTAATATCATTAATTCCACTACTATTTTTCTTTTTAGGATAATAATAAGACACTAAATCAGAAATTGAGACTGTGTCTTTTCCAATACCTGGAGGTAAAAATTTTTCATTTATTAAAAGATTATTTATTGGATCATCCTGGGCATGGAATATCCAGTTCAATGAATAGGTACCATTATTTCTATAAAACATATCATAAATCATTTGAACTGAATCTCTTAAACCGCGTCTTAAATTTGAGAAACTATTTGAATTAATAAAATTACTTAACTCTTCCTTTGCATTAGTATGGTAATCTAAGAGCAATTGTGAATTTTCAACTTTACCTACCGAAACCTCGGAAAAATTTTGCTCGATAGAATATGAATTTATATATGGAATTGATGCTGATAATGTAATCTCATTTGTCAAGCCGTACTCTAAATTCAAAAAATATTTATTAGCTTTTTTCATTCTATCTTCCCTAAAATATCCTACTGGTGCCATAATTTGAGATGTATCGATATTCTGTGCACCAAAAACAGGTAAAGTAAAACCATTGTTTAGATTAAAATCTGTCATCCACTCTTCTATCGTCCTTATAGAATCTATATATACCGTTCCATTATGATATAAGTCATAATTTGATGAAAAACGGACTGAATCATTATGTGTTAGATTATCAAAATAAGTCTGACCTATGCCATTTAATAAAAATCTATTATTATCAAGTGCCATTAATTTTGATGAATTATTAGTACCGATAGTTATGCGAAAAACATTATTAGGTATAGTTGGCAAAAACTGTCCAAATAACGGTACTTTAATAATAATAAAAATAATAATTAGTCTCATCGGTAGATTAGAAATCTCTTTCTAAAATCACTAAATGTATAAACATCTTTTGCCCATATCGCTGGTAAATGTGATGGTGGTTTTTTCTGAGCGGCAATAATTCTTAAGTCTTTTGTACCATACAATTTATCAATGTAATCATCTTCCGCCCATTTAAATTGCCTTGGATGAAGTCTCTCTATCATTAACATTAATGTGGTAGCCGTTACTATTGGTTGAAAATCATCTCTATTATTAATTGATATTTGTATCCCGCTGCATGATAAACCATCAAATTTAGGTACCCTTTCGCTATAAAACGTACCACTTGGTCTATATTTAACCTCCTTAAAATCCACACCAGGCAAGTCAAAATTATTAATTTTTTCTAAAAGAAATGTGGTAGTTAACCATGGGGCGCCTACAACCATGAATACTAAATCAGTTCCAAATCCAACATTAAGATTTGTACCTCTAAATAGATCAAAACCACAATAAGCAAGTAAATTAGAATAATCTGCTATGAATGGATTTGGATTTCGCCAAGGTAAACCTGTATCATTAAACCACATATTCCTTTTCCAATTAGATAATGGGAGAATATTTAAATCAACTCGTTTTGAGTCCTTAGTCCATCCAAGTTCATTAATCATCAGAGCAAGTTCTCCAATTGTTAATCCATGACGAATTGGAAGCAAATGATACGATTCAAAAGATTGAAATTCCGTCCTTGGTACTGGACCATTAATTATATCACCTCTTATTGGATTAGGACGATCCAATAATAAAATAGGAATTTTGTGATTTGATGCAGCTTCAAACACCTTAGACATAGTTGCCAAATAAGTGGCGTAACGATTACCTGTATCTTGAAAATCAATAAGTATTAGGTCTATCTTGTCCATTGCCCAATGCGGAGGATATAGATAGGTATTAAATAAATCAATGATTTGAGCTCCATGAACAGGGTCAACTTGATCTCTTCCAATCATTTTAGACCTTTGGTCATCAATACCCCAAATTCCATGCTCTAAAGCAAATAAAAATTTAATTTTAATTCCTACTTTACCATCAAGAATATCCAAAAGATGTTTACCATTTCTATTAACAGCTGTTTGATTCGTTAGGATGGCAATATTCTTATTTTTTAACAAGCTGAAATCCATTTGCTCCAATATATCAAGCCCCGAGTAAACTTGATCTAAAAAGGAAAGATCGGGTACAGATAAAATTTTAGAATATTCAAAATGATACTTTGGATTTGAAGATCCGTAAATTTGATTGGATAAAAGAAGAAAATATAATAGTACTCTTATTCTTTTCATTAATTTTCTTTAAATTAGTTAGTACAATGTAAAATCAAAAAAGGAAACTTTACAATCTAATGTGTTCTATTGATTTTATATAAATTCTGTGCCACATTTGGAGTACTTATGAGCGATTCAAATAATAATAATAGCGGCGGTTTCGCCAAAACTACTGATTTCAAATGGTTTGGGATTGGTGTATTAATTTTCATTTTAGTTGGAATTATCCTTCCAACACCAGAATCAATGCTTGCAAAAGCAACGAATCTATTTGGAGAAGATCCAACAGCTGATATAGCACTAAAAGCAACCCACATACAACTAACTATAGCACTCCTTGCAACTTGTGTTATTTTCTTTGCAACCGAAGCGGTTCCTATGCCTGCAGTCGCTCTTCTTATTGGATTAGTCCAATTGTTTTTTGGAATTACTGCCCCCAAAACAATAGCCCTTACCTATGCACATGATGCCGTGTGGTTTATTGCTGGATCATTGGCTTTAGGGGCAACTTTAGTGAAATATGGTTTAGACAAACGTGTTGGAATGTTAGTGGTTAATCTAGCAGGTACAAAAACGCGTTCAATAGTTATTGGTATTCTTCTTGGTACTGCAATTCCAACAGCATTTGTTGGTGAACATGCAGTTGCAGCAATGTATGTCCCAATAGCCCTTGCTCTGTATACCTTAACAAATAAATCCACACCATCTCCTAAACTTGGAACATTATTAATGGTAACGATTGCAGTCGGATGCATGATTGGTGGTCCCATGAGTCCAACTGGTGGTGCAAGAAATGCTCTGATGATTGGATTTCTCACTGATTATGGAATAGATGTCTCATTCATGCAGTGGATTTCAATGGGTGTGATGTATACGATAGTGATGTCTTTTGTTATGGCATTTCTTTTACCAATGCTATTTAAGCCTGAAGTTGACGACCTTAGTGAGGCTGTAAATCTCTTAAAAAAAGATCTTCAAAAACATGGAGATATGACCAACCAACAAAAATTAGTAGCTGGTATTATGGCTTTAGTTGTTTTTCTCTGGATTACAGACAAATCACTTGTAAATGACCTTTTTGGTTTTTCATTAGGATTAGGAGGCATTGCAATTACGGGAGCCGTACTTTATATGCTTTTTGGATTGACCTCTTGGAAAGATTATGAAGATAAAGTGAGTTGGGGAGTTATTGTTTTGTATGCAGGATGTATAAGCCTTGGAACAGTATTCAAAGCAACTGGAGCATCAAGTTGGTTTGCAGACCAAATAATGATGCTAGTATCACCACTAGGATTAAATTCAGGTGTTGGACTCGTAATCTTGATGTGTGTAATAGGTGCTGTACTAACAAATCTAATGAGTGCTGGTGCAACTGTAGCTGTTATAGGACCTGTTGTATTAGATATGGCAGTTAGCTCTGGCACAAACCCAGTACTTGTTGGTGTTGGATTAGCCATATCAACATCTATGGCTTACTGGTTAGTCATAGGTACTCCTGCAAGTTCAATTGTCTATGCAAGTGGACAATTAGAATCAAAAGATTTTATACGTATGGCTACGCTAGGTTGGCCTGCTGCATTACTAGCACTATCAGCAATTATCATATTATGGTGGGTCAATGTTCTAGGAATCAGTCCAAACGGAATTGGATTCTAAAGGAGGAAAATTATGGATATTAATACCGTTGTCTTAATTATAATTTTGGTCATAATGGTCTATGCTTTGTCTGAACATTGGAAAGAAAAAAATTCAAATGCCGAAGAAAGTAGACAAAAAAATATTGCCGAGAAAGATGAAATTTCCAAAGAAGATGTAGCAACCTACGGCCAAGTACAAGAACGTAAAAACCAACTTCTAAGCTTAATAAATGATAATCTTTCAGACCATCCACAAGAGTCAGATCAACTAAAAGAGATAGTCGAAGACTGGGCTGAACTAAAAATAGAGGCATTCCAAAATAGACGCTCTTGGGTTAGAGCTGCTCCTTCTGAAAAATAAACTCGAGCTACGATTAGTATTATTTTAAAATAATCTCTTAATTCCTATGAAGATTACAATTGTTGCTGTAGGTAAATTAAAAGAAAAATTGTACAGAGAACGAGTTGATGAATATCTCAAATGGATTAATAAAGATACCTCAATCGAGTTAATTCTTATTAAAAATAGTACACCAAAAAAAATAAAAAATAAATTATTATCATATATTAAACCCCACAACTACGTTATTTGCTTATCAGAGGAGGGTGAGGAATTTTCCTCGATACAACTTTCAAAGTTCATCAATAAAACAAATCAGAATCTTATTTTTTTAATTGGAGGGCCAGGTGGGCATTCAAGCTTAATTAAAAAAGAATCAACAAAAACCTTATCATTATCTAAATTAACCTTTCCACATGAAATGTCTTTGCTAATCCTCACAGAACAAATTTATAGAGCTTTCTCTATTATGAATAAACGTCAATATCATAGATAATTAAGAAATTATTCGTTTAGTCCTTCCTTGAATTGCAGTAAGCAATACATAAGGCGTAGAATCAATTTTTTCAGAAATAAGTTCAATCGGAATTTCATCATCATCTTTTTTTCCAAAAATCAATACTTCATCTCCAATATTAGGCTTAGTGTCGCCAAAATCAACCATAAATTGATCCATGCATACTCGCCCTGCAATACTATAATGTTTACCTTTATAACTTATGAAACCATCTTTATACCACGGCCTAGGAAAACCATCAGCAAAACCCGTTTGTATAACTCCAATATTTGTATTTTTTTTTGTTTCATATACACCGCCATAACTAACCTGAACTCCAGGACCTACGCTCCTAATATTGACTATAGGTCCACAGAAGCTCATAACAGGCTTAAAATCAACATTTATTTTAACTTCATTCGATGGGGAAACACCATAGATTAGCATACCAACCCTGATAGTATTAAATAATGATGAAGGCAAATTCAAGAACGAACCACTGTTAGAGCAATGAATAAATTGAAAATTTATATCCAATTCTTGGCTCTTGCTTAGAATATCATTAAACAAAGATAATTGATATTCAGCATATGAGAGCTCTCCCTCATCTGCTGTTGCAAAATGTGAATATATACCTATAACATTTAAGAAAGAGTTTTGATTTATAAATTGAAATATTTTCTCATGATCAGTTACATTAAATCCTAACCGCGTCATTCCTGTATCGAACTTCAAATGAATTTCAGGACAATAACCTTTCGCATCGTAAAACTGGGATAATAAAATCAAATCCTCATAATCACATGCGTTTATCCATAATTTATATTTACAAGCAAGTTCGATCCATTCTTTCTGTATTCTACAAAAGATTAGAATCGAATTTTTTATACCACCTTTTCTTAATTCAATTGCTTCATCGATAGTAAAAACTGCAAAAATTATATTCGAATCTAAATCTATATAGCTAGAAATATTTAACGCACCATGTCCATATCCATTAGCTTTAACAATAACCATCAGATTTTTATCTCCAATTTCATTTTTAACAATGGATATATTTTGTTTTAATCTATCAAGATGGATGTATGCTTTTGGACCAATCATTGATATAATTTTCTTTTCAAAATATAACTATTAATTATTGTCCATAAATAGTTTACAGCAATAATAATCGAGACTAAAAAATAATCAATAAATTTTGTGGCATTAAATTTTTGATAAATCTGAAAGGGTAGTGATAACGGCTGCCATCTTAGTATAGAATCTAATCCTTTAGGAAAAAATGAAAATTCAATTAAAAACCCATTACCAAATAGTATTAAAAAAATTAGCGCAAATGTGGCGAATATAATCAATGCAAGTGAATCAATAATTAATGCTATAAGTATATATAAATTTCCTAGAAGAA
>Ga0208277_1002353_pt1 | contig 10750 bp, 10 predicted proteins | sample ETNtaG_5_FD_185782 | JGI IMG/M metagenome (GOLD analysis project Ga0208277, IMG submission 185782) | Marine microbial and viral communities from oxygen minimum zone, Eastern Pacific Ocean - ETNP201406SV205 (SPAdes) (version 2) | ecosystem: Environmental > Aquatic > Marine > Oceanic ...
GTTACAAATTTCAAGGTAAAAGTTAAAATTTTTGATCCTCCAAAAAGGATTAGACCTGGGATGAGTAGTACTGTAAATATTATTTCTGAGACAATTAAAAATACAATTTCAATTCCTATACAGGCTCTTACCTCTAGGCCAGAAAATTATCAAAAATTAAATGGGAATAAAAAAGATGGTAAAAAGTGGGAAAATAAAGATGAGGGGGAAAGCTATTCAAATATTAAAGAAAGTTTGGATGTCGTTTTTGTTTTAGTGGATGATTTTGATGGAGAAAAAGCACTTGAAGGAGAAAAATATGCGCTAGTTAGACCAGTTCATGTTGGCCTATCAAGTGAAGACCATTATTCTGTAAAAACAGGGCTGAAAGATGAGGAGTTAATTGTGACAGGTAGATTTCGAATTTTGAGTAAAGAATTGCAGCATGGCATGAAGGTAAAATATGAAGATGAATCTAGCTCTGATTAAATCAAAACCTCAAAAACAGTAATTCAGAGCTTTCTATTTCATGGAATTAATAAACCTAAGTGATATTTATAAAATTTATAATGTAGGCGGTGAAGAAGTTCGGGCGTTAGATGGGGTAGATCTAACAATAAACAATAATGAATACCTGGCGATAATGGGGCCTTCTGGATCGGGGAAATCGACCATGATGAATATGATAGGCTGTTTAGACACCCCAACTTCTGGCATATATCATTTCGAGGGTGAAGAGGTTCATATTATGGATGACGCACAGCTAGCTTCTATACGTAATAGAAAAATAGGGTTTGTTTTTCAGACATTCAATCTCCTCCCAAAGGCAAGTGCATTACATAATGTTGAAATACCCCTTGTATACGCGAATATTAGGAAAGAAAAAAGAATAGATATGGCCTCAAAGGCTTTGAAAGATGTTGGACTGGAAGATAGAATGCATCACAAGCCAAATGAACTATCTGGAGGCCAACGGCAGAGGGTTGCTATAGCTAGAGCATTAGTTAATAATCCCTCTATCATACTTGCAGATGAGCCCACTGGTAACCTTGACTCAAAAAGCGGGCATGAGATAATGGGAATTTTAGATAGTTTGCACTCAAATGGGAATACGATCATTCTTGTAACACACGAGGATGATATAGCGAAACATGCTAAACGTACAATACGTCTCTTTGATGGTAAAATAATTGAGGATGAAATAAGTAAGTAGTGGGGTCTTTATTTTTTGAAAATCTTAAAATATCACTCAGTGCAGTATTTGCTAATAAAACTAGATCAATTTTAACCGCACTGGGGATAGTTATTGGGGTACTTTCGGTAACACTTATGGGTACGCTTATATCTGGGTTAGACCGATCTTTTGAGAGCAGTATGTCATGGTTGGGGAAAGATATACTATATGTTAGCAGGTTTGAGTGGTTTAGCGATATGGAATGGTGGGAGGTGAGAAATAGACCTCGTATGCGTACAGAGTATGTAGATAAGATAAAAGAAAAATCAAAATATGCTTTAGCTGTTTCACCAGTAATGCAACGTGGAGCCTCTTTATCCTATGAAGATAAAGAAACAAGAACAGAAATATTTGGTACAAATGAAGAATACATGGAGACCATAAGTACTGATATAGAGCGAGGTAGATTTTTTACTGCTAGTGAAGACAAAGTTGGTGCGAGGGTCACAATTATTGGCGGGGGAATAAAAGATGCCTTTTTTGGAGATGAAGACGCGATAGGCAAATATATTAAAATAGATAATTTAAAATTTAGGGTCGTCGGTGTTTTAGAAAAACAGGGGAAATTTCTAGGTCTTTTTAGCGTGGATAAACAGGCAATTTTGCCATTAGGAGCATATAAAAGGATTTTCTCTAAAAGAGGGTGGATGCGTTTAAGTGTTAAAGTCCCTGAAGATAAGATTGATGAAGGGCTAGATGAAATATCAGGCGTAATGAGGCAAATAAGAGGATTAAAACCAAGCGAGAAAAGTGACTTTGCGATTAACCAGACAAAGGCTTTTGAGACCCAATATAATAGACTAAAAATTGCTATTGGTGGAACCGGATTTTTTATTACTCTCTTATCTCTGGTCGTTGGAGGGATCGGAATAATGAATATTATGTTTGTCACTGTGAAAGAGAGAACACGAGAGATTGGAGTAAGAAAAGCAATAGGTGCAACAAACGGGATGATCCTGAGTCAATTTTTGATGGAGGCGGTTACTATTTGTTTGTTTGCAGGTCTTTTAGGGCTTTCTCTTGCATATGTTAGCAGCATTTTTATAAATAAAATATTTCCATCAACTCTCCCATTAGGGTTATCTATTTTTTCTATTCTCATTAGCATGGTTGTAGGCATAGTATCAGGATTTATCCCTGCTTATAAAGCCTCGAAGCTTGATCCAATTGACTCACTAAGGTATGAATGACCGATGTTTTCTAGAAGCTTAAAAAATATTTTAAAGGAAAGTTTTTGGATGGCTATTGATGCTATTAGACAAAATAAACTTCGATCAATCCTTACGCTTCTTGGGATAAGTATCGGAGTATTCTCAGTAATTGGTGTGATGACAGCTATTAGAACCCTTGAGTCATCAGTTGAATCTGGGTTAAATGTATTTGCAGCAAATACATTTGTCATTCAAAAATATCCATCTATTCAAATCGGCCGGCGAGATAAAAAAATTAGAAATAGAAAAAATATTGATTATGATCAATACAAAAAGTTAAAAGAACGTGCAAAATTGCCTGTTTTAGTAAGCGTAAGTGAGGGTAGTTCAATCAGAAATGTAAAATACAAAGATATATCTGTAAAGAATTATGTGTCACTACTTGGAGGTGATGAGGGTAGCATAAGGATGTATAAGACTTTTATTAGTGATGGAAGAAATATAGCACCTGATGATGTGAGGTATGCCCGGAATGTTTGCGTCTTAGGCATGGACGTTGTCGACAGGTTATTTCCTTTTGAAGATCCATTATCAAAAAAAATACAAATTGAGGGTCTTAATTATTATGTTATTGGTGTTGCTGAGAGGCAGGGTGAAGCATTTGGACAAAGCCAAGATAATTATATAGCAATTCCAGTCACTAACTATCTGCAAAAATTTTCTAATAAATGGACAACTCTAAGTATAAATGTTGAAGCAGCATCTGAAAAGGATTACGATAAAACCAGAGAGGAAGTAATAGGGATAATGAGAACTATCCGGAAAGTAAAAGCCGGGGAGGACAATGATTTTGAATTAGAAACAAACGACGAAATGATAGAGACCTTCTCAGGGTTTACCAGCGGGATAAAGCTATTTGCACTATCCGTAAGTATCATTGCTCTAGTTGTAGCTGGGATTGGGATAATGAATATAATGTTAGTCTCAGTAACAGAGAGAATTAAGGAGATTGGCATTAGAAAAGCGATCGGTGCAACCAAGCAAGATATTCTAACGCAGTTCTTAATGGAAGCTGTTTTTTTAAGTGAATTTGGTGGGATTGTTGGAATTATTATGGGTATCAGTGCTGGGAACCTTGTTTCATTTATTTTTAAAATTCCTGCGGTCATTCCAATAGACTGGGCAATAATCGGATTGGCTGTTTGCTCATTGATTGGTATTGGTTTCGGTATATATCCAGCTTGGAAAGCAGCTCAGCTTGATCCAATTGAATCTCTACGATTCGAATAGATTTTCTTTAATTAAAAGTAGGGCTAAATTTTATAACAAAAACTATGCCTAATACATTACATATAAACGCATTCACCTGTTATATTAGAGCATTAATGAAGATTAATAATTTAAAATTTAATTTTATTATATAGTAATGGTTGTAGGTATTATTCCAGCAAGAATTGGTTCGAAGAGGTTTCCCAAAAAGATATTAGCTGATATCAATGGCAAGCCTATGATTGCGCATGTTGCAGAGAGAGCTATGCAATCAAAACTTTTAGAGAAAATTGTCATAGCAATTGATGCTGAGGAAACTAAACAAGCGTTGTCTGATTTTGATTTTGATTTAGTCATGACGAGTAAAGACCATTCAAGCGGTACAGATCGAGTTGCTCAAGTCGCAAAAGAAATAGATTCAGCTGAAATCATTATAAATATTCAAGGGGATGAGCCTTTGTTGGACCCTAATGTAATTGATGGGCTTATTCAACTATTTGACGACCCTTCAGTGAGCATGGGGACTGTAGTTAGTCGTAACATTGGTATAAAAGATTATTTAGATAGAAATATAGTAAAGGCTTTTTTAAATGAGCATCAAAATGCATATGATTTTAAGCGTGATATTTATGATTCAGATATAGGCGGCGTTTTTAGACACATAGGTTTTTATGGATTCCAAAAAGAAACACTTTTTGAATTTTCTTCTACCCCTCCATCAAAAAATGAAATTAAATATTCTCTAGAACAATTTCGAGCAATTGATAATGGTATTAAAATTAAAGCATTAATAACTAATGCAGAACAACATGCGGTTGATACGCCCCAAGATTTAAATCGTGTTATTTCAAAATTGGGAAAAGAAAAAAACGATTAATAGGATAGTTATGTCATCTACTAAAAAAAATACTAAATATATCTTTGTTCTTGGAGGAGTAATGTCTGGATTGGGGAAAGGCATTGCGGCTTCATCTATTGGATACATTTTAAAAAATGCAGGTTTAAAAGTTACAATTTTAAAATTAGATCCGTATTTAAATGTAGATCCAGGTACAATGAACCCTTACCAGCATGGGGAGGTCTTTGTTTTAGATGATGGTTCTGAAACTGATCTTGATCTAGGTCACTATGAACGATTCATAGATATAAGTATGACAAAAAATAACAACGCAACCGCAGGGCAAATTTACAGCACAGTTTTAGATAAGGAACGTAAAGGAGAATACCTTGGGCAAACTGTTCAGGTAATTCCTCATGTAACAGATGAAATTATTGATAGGATCAAAAGCGTTAACAAACCAAAAAAATATGATGTTGTGATTTGTGAGGTTGGAGGGACTGTAGGGGATATTGAAAGCCTCCCTTTTATGGAAGCTATTAGACAGCTGTCTTTAAATGTTGGTCGCAAAAATCATCTTTTAATGCATGTAACTCTACTTCCTTTTGTTGAGGCGAGTGGCGAGCTGAAATCAAAGCCAACTCAACACTCAGTTATGAAACTTAGAGAAATAGGACTTTCACCTGACATGATATTGTGTCGATCCCAACATGAAATAGATAAATCGGTTAGAGAAAAAATTGCTTTATTTTGTAATGTTAGAGCAGATCATGTATTTGAGGGAAGAGATGTCGAAAGTATTTACGAAGTACCATTATTGCTGCATCAACAAAATATGGGACACTTAGTCAATGAAAGGCTAGAATTAAATAAGAAACCGAATTTATCTAAATTAATAAACTTTGTACATAATTATAAAAACCCAAAGTCAGAGGTTACTATTGCAATGTGTGGTAAGTATACAGAATTAATTGATTCATATAAAAGTGTTCTTGAATCTTTTGTCCATGCTGGTGTTGAAAATAGTGCTCGGGTAAATATCAAATGGGTTAAAACAGATAAAATTATAGATGATAGTTCAGCGCAAAGAGCATTTAATAATGTGGATGGCGTTTTAATATTGCCTGGTTTTGGTTCTAGAGGTAGTGAGGGCAAGATATTATCTTCAAAATATGCTCGTGAAAATAATATTCCTTTTTTAGGAATATGTTTGGGTATGCAGTGTGCAATCATTGATTTTGCTAGACATGTGTGTGGCTTATCAGGAGCAAACTCTACAGAGTTTAACAAGCGCACAAAGTATCCTGTTGTTGATTTAATGGAATCACAAAAAGCAATAAAAATTAAAGGCGGGACTATGAGGCTGGGAGCATATAATTGTAGTATTAAAACTGGGACAAAAACGTTTGCGGCATATAGATCAAAAAAAATATCAGAGAGGCATAGACACCGTTACGAAGTAAATAACAGATATAAAAAACGGTTAGAAAAAGCGGGAATGGTTATTTCAGGGGTAAATGATGATTTAGGAGTAGTTGAAACAATTGAAATAAGCGATCACCCTTGGTTCGTTGCTGGGCAGTTTCACCCTGAATTAAAAAGTCGGGTAAATAAAGCTCATCCGCTTTTTAGAGACTTTATAAAAGCTTCAAAAAAATATAATAAGAAAAGGAGTTAAGTGTTGAGAGAGATTAATGTTGGTGACGTAATATTTGGAGAAAATAATCTTGGTCTAATTGCTGGTCCTTGTGTTATCGAAAACCGAGATCATTCTTTAAAAATGTCCGCAGCTATTAATGATATTTCTGATAAAGTAGGCATCCCTATTATTTTTAAAAGTTCGTTTGATAAAGCCAATAGAACCTCGATCAAATCATTTAGGGGGCCTGGACTTGAGGATGGGATGAGGATTTTAAGTGATGTGAAGTCAGAAACAGGCATGAAAGTCTTGACAGATATTCATTCTGCAGAACAAGCATCTACGGTAGCTGAGGTGGTAGATGTCATTCAAATTCCAGCATTTTTAAGTAGGCAAACCGATATTTTAATTGCTGCTGCAAAAACAGGTAAAACAGTAAATATTAAAAAAGGACAATTTTTAGCTCCATGGGATGTTAAGCATATTATCCAAAAAGTAGAAGAATCAGGCTCTGAGAATATATTGCTAACAGATAGAGGTACTCAATTTGGATACAACAATTTAGTCGCAGATATGAGGGCAATACCTTTAATGAAAGAATTTGGTTACCCGGTTATTTTTGATGCTACTCACAGTGCTCAACTCCCTGGTGGAAGTGGTGGCCACTCTTCTGGGATGAGAGAAATGATACCTACTTTAGCAAGGGCTGCTGTGGCGGCGGGGTGTAATGGTGTATTCATGGAAGTTCATGATAATGTTGATATAGCAAAATCAGATGCAGCGACTCAATGGCCATTGGATAAATTATTATCACTTTTAACTGACTTGAAAAAAATTCATAATTCATTAAGGTAAAAAATGGAAGATTACAAAAATATTGAAATTATTATATCAGATATAGATGGTGTATGGACAGATGGCTCGATATATAAAGGCACTGATAATATGGAGTTTAAAAAGTTTTCTGTTTTTGATGGTGTTGGTGTCGCTTATGCTAGAGCCGCAAATTTAAAAATTGCAATTATATCAGCTAGATATTCACCAGCAACTGAGCACAGGGCAAAAGAGCTTAATATTGATGATTGTTACAACGGGGGATTAAATAAATTGCATGCATATAATGATATAAAAAATAAATATTCATTGTCTGATGATAAAATTGCCTACTTAGGCGATGATATGGTTGATTTACCAGTTATGCAATTAGTTGGTCTTCCAATTGCAGCAGCAAACGCGACGCCTGAGATTTTAAAAGTTGCAAAGTATACAACAAAGGTTAAAGGTGGGGATGGTGCATTTCGAGATGCTGTGGAGTGGATTATAAAAATGCAGGGAAGGACTGATGAAGTCAAAGAGAAAATGATAAAGCGAGTTTTAAATAGTTGATATATGAAACAAACTATATGTCTAAATTTTTTAATTCTAGTTATTAGTGGGTGTTCAACAGAATCGCCACAAACAGAATTAGAGAAAGGAATTGATTTTCCTGACCAGGAGAGTTGGGGCGTTACAATCATACTAACTGATTCATCGATAGAAAGAGCAAGAGTTAGATCAGGGCATTTAGAAAAATATAATTTAAAACAACATATATTATTAGATGAAACAGTGAAAGTAGATTTTTTTGATAAGAAACAAATTCATGTTGCTGTACTAAACAGTCAAAGAGCTGAAGTTGATCAAAAAACTAATGATATGAAAGCGATAGGGAATGTAGTGGCAATTTCTGACAGCGGGATCACTTTGTATACTGATACGTTATATTGGGATGCGAAAAATGAAAAAATGAGTACGGAAGATTCAGTTATGATTACTACGTTAGAAAAAGATACGCTTTACGGCATTGGGTTTGAATCCGATTCGGATCTTGAAAATTGGAAAATATTAAAACCCTCTGGAGTTACAGAAAGGAATTAACATGAGTGTAAAAAATGCTAATTGTCTATCTGCAAAAGGATTACACAAACAATATGGTTCTAGAATGGTTGTTAACGATGTTGATATTTCTGTAAATCGAAATGAGGTAGTTGGCCTTTTAGGGCCAAATGGAGCAGGTAAGACAACCACATTTTATATGATAACTGGTATGGTAAAGCCAACGAAAGGGAATATATTTCTTGATGAGCATGATATTACTAATGATCCGATGTATAAAAGAGCTCGTAAAGGCGTTGGTTACCTAGCTCAAGAGCCATCCATTTTTTCCAAGTTAACTGTAGAAAATAATTTGAAACTAGTTCTCGAAATGAGAAAAGATCTTTCAAAGGATGAGCAGGAAGAAAAATTAAATTCTCTTTTAGATGATTTTTCTGTTACATCATTGAGAAGAAGTAAGGGTGGCACACTATCAGGAGGTGAAAGAAGAAGAGTAGAAATTGCTAGGTCTCTTTGTATGGACCCTGATTTTGTACTTCTAGATGAACCCTTTGCTGGGGTTGACCCAATTGCGGTTGAGGAAATACAGTCAATCGTTAATTCGTTAAAAGAAAGAAACATTGGTGTTTTAATCACTGATCATAATGTTAGGGAAACACTTTCTATAACTGACCGGTCATATCTTCTTTTTAATGGGCAAATTTTAAAATCAGGGACTTCTGAATTTTTAGCTAATGATAAAGAAGCAAAGAGACTTTATCTTGGAGAAAAATTTAGATTGGACTGATAAATGCCACGTCTATCACAAAAACTTGAGCAAAAACAAAAACTTGCTCCTAGGCAGGTTCTTCAAGCAAGGCTTCTCCAATTAAATACTCTAAACTTAGAACAAGCAATCCTTAAAGAGCTTGAATTAAATCCTATTTTAGAGCAGGTTGAGCCAGAAGACTTTGAAGAGCAATCAATGGCAGAAGAAATTTTGGAAGAAATGGATGCCCCAATTGAAGATGTATATACTGATGAAAGTTCATATTACATAGATCAAGAAAAAAGTGATTTGCCATTACCTGATAGAAACACATTCATAGAAAAAAATATAGAAAAGTTAAAAGATCTTGGCTTATCTGATTTAGAAAAAGAAATTGCTGAGGAAATACTTTGGAATGTAAACGAACGAGGTTATTTAGATACAGATTTAATTTTAATTGCTGATAATTATGAATTAGAAGAACATGATATTGAGCCAATACTTTTTGATATTCAGCGTATGGAGCCAAAGGGTTTAGCTTCTCGCAACTTGAAAGAGTGCTTAAGTGTTCAAATCGAGGACAACAAAGATTCCTTAGAATATATAATTGTAAAAAAATACTTTGATGACTTTATGCATAAAAGGTATGATAAGATCAAATCTAAAATAAAATGCTCAAGCCAAGAACTTCATGATGCTGTAGAAAAAATATCCAAATTAAATCCTCGACCAGGTGAAGGTTATGCTGATAATTTTCAAGTTATAATTCCTGATGTTATTGTAAGGGAAGATGGTGATGATTGGCTTATTACTACTAACGATGGTGGAGTTCCTGAATTAAGAATTAGCAGGACATATGAAGAGGGTATTGAAAGTGGTGAATACAGTGGTAAGGCAAAGGCATTTGTTCGCGAAAAAATGGATTCCGCAAACTGGTTTATTGAGGCAGTTAAGCAAAGAAGAGTAACAATGGTTAATGTTATGAGGGCTATTATTAAAAATCAGCCAGAATGGTTTTCAGGCAACATGAATCACCTTCGGCCATTAAAGTTGCAAGATATAGCAGAAGAAATTAGTATGGACATTTCTACTATTAGTCGATCAACTCGTGGTAAATTTGTTGATACTCCTTATGGAGTATTTGAGTTAAAACATTACTTTACAGATGCAATAGATCTAGGTAATGGACAAATTCTTGGGACATTTGTAATCAAAAAAGAACTACAAAATATAATTAATTCAGAAGATAAAATGAGCCCATACAATGATGATACATTAGTTACCCTACTAAGTGATAAGGGTTATAAGCTTGCAAGGAGAACAGTTGCAAAATATAGAGATCAGCTTGGTCTTCCTGTTGCAAGGCTCAGAAAAGAAATATAAAAAAAGGAGACATTAACATGGCTAGAAAGATAATAGTAGGAGATCAGGAGTTTATAGTTCCAGACAAATTCCCTAAAAGTGGATTTACCATTGGAGTTATCTTGGTTTTGCTTTTAGCGATATGGAGTTCTATTTATAGAGTAGAGCTTGAAGAAGAAGGTGTTCTAATGACCTTAGGTGAGTATTCCGGGTTAGTTCAATCTGGTATTCATGTCAAGTGGCCAGCTCCAATTCAAACTGTAATAAAAATTCCGACAAAAAGAGAATTAGAGATGGAATTTGGACAGCGTGCAAAAACGGGGTCAGATAGAAGAGTAAATCGTTCAGAGATTGAAGAAGAATCTCTAATGTTAACAGGTGACTTAAACGTAGCTGTTGTACCATGGAAAACTCAATATAGAATAGCTGAACCAGATAAATTTTTATTTAAAGTAAAGGACCCAGTTGGGACGTTTCGTGATATGAATGAAGCAGTTATGCGTGAGGTCATTGGTGACCGCAGTGTTAACGAGGTTCTTACCGCTGGTCGTCAAGAGATTGCAACGAAAATGGAAGAAAAACTCCAAGAAATGTGTGATCAGTATGAGAATGGAATAAAAATTAATAGGATTCTTCTTCAAAAAGTCTTGCCTCC
>Ga0208277_1002355_pt1 | contig 10747 bp, 11 predicted proteins | sample ETNtaG_5_FD_185782 | JGI IMG/M metagenome (GOLD analysis project Ga0208277, IMG submission 185782) | Marine microbial and viral communities from oxygen minimum zone, Eastern Pacific Ocean - ETNP201406SV205 (SPAdes) (version 2) | ecosystem: Environmental > Aquatic > Marine > Oceanic ...
CTTAGAAAAATTTGCTATTCAAGCAATTGAAGAAGGGGCTGAAGGTATAACATTACACCCAAGACCAGATCATAGGCATTCAACATCTGATGACGTCATCAATCTATCAAGTATAGTTAAATCACTTGGGGCAGAATTTAATATTGAAGGTAATCCCTTTGAACCATCATCAGGGGAATATATGGGTTTTTATGAATTAATTAAACTCACTAATCCAACCCAGGCAACCCTTGTTCCTGACACACTAGACCAAGTTACATCAGACCATGGATGGAAAAGTGGTGAACATGATGAGGAATTAAAGGTCATAATTAATAGTTTATTAAGTCATACCAATAGAGTAAGTTTATTTATAGATCCTGATTTAGATTCAGTTAAATATGCAAAATCTGTTCAAGCAAATTCTATTGAAATTTATACAGAAGAGTATGCAAAAACTTTTCTTAAAGATAGTGATAAGACCAATACTATAGTTGAATCATACAAGGATATTATTGGTTTTGCTAAGGATAATAACTTAAGAGTTAATGCTGGCCATGATCTTAATTTAGAAAATTTACCTTTGCTTAGATCATTAAACTTAATAGATGAAGTGTCGATTGGTCATGCTGTTATAATAGATTCTTTAAAGTATGGTTTTAAAGAAACTATAAATAAATATAAAAACATTACTAAAGGTTAATAATGAGTATTGAAGAAAAATTAAAAGAACAAATTTCTAAAAATAATATTTTGATCTATATGAAAGGAACTCCTTATGAGCCAAGGTGTGGATTTTCAGCAAAAACTGTTCAAATTTTAATTGACTGCGAAGCTGAGTTTTCTTATGTCGATGTTCTCGCGAATGAAGAGGTAAGGGCTGTACTACCATCTATCTCTGATTGGCCAACCTTTCCACAAGTATTCGTTGATGGTGAATTAATAGGGGGTGCTGATATAGTCAGTGAAATGCACGAATCTGGAGAACTTAAAAAACTACTTAATCCTTAGTCTTTTAACTAAAATCCTTAAGCATCACTTTTAATTCTAGAGAATGTTTTTCTTCTTCTCCAATCTTTGTTCTAGCATATTCCTCAAGATAAACTGAAGCGTCTTCTACTGTTTCTAATAAATCTTTATAAAGACTTAAAGCATGCAGTTCATGCTCTAAGCTTTCTTCAAGAATATCTTTTATTGAGTGTCTATTTGTTTCTTTTATTTTTGCTATTTTTTGATTTGGATGTCCATCTAAACCAACTATTAATTCACCAGCTTGTTGAGCATGAAGCAGTGATTCATTAGCCTGTTCATTCAAAAAATTAACAATTGGGAGTCTATATGGGCCGCTGACCATTAATGATGAGTGTGTATATCTAACAACACCAGCCAATTCATATTCCATAATCTCATTTAATATAGTGCAAACCTTTTCTTTATTTAAATTCTTCATATATAACTCCGTATTTGAGTATTATTATAAAATGTGAATCAAATGTAAAGTACTGATATAAGGTATTTATTTAATAAGAATCATTGTATTCATGATAATCATTTCTATTTAGAATTATATGAATTAATAATTGAACAAAATACTTTTGCTGTTATTTCAGAATCATAAGCAGCTGAATGCGCTTCGTCGTTATCATAATCAATATCAAGAGATTTACATATTCTAGCTAAGACAGTCTGTTGTGTACTTAATGCGCCCAAAGTTACTGTATCCAGTACTGAAAATGGATGAAAAGGTGATTTTTTAATGCTATTTCTTTTAATAGCCTCCATTATAAAAGAATGATCAAAATGAGCATTGTGTCCTACAAGTATAGCTCTAGAGCATTTATTTAAAGATTTATGGGTATTAATTATTTTAAATAAGTCATTTAATGCATCTTTTTCTGAGATTGCATTTCTAAGAGGATGATTAAGATTAATCTTGGTGAATTCTAGTGATTCTTTCTCAATTATTAAATTTTCATATGGTTCGATATGATATCTATGCGTTGTGCCAACAACTAGTTGATTTTCTATTTCATCAATTAAAGTAGCAGCTATTTCTAATATGGCATTGTTTTTTGAATCAAAACCACCAGTTTCTATATCAACAACAACAGGTAGATAATTACGAAATTTATCATTAATCATAAATAAGTTTATTTATTTTTATTTATAAAATCAGCACGATCTTTTTTTGAGAGGCTGTGGTATTGGTCTAATTGATTTTCAAGTATTTTTAATTGAAGATTATTTATATTTTTATCAGTATCAATATTTCTATTGTTGATCCGTATATTGATTTCATCTCCAATATTTTGATTATAGATAAATGACTTATCCATTTTTCTTTTTTTGGTTTCTTGATTTCTAAGCTCTTCTGTTAAGTTAAAGTAATACTGTGAATCTTTTCTGCTTTGATCATTTTCTGATTTAACGAGCTCAATACAATCAACTGGGCAGGGTTCAATACATAGCTCACACCCAGTACATAGGTCTTCAATTATATTGTGCATTAGATTTACTGAACCACAAATTGCATCAACTGGACATGCAGTTATGCATTTTTTACAGCCAATACATTCTTCCTCATTAATAATGGCTGTTTGATTATTAATAGAAGGGCCATAGTCAAAATCTATTTCTTCAATATTCTTATTTAGTAGATTATTTAGATTTTTTAAAGTTTTTTCACCACCAGGAACGCATCTATTATGAGCTTCTCCTTGAGCGATAGCTTCGGCGTATTGATAACAGCCGGGAGTGTCGCACCTTCCGCATTGAATTTGAGGAAGCTCTTCATGAATTACTTTAATTAACTCCATAGTTAACTCTTAACACCCAATTTGGCTTGTAGTTTTGAATTTGAAGTTGTATATCCAAAAGGCACTCTTTGGCCAGGATTGATTCTACGATATGCTTCCTGAACAGCAATTGTGGTCTCATGAAAACCACATAATATGAGATCAAGTTTACCCTCATAATCGTTTATATCACCAACTGCAAAAATTCCATCACGATTTGTTGAATAAGTTGATGTATTTACAGATATCTTTTTACCATTCAAATCTATTCCCCATTCTAATATTGGTCCTAATTTTTTATTTAAACCAAATAAGAAAAGAAGTTCATTAGCTTCACACTCTTTTATATCACCAGTATCAAAGTTCTTTAGACTAACTCCTGTCACCTCATCACTTCCGATTATTGAATCTATTACATAAGGTGTTAATAAGTTAATTTTGCCTTTTGTAACTAGTTCTCTCATTTTTTTCTCTGTATGTGGAGCTCCCCTAAAGGCATCTCTTCTATGAACTAAACATAAAGATTTAACTATTGGTGCAAGCTCTACAGACCAATCTAATGCAGAATCACCACCTCCGAAGATAATTAAGTCCTTATTCTTAAAATTATCTTTTGATCTCACTGCATATGAGACACCGGAATTTATATACTTATCTGGATTATCTATATTAGGCGGTCTTCTAGCTTCAAAAGCTCCAGCACCAGCTGCTATAAATATATTCTTTGATTTAAAACTTTTCTTTTCAGACGTGGTTACTTCCCAAGAAGTATTTTCATCATCAGTATCTATAGACTTAATCTCATCTACTCGTTCGTTTAACACTAATTCGTAGTCAAATGGCTCTATTTGTTTAATTAAAGCATCAACATGCTCTTGCGCCGTTTGAAAAGGTACGCCCGGAATATCATAAATTGGTTTATCAGGATACAGTTCTGCACATTGTCCTCCTGGTCTATCTAGGTTGTCTATTAGGACACAGTTTAATCCAAGAAGGCCAGCTTCAAATACTGTGAATAATCCAACTGGGCCGGCCCCTATAACTACTATATCTACTTCTTTCATTTAACTTTTTGTCCTTCTTTAGCACCTTTATCTGGTGAGATAAGAAAAATACCTCCGTTATCATCCGATGAGGCCAGAACCATACCTTCGGACACGCCAAACTTCATTTTTCTTGCAGCAAGATTATTAACCAAAATAACCATTTTATTTAATAAATCTTCCTTCTTGTAGGCACTTTTTATTCCTGCAAAAACTGTTTTAGTTCCAATATCACCAACACTAAGAGTTAATTTAATTAACTTGTCAGCATCTTCTATATCTTCAGCATTTACAATCTTGGCAACACGAAGGTCAGTTTCCATAAATTGATTTATATTAATAGTATTAACATCATTTGAATTTTCATCATTTGACATATTTATTTCCTCATTTTTAAATTGTTCAATTGTTAACGCTTCCATTCTTTGAAGAAGGGGCTCATATTTATTGATTGTTATTGAAACAAGATCATCATTAATATTTGAATAATCTTGATTATCTAAGCCCAATAACTTAAATGCTTCAAAAGTTAATTTTGGTAATATTGGGCTAAGGTAAATGGTTATTAATCTAAATGCATTAGTTGCAGTTGTAGCAACTTCAGCTGCCTCATTATTTGATAATTTCCATGGCTTTTTATCATTTATGTATTTATTTGTATGATCGGCCATATCCATAATCAATCTAACCGCTTTTGAATACTGTCTTGAGTCATAAAAATGTCTAATTTCATCTGCAGCATTCTTAATCTTCTCTAAAAGAGTCGTATCCACTTCACTTGAAAGCAAACCTTTATTTTTTTCAATAAATGTAGATGATCTACTGGCTATATTCAGATATTTACCAACCAAATCAGAGTTAATGCGTTGTGATAAATCTTCTATATTTAAATCAACATCTTCGACTTTATCGTTAAGTTTTGAGGCAAGATAATATCTTAAGAGCTCAGGATCACAATGTTTAGCAAAATCTTCAGTTGTAATGCCTGTGCCTTTAGACTTGGACATCTTCTCACCATTAATAGTTAGAAAACCATGGACATAAACTGAATCTGGTTTCTTAAAATTAGAAGAATCTAATATTGCTGGCCAGAATAGACAATGAAAATACGCTATGTCCTTTCCAATAAAATGAACTATTTCATAATCAGATTTATCAGACCAATATTCATTTATATCTTTACTATTATTTGATGCCCAATTTGCTAATGAGGCTATATAACCGATTGGCGCATCAAGCCAAACATAAAAATATTTATTCTTTTCATTAGGGATTTCAAATCCAAAGTAAGGCGCATCTCGAGATATATCCCAAGGCCGCAAATCGTCCATCCATTCATTTAATTTATTTTTAACAGACGTTTGTATATCAGCTTTTTTAAGAAAGCCTTCTAGCATTTTTCTTTTTTTTGGCAAATCAAAAAATATATGTTCGCTATCTCTTAGTTCAGGTGTTGAATTACTTATTACTGAAACTGGATTAATCAAATCTTTGGAGTTATAGGTAGCACCACATTTCTCACACCCATCTCCATATTGACCTTCAGATGAGCATTTTGGACATTCGCCTTTAATAAACCTATCTGATAAAAATATACCTTCTTCTGTATCAAAATATTGATTTACTACTTTCTTTGAAATTAAGTTATCTTCTTTTGAAGATTTATAAATCTCTTCAGAATATTTTTTATTTTCATCAGAGTGAGTTGTATGAAAATTAGTAAAATTTATATTATAAAGATCATAAGTATTTATATGATCCTTTTGGACATTCTTTACTAATGATTCAGGAGATATATCTAGTTCTTTTGCTTTAAGCATAACCGGAGTTCCATGGGTATCATCAGCACAAAAAAATAAACACTCATTTCCTGATTGATTTTGGAATCTCACCCATATGTCAGTTTGAATAGATTCTAGTAGATGGCCAAGGTGAAGAGGGCCATTAGCATATGGCAAAGCATGAGTAACTAAAATTTTTCTTTGCTTATTAATAATATAATCCTGCTATCGTATTTCGTATATATATTATAATTCAATTCAATTAAACAATATTGAATGAGTATTAAAAAAATATTAGCTATAGCTTCTGCCAAAGGTGGTGTTGGTAAATCATCTATTGCTGCATTATCAGCTTTAATTCTTAATAAGGATCATGATATAGGTATTTTAGATGCTGATATCTATGGTCCAAATCAACACATCCTTTTCAAGGTAAATGATCTTAAGTTAAAAACAATTAGTAAAAAAAACAAAAATTATTTTAAACCTTTAATTGTAAACAATATAAAGATTTCATCTATGGGGTCTATTATTGAATCAAGCAAAGCGGCTCTTTGGAGGGGCCCTATGTTAAGTAGTTCGATAAAACAACTTATGCATTCAACAGACTGGGGTGATCTAGATTTATTAATAATTGATATGCCCCCAGGAACAGGCGATGCATATTTGACCGCATGTAAAGAGGTTGAAATAGATGCTGCTATTTTAGTGACAACCCCAAATAACTTATCAATTAAAGATACTATTAAGTCCATAGATTTATTTACAAAATTTAAAATACCAATTATTGGATATATTGAGAACCAAGTTTCGAATTACGATGATAATAATAATTATGAATTTGATCCAAATATACCAAAAATTTCAACAATACCTTTTGATGAAAGTATTTATAATATGGAGTTTAATAACTTAAATAAATTTAACGATCTTAAAAAATTCTTAGATGACTTTATAGGCAATGAATAAATATATTTTACTTTTTTTAATATCTATAAATATTTCATATATATCTGCTGACGAGATCAATGATCCATTCGAAGATATTAATAGAGTAACGCACAATATAAATGACACGCTTGATAATGCTATTGCAAAACCTGTAGCAGAGGTTTATGGTGAAATCACACCTGAATTTATCCAAAATAGAGTAACAAGATTTTTTAAAAACTTAGCAGAGATAGATACTTTTATTAATCAATTGCTTCAAGGAAAACCTAAACTAGCTTTAAATGACTTTGGAAGGTTTACAATAAATTCAACAATTGGCTTATATGGATTATTTGATCCAGCTACAAAATTAGGACTTCAAGCCCATGATGAAGACTTTGGCCAAACTTTAGGTGTTTGGGGTGTCCCAGACGGCCCATATATTGTTTTACCAGTTATAGGGCCAAGTAATGCTCGAGACCTATTAAGCAGACCTATATCTTCATTTTTATCTGGCACATTTGCAATGACTGATACTGATGTAAGAATAACACTTACATTGCTTGATGCTATCGAAACGAGGGAAAGATACTTAGATTTTGAAGCGATGATGACTGGTGATGTATATACTTTTATGAAAGATGCATACGTTCAATCTAGGGATTATGAAATCCTGGACGGAGAGGTTGAGGATGATGATTTCTTGGAAGACTTTGATGATTTTCTTATAGATGATTAGAGTAAGTTAATTAAATCCACTCTGGAATTTTTAATATTCCCATTTAACATCATCTGATGAACTTTTTTTCTAAACAGTTTTGCATTTTTATTGCCTCTAGATAAACCAAATAGATGCCTTAACATTCTAGAAAGATCATGTCCTTTACCTTCCATGTATTCTACATAATCTAAATATTCATTAAGTATTAAAATCTTGTCTTTATTTACTGAATGATCGTTAAAAAATAAAGAGTCAACTTCATTAAGCATGAAAGGGTTGTCATATGATGCTCTACCAATCATTACGCCATCAACATGATTTAAATGATTTTTTGCTTCATCTAAACTATTGATACCTCCATTTATAATTATATTAAGATTATTAAAATCATTTTTTAATTTATAAACATAGTCATATTTCAATGGTGGAATTGTTCTATTTTGTCTTGGGCTAAGCCCTTTAAGTAATGCGTTTCTGGCATGAATTATGAATGTTTCTACGCCAGAAGAGGACACAGTATTTATAAAGTTTTCTAAAAAACTGTAATCATCATTATCATCAACCCCTAATCTACATTTCACTGTAATTGGAATATCTACACTTGTACGCATTTTAAGAATACATTCTGATACTAACTCTGGTTCAAGCATTAAACTTGCACCAAACTTACCCTTTTGAACTCTTTCAGAAGGGCAGCCCACATTTAGATTTATCTCATCATAACCATAATCTTCAGCAATTTTTGAACATTCAGCAAGATGATTTGGGTTTGATCCACCCAACTGAACAGCAACAGGATGCTCTTCATTGTTAAAAGAGAATTGATGAAGGCAATTACCAAATATTATTGATCCTGTTGATATCATCTCTGTATAAAGAAATATATTTTTAGATATCAGTCTTAGAAAAAATCTATCATGCATATCTGTATATTGCATCATTGGTGCTACACAGATTTTATGAGAATTCATTAGACCAAATAAGTTATGGAATATAAACCAACTATACTTAATGTAATGGTATAAGGTAGAGCCATTTTAACCATCTTTAAGTAAGAAAGGTTTATTAATGGTGCTAATGAAGATGTTAACAAGAACAAGAATGCTGCTTGTCCGTTAGGAGTAGCGATGCTTGGTATATTTGTTCCTGTATTAACAGCTATAGCTAATGTTTCAAATTGATCTCTGCTTATAATGTTATTAATAAAAGCTTGATTTAATTCATTTATATAAATTGTTGCAACAAAAACATTATCTGAAATAGCTGATAAAACACCATTTGCAATAAAGAATACGGATGGTTGAATGCTAGGATCTTGAGCTAATACATAGTGAATTATCGGTGAAAATAAATGCTGATCATGTATAACACTAACAATTGCAAAAAATACAGCCAGAAGTGCTGTAAATGGTAATGCCTCATTAAAGGCTGGGCCAAGTTTGTGTTCATCAGTTATGCCTTTAAAAGATGTTAATAAAATAATTACTGCTAATCCAATTATTCCAACTGCTGCCAAATGAAAGGCTAGAGCAAAAATTAAAAATAATAATACAAAAAATTCAACATATAATTCTGCTTTATTTGTATCAGTTAATTGAGATTTCTCATAATTATCATAATCATTAAATATTTCTCTTATAGATAAAGGTAGAGTGTTACCAAATCCAAAAATTTTAAACCTTTCAATAAAATAACAAGTTATTAAACCTGTAATTAATACAGGCATAGTCACTGGAGCCATTTCAACAAAAAATGTAACAAAATCCCATCCAACTACACCGGCAATTAATAGGTTTTGAGGTTCCCCAACTATTGTACATACACCTCCCAAAGCAGTTCCAACAGCCCCATGCATTATTAAATCTCTTAAAAATGCTTTAAATTTTTCTAAGTCTTCGATTGAATTATCAGTTAATTCATTATCATCATGAAAATCATGATTTGTATCAGAAAATGTCTTATTAGATGAGACTAGATGGAAGATCCTATAAAAACCTATAGCCACACTTATAAGAACTGCTGTAACGGTTAATGCGTCTAGAAAGGCAGATAAAAATGCAGCAGAGAATGAGAACAGTAGAGATAGTTTAATTTTAGAATTAACTCTTAATAGTAATTTTGTAAATATTGTTAGCATCAAATTTTTCATAAAAAAGATGCCGGCAACCATAAATATCAATAATAGTATGACCTCTAGATTATTGCTGATTTCTTGATATATAGATTCTGTCGAGGTTAAATTCATAATGATAGCTTCAATTGCTAACAATCCACCTGGTTGAAGAGGGTAACATTTAAGCGCTAAAGCCAATGTAAATATAAATTCTAATAAGAATAGCCATCCAACTATAAAAGGACCATTTAAACCAATTGAATTAAATAAAATAAGCAAAATAGGGTTTAATAACAAAAATATAATTATGGTAGACTTGTACCATATTGGTGAATTACCAAGAAACATATTTGTAAGTACTTTTAACATTTTATCTTTTATAAATTCAATTAATTAATATTATATGATCTTAACAAGGTTTATAGAATACAACCATAAGAAGAATAATTCGTATATTTTATTCAATGGAGATCAGATTATAATTAATGAAGATAATAATTCCTTTAAATTTGATCCAGATTCTCTATATTTAAGTAACGATCATAAAGATTATAGAGTTGGTATTGGTATAAATGATGATGAATACTTATATGCTGTCCAATTACAAGATATAGGCTCAAAAAATATTTCAAATTTAAATACTCAACAAATAGATTTAAGGTATATGCTGCCTCAGCTTTCCTCAAACGATTTCAATTTAGTCAGTAGAGCAAAACAAATTTTGCACTGGTTCACATCGAATAAATTTTGCTCTTCCTGTGGATCTAAAAATACTTTTAATACAGATGAAGAGTCATTATATTGTTCGTGTAAGGGCATTAATACATATCCAACTATCTCTCCCTGCATAATTACATTAGTAGTAAATGGCCCAAAAATTCTTCTTGCTAGAAATAAAATGTTTCCTCCTGGAATGTATAGTGCCTTAGCTGGTTTTATTGAAGCTGGAGAAACTGCTGAAGAAGCGCTTATAAGGGAAGTTTATGAAGAAGTTAAATTAAAAGTTAATAATATTAGATATTATTCAAGCCAAAGTTGGCCCTTTCCAAGCCAACTAATGCTTGGTTTTTATTGTGATTGTGCTGATGGAAAACCAGTCCCAGATGGCATTGAAATCGAAGAAGCAGGTTGGTTTGACATAAATAACCTGCCTAACGTTCCTCCACCAACATCAATTGCTGGGATGCTAATTAACTCTTATATCGAGGATCGTTAGCTGCTCTTGTTGGTATTGGAGCTTTTTCTTTTGGTTTAGAAACTTCTGCTGGCTTTAAGCCTTTTTCTTTTATCTCTTTTGGTTTTTCTAATTTTTTATCATTCTTAACGTAATCGGATGATTTGTTAACAGGTTTTTTGTTAACAGGTTTTTTGTTAACAGGTTTTTT
>Ga0208277_1002359_pt1 | contig 10741 bp, 7 predicted proteins | sample ETNtaG_5_FD_185782 | JGI IMG/M metagenome (GOLD analysis project Ga0208277, IMG submission 185782) | Marine microbial and viral communities from oxygen minimum zone, Eastern Pacific Ocean - ETNP201406SV205 (SPAdes) (version 2) | ecosystem: Environmental > Aquatic > Marine > Oceanic ...
GTTGAATCCAATCCGAGTTGTCCGTGGTCGTTGCCACCCCAGCAGGACACACTTCCATTGTCCCAAATAGCACAGGTGTGGTCCCAACCTAGTGCTAGGCTGTCAACAGTTCTTCCATTAGGCACACTTGTGACAGCGAAGTTGTTTCCGATTTCACCAGAAGCGTCTCCCCTATGGTTTGTGTCACCAAGACCAAGTTGTCCCTTGGAGTTGTCTCCCCAGCAGATTAGGTCATCGTTGTCCATAACTGCACAGGTGTGACTCTTACCAGCTTCAATCATTGTAGCGTTTCGGCCAGTAGGGAATTGTAAGAAAGGCAATGTGTCGCCAGTTTCCAAGTATCCGTCACCAAAGCCGCCATCACTTGTTGAGTATCCCAGTCCCAGTACTGACGATTCTCCCCAGCACTTGACTGAGCCATTAGTGAATAGTGCACAAGAATGCTTGTCGCCCATGACAATCTTGTCCACCGATGCATTGGTTCCAACGTTTACGAACGGTAGATCAGTTCCAGTTTCTTCTGTACTGTCTCCAATGTTCTGGGTGTTACCCAATCCGAGTTGTCCGTCTCCACCGTTACCCCAACACTTGATGTTGCCAGATGCGCCGATAGCGCACCCGGATTGCAGTCCAAATGCCAGTGAATCAGCATTTCCGGTGTTTCCCGAAGTAAGGGTAATCTGTTCATTTAACTCTTCAACTGTCTCATCTGAGGCGGAGTTGCTTGATTCGAAACTCTGTTCTGCAAACGGAGTCATTGGCATCAAGATCATTATCAAGGTCAGCAAAAGGGCGGACGTGCGTAGCGAAACTGGGCGCATGACCTGCTGAAAAACTGTAGAGACATATGCTTTACTACCTTTTATGATAGGATTTGCTTTTTTTTAGGGAATTTTTTGTTGAAAACACTCATTGTGCATTTCCAATATTATCTCGTCCATGAAGTTATCATGGAGATGCTGCCACGGGAGATTTGAGGGAGCACTTTGGTAGACCGCTGGGTTCAAGATCATCAAAAAGATGCTTGGCGAAAACAGGCCAAAGCTAGTGGCTACAGAGCCCGCTCTGCCTTCAAACTAAAACAAATCCAAGACCGCCACAAGATAATCGATGTTGGAGACAGCGTACTTGATGTCGGATGTCATCCTGGAGGATGGGCACAAGTTGCTGTAGAACTTGTTGGAGAAAAAGGTAAAGTCGTTGGAGTTGACCTAAAATCATGCGTCCCAGTAGAGGGTGCAAATCTGATTGTAGGAGATATCACCGATCCTTTCACGCAACAGGCAGTTCTCGATGAGATAGATACAGAGGTAATCGATGTAGTAGTTTCAGATATCTCTCCTCATATTACAGGAAAATGGGATATTGATCAAGCAGTTTCCCTAATGCTAGTCGCTGATGTGTTTGACTTCTCTCTACCTATCTTGAAGTATGGTGGACACTTTGTAACGAAGTTGTTCCAAGGTGTTGGTGTTGAAGAATTAATCGAATTGGTCCGCCCACATTTCCAAACAGTCAAGCGCTTTTCTCCAACTGCAAGTAGAAATTCATCATCAGAAGTTTATCTGGTTTGCAAGTTTCACACTCCAAAAAGAGGACCAGATTGGCAAATAAGGCCTGCATTTGAAGACGCACTTGAGAATCGACAGAGTGGACCTAAACCCTTAGACGATGTTGAGCCAGCAAAATCCACTTTTAGTGTTAGAAAGAAAACTACTCCTAAGGAGTAAACGTTTCCACTTTCAACTAAGTCTGGAAATCATTGAATATGGTTGAATTTATCCAGATTGTTTCATGGTGAGTCAAAATAACCAGAAACCTAGGGCTGATAAAAGAGAAATTTCAATTCTTAAGCAAATGAAAAAAAATCCAAACCAAAAGAGTAGTCGTGCAGCCAGACAAAAAGTTTCAGATCTAAAAGCCAATAAAGAAATTCAGCGCCTAGAATTAGTAGTTTTGAGGAGATATCCGCGTAGGTTGGTGAACTCGTCTAATTTTACTGGCTCTCTCGCAGCTGCTTGTGGTCGAGATGAAACAGGTATTGTTGGAATCGTTCTATGGGGCGATCAGGTCAAACAAGTAAAAACAGGCGACATAATACGAATAGAGGGCGGGTGGTGTCGCTCAAGAAACGGAGAATTGGTTGTTTCTACAGGCAGGTCAGGAAGCCTTGTCGTACTAGACAAATGATGTTTAGTTGCGCGCAAGGATAAAGAGGGAGAGGTCGTGGCCGGGGTGCACTGAGGTGTATATTATGTCTGAGCGAGCAACCGTCTGCACAGCATCCGGAGTCCCATTAGTGGATAAAGGATCTACCACATTCCCCTGTCCTAAATGCGGCGATCCTATCGGCCGCAGTCCACGCTGCAGAAACCAAGGGGTAGCTTACGTCTGCCCATCTTGTGGATTCCAGGGTCCTTGATTCCAAATTGGTGATAATATGGGAATGGTTGCATTAACTTACAAAGTCATGCCTGATTCTGCTGTTGACGATGTTTCAGCAGAAGAAATAGTAACTCAAATTCAAGCACTTAAGGACGATACTTACGACGTCCAGTTGTGTGAGACAAAGCCTTTGGCTTTCGGACTGAAGTTCATCCAAGTTCATGTTGTAATGAACGATGGTTCTGGATTGTCTGATGTTTTTGAAGAAAACATGCGTGCAATTCGTGGAACTGGAGAAATAGAAGTTCTTTCAATGGGACTTCTTTGAATTATCCTTTACGGATTCTTCGGACATAGTTTAGTCACCGGGATATATTTCCGGTTTCAATAAACAACTCATAGTTGATGTAGTGGCGTCCGCATAAACTCTCGAAGTAGTGTAGTTGCGTAGCTCCCAGAGGGTAGTGTGAATCTGAATCTTATGCATGCACCTTCAGGATTCCAAAGTTCTCCTTCCTTTGGTCCTTCTGTCCACTTTTCGCTCATGGTTTCTTCTCCTGCGATTGGGACTGGCTCATATTGGAATTCGCTGAATGTTGTTACTATGGTTCTGCGAGTTCCTTTTGTGGTGAGCCTTCCGATTTTTTCAACTTGCCAAGTGGTTTTGTCAAGCCCCATGTTTTTGAGAACCTCGGATTCGATGTCTCCAAATTGACCGGACGGTTTTTTATTGCTTGATCCAGGAAGTTGGGCAGTGACTCCTAATCTACCTAATTCGCAATTTCTAGAAATTCTATCAAGTGTTCTCTCTTCAACAGTAACAATTGAGGAAGTCTCTAACTGTCCGTTATCATCAATACGTCCGACGACATCTCCTACAATTGGTTTTGATAATGGGATGGCCTCACGATTCCTTGCTTCAATCGTTTTGTTGAAAACAACAGATTGTAGTGAGTGAACTGTCATTAATTGCAAATTATTCGGTAACTTCCTGAACGCACCAACCCAGTCGTCTGGTTTTCCGAGCATATGTTTCAGCATATCTCTCTCAAAACCTAGCCAGTGAGGGATAATTTCCAAAGCATCTTCTGTTATGCCATTATCTCGGATATGCTTGCGGAACTTGGCGACATCATCATTCTCATCTCCTTCCATGCCCAGATAAGCCATTACTGCTCCTTTCCAGTCATCTACGATTACATGTCTACCGACAACAGGTGTGACAGGGCGCCCTGCTCCAAATCTTTGTGGGCCAATCCAATTTGGGAAAAGTCCAGATCCAAGTTTTTCTTTCATCATCTTCTCAATTTCTGAGATTTTTTCCATGGCTTCATTATCTGTCATTGGGCTACCATCAGGATGGCAGCAGCCTCTTGCAACAATCGTAAACCTGTTACCTCTGTGATTACCAAAACCAATCTTTTGATGAGTTCGGCCGAGAATTTCTATCTCGACATCTGGAATCTCGACTTTAGCGACCTTATTTGCAGGAGCATCGATAATGAATACTTGGCGAGTAATGGCCCTCTTGTCTTTAGTACCTGCAAAGAAAATCCGATTGCGAGAAATACCACAGGCTTTAGCCAATTTGCCAATGAAACGATTTGTTTCCCAGTTGGTTAGAGTAATGTTGGCCGCAGTAAACCTGCCGCGTGGATCTAAACTGATTTTTGTAGAAATTTCATCCACTCTAAAATCAGCAACTCTAGACTTTAGGATTCCACCGATTCCAGATGAATCAACAGCGTAACCTGTTAAACCAATGGTATCAGCCAAATCATCCTTTACGGACATGTACTAACACTTCTCAAAGTTTCAGTCCAGAGTAATCTCCCTGAACTTGCCCAATCAACTTCTTTAGCAAATCTGCGGGGTCTACTCCTTTGTTAGTGCGAATAAAGAATTCAGGTTCATCCAAATCTGGGTGACCTGGGAAGTAATTTGCATAATCGACTCCCTTGTCGCTGTTTAGTCTTTCACGAAGTACTTGCAGAGAGGTATGAGACTCCCCAATAAATCGTACTCTTAGTTCGTTGTTGTCGCGGGCGAGAACTTTAACCGGCATAGTGAACGATGTCGCCGTCCAGCCTCGCCTTCAAGAACCTTTGGCTGTGAATCGGATAAATCGCCACTAGAGATAAGCGGAAAAATTGGTCGAAAATTGAGATTCTGACCCTTCTCGCTTTAAACCGAATAGTGCACCGACGCGACGTGAGTTCCCAAGCCATTGAGGATGCGCTGCGCGGTCAGTCTGACCGTTTCCGCAAATTTTCATGGCCAATTGTAATTCTATCTGCTGTACTAACCCTCGGTTTGGCAGCTGATTTGGCATTTGTTGATACACCGTCATTCCACACGGATCTCTCTGATTTCGCTCCTGAATCAGATTCTGCAGATGCTCAAGATAGAATCGGAGATCACTTCGGAGATGAAACCCGTCCAATGTTCGTTCATGTAACAAGGGATGATGGAGGGAACGTCCTAGATATGGATTCTCTCAATCTGATGGATTCTCACTTGGAAATAGTTCAAAATGAAAGTTCAAAGATGCAAAATGTTGTTGAAAGTTGGATTACAGCACCCTCAATTCTCCAACTAGCCCTAGATGAAGAAGCAAATGGCACTGACCTTTCAGATGTAGTTACATGGGAAGAAATGTTGAATCTGGTAATTGATGTTAATGAGTCAGATTGTCCGGGTGACGTTTCCAAGCAAAAAGAAGTAGCACAATTCATTCTAGATGGAATGTTGCACAAAGATTTCGATGGAGCCGAGATCTGTCTTTGGATTGAAACAAATACTGAGGAAGGCTCAGCAAGTGTTTCAGCCTCGTCAACTCTTTGGATTTTGGAAATCGATCCGAATTTGTCTAGTGAAGAGCGAAAAGAGAAGCAAGATCATCTTAGAGAGATTTTCCAAGAGTTAAGCGAAGATTCGGATTTGAATTATGGCGTGGCATCTTTAGATTTGATATCGCATGATATAGATGAAGGAACATTTGACAATCTTGCCACTCTCATTCTATTGGCTGTACTTGTTGTGGTCTTGTTGTTAGCCATCTCTTTTAGAAGTGTGAAAGGGGTAGTTTTCCCACTTGTTGGTCTTTCCTCTGCGTTAATTTGGACGTATGGTCTTCTCAATCTCGCAGGTGCTAGATTTACCGCATTAGAAGTCGCAGTAGCACCACTTGTTCTTGGACTTGGTATCGATTATTCAATTCATTTACAGAGAAGGTACAATTCCTTCAAGACGAAGGATATTGATGACTCTGCAGAAGCTTGGTTAGCATCCTGTGGTAAGTTGTCGACTCCACTTGGTCTTGCAGTAATAACGACTGTTGCGGCATTCTTAGCTAACATCATTTCTCCATTACCGCCATTGGAAACTTTTGGTATAGCCCTAGCAGTTGGTGTTCTCTCTGCTTTCGTCAATGCTACAGTAGTTGTCGGTGCACTCCATGTAGTGCTTGATTCTAATCAAGACAAGGCTCCTGCTGAACCAATCAGGATGCCAAGGCTGTCTAAGAAACTAGTAGATTTACAAAGAACGCAGCAAGTGTTGGTTTTAATCGTCGCTCTGATAGTTTCAGGTGTTTCAATAATCGGTGCTATGGGTCTTGAAACCGAATTTGATCTTACTGATTTCCTTGATGAAGACATGGAAATAATGCAAGTAAGAGATGAACTGGATTCTAGTTATGAAAGTGCAGGATGGAAGGTTGTATACATTCTTATGGAACCTGCTGAATCTGCAGATGAAATAGATTCAGATTTCATCTTACTCAATGAAATGCGAGGATTACACAATGACTTGGCGAATAATCACGATGTAGTAGGAGGGGGCGGAGCAGACTCCAGTCCATCTTACGAAGGACCATACAAAGTTCTCTTTGATGCTGTTGATAACGATTTATTATTCGGAGAAAGATATGGTCTGGTAATCAGTAGTGGAGACCTGCGCAGAGGGATCGCATCAGAATTTGACTTAGGTGCAGCATTTGCAAATCTTTCGACAAATGATTCTGTTGCAGACCCATATACCGGAGATTCATGGGCTGAAAGAGTACAGAATACAGTCCATCTTGATGGTGAGATGATTAAACATATTCGAATCGAGGTTAGAGTGGATGCTACAACTTCTAGCGACACTAGCAGAGTTGTTGAATGGTTTGAACAAGAACTTGGTGAAGAGTCAGACACAGGTAAGATGCGTAGCGAATTGTCCGGTAAAGCAAATGTGTATGTGGCAGGTGATTTGGTTGCTTTACAGAACGTTTTAGACGGTCTAAATTCCTCTCAACTTTCATCTACGGCAATATCATTTGTAGTCTCATTCTTCGTGCTTCTATTATTGACACGCCGCCCAGTTCCAGCATTCGTAGTTCTAACTCCAGTAGTACTTGCAACTCTATGGGTCGTCGGTTCGATGGTGGTTCTTTCATTGAAATGGAACGTTCTGACTGTAATGGTTACTGCATTATCACTTGGTATTGGTATCGACTATGTCATTCACATGTGGCGTAGATTTGAGGCAGAACGGGAAAAACGCGATGATGTATGGGAGGCGCTAGAAGAAACGATTTCCACAACAGGTGTTGCATTGGTTCTCTCAGCAGGAACTACTGCGCTTGGTTTCTTGGTTCTCTTATTCTCACCAATGCCAGTTGTCCAACAATTTGGTCTTGTTACAGCATTAACGGTAACCTATTCCTTGGTCTTGTCAATAATTGTACTGCCTGTACTTCTTCTTATGGCGGAGAATAATTCACCTAGATGAAAATGAATCAATTATTGAGTTCATCTCAAGATTCTGTTCTCGACTGATAAGACAAAGAGCCAGCCACATTGTACAGTAGCGTAGAGCTTTGACTTTCCTCTCCGCTCTACGTACAATTTCATCCCCTGTAATTCCAGATTGTTTTGCAATGAATTTTACTAGGCGTTTCTCCATTCTTGCTCTTGGGTCTGAACCATCATTAACAACAGGTTTCTTTGTTTCAATTACTGGCTTTGGTTCTTTTTTAGGAGTATTCAATTTCTCACTCTTAACTTCATTGACCACTGGATCAGTCAATCTGGATGGTCGAGGTTGCCACCCTAGGGGTGCATTGATTCCTCTGATGTCACAATTTGGTGAAAGAACTCCTCCTTCATCAATAATCCATCCTGCGAAAATTAATGCTTTTATTGCATCATGAGCAGTATCCGTGTCAACCCAGCCCATGTCGAATGAGAGAATTCGTTCTAAGTCGTCTGCTGTCTGATTTACTCCACCTCTGAAACAGATGGTAAGAACGCGTTTGATGTCCTCTATTTCTTGCGACATAATTCTCACTCAATCTTTGTAAATGATCCATCGCTTTCTAACTTCCAACGACCAATTGCATTGCCAGAATAGAATGTTCCTTCTGATAGGTATTCATAGTCGCCTCCAGGTGGAAGAGATTCGTAACTAGGAACAACCTGTTTTGTAGTGTCTTGTCTACCTGGCAAGGTATTTACTGAAAGTTTAGCCATTGCATCAGCAACATTGGTGATTGTTTGTTCTTCAGTAGATTTCTGTTTAGGTGGTGGACCTCGTTTTGGCTTTGTAGAAACTGGTTTGTTTGTGGATTGTGTTTTTGGAGGTGGCCCGCTGCGTGGTAAATTATCGATTGCTGGCATTTTCTTTGCTTCAGATATTTCGCTAGGTGAGCGTTTCTTTCTCAATACTAATACTAGAATTAGTAATACTACACCCACTCCTGCACCGACATAAACCATCGAACTAACTTCTTCAGGAACACTGTATTCTTTTGAGAAAGAGTTGTCATCTTCGTTTAATTCCCAGATTCTTTGCTCTTCGTCTACAATTACCAATAGTTCCCACTCACCATCTGGAACGGTTATTGCAACACGTTTGGTGATTCCTTGGCCACTGCTTATTTGAGATTGTGAATATCTCCCAACTAATTCACGTTCACCATCAATAATAGTGTACACTGTAATGTTGAATGATTCTTGCAAATCTTCTCCTGAATTTTTCACAGTTATCTCTGCGCGTAATTCTTTACCTGGCTCAATAGTTCCATCAAGAGATACATCGATCAGTTCTATATTTGGTCCATCTGAAGTCAATGGTATCGATAACCATGGCTCACCATTACCTGAGTCATCAAATTTTTCTACATCCCAACCCGAATCGTCTTTACCACTGGCCCAACAATTCATATTTGCTTCGGGTGATAGTAATGATGGATCACCTAGGGATGAGAAATCGAAATTGAATGAAAACAATGTCTTTCCTTGAAACACATTTGATGGTAGACTAGAAATTGTAACTTCTTCCCATTGAACCTCGCTAGATAATATCTGGCAGGTAAGGTTCAATTGACCAGACCAAGAGACATCTTCATCGATATTTACTCCTATTCCAACATCGTCTAAGTGATATCTTGATAATTGTTCAATACTAGAGTCTAGGATTACAGGTGGGTTCGCATCAATCATGTAGCTTGGAGCATCAAATGTTCCGATACTTCTAGTTCCCAATGGGTCCATGAAAGCAATCTCAAAATCGATAATTCCTCCAGAGGTTGGCATTGAAATGGTTGAATTTATTTCTCCGTTGATCACTTCAACAGTCGAAGACCCAAACCAATCCTCGCCTTGCAAATAACCCCACCACGTCATAGATAACTCACCCTGATAATTTTCTCCAGAAAGAGAATGAACAATCGAACCTTGGATTCTTAATTTCTCATTTATTTGCATCACAGACATGTTTGAAATTTCACCGGTGATTGGGCCGGAGATATCGCTTACTTCAGAGATTGTGAACTCGAAGTCATCAGAATAAATCCATAAATTTTGGAATGAAGATTGACTAGTTCCATCAATATCAGTAATCTTAATCTCAACCAGTCCTTGATCTAATGTTGAAATATCAACTTCCCAGTCTGAAAATAGTTCAACTGAAAGTATCATTTCATTTCCAACAAATGTATGGCTGCAAGTTGTTTTATCAGTATTGATTCTAGTGCCTAGCGATGTGCAAATCGAATCAGCAACGCCATAATTAATCCCAAAATCAGAATCCCCACCCAGCTCAATCTTAACTGACATAATGTCGCTAAGTGAGTTCCCGTCTGTAATCACTATGTCCCATGATATGCCTCTGGAAACCTCCCAATACTGTGTGCTATCTGTGTTGTATATTCGATCAACAAAGGCATTTTGAGCATCTCTTGTTTTCCACCAAATTGTATTATTCGAAATTGAAAATCCTGCATTGTCATTGCCGATTATTCTCATGTAAACTAAATCTTGATCAGCATTATCTTTGTCAGATTGTGTTCCATTAAACCACCAATAACTACCTTCATTTTCTAGTGTGAAATTAATTTCTCTATATTCACTATTTTGCGGCATACCATCTGGGAAACTTCCATCTGAACCATCATCAATTGCTTGAACCCAAACTTCCAATGCAACCTGCTCTGCATCAAATCCAGAAGTATCAGCGACCTGTAAAGTGAGTTCTCGATCATATCTACTGTCAAGATAATCTTCGTTTGCAGGGCTACTTTCTATGATGAGTGGATTTTCATTGTCTAACAACAACTGAGAAAGGTTTGAATCAGTCAAAATTTGGAATGATTGGTCACTTCTTGCATCAATTGTGATGTCGACAATTCCCGAAATATCTGATGGTAGAGTCCAAGAAAGGATGTCATCATCGCCAATTGTAAGGCTATTCCATCCTGTGGTTTGATTAATCCATCCCGAAAAATTATTGTTTGTTGGGTCATTAACATGTATATTGAAATTAATTCTGGCCTGTAAATCTCCGCTTGACAATGTCATTCCCGAAGATGGGAAACTATGGTTGACTCCTATGTTAATCGGTATACCTCCCGTAACAGTGTCTCCAGATTCAAATTGTCCTAAGTCAGTAATTCTAACCTCGAGTAAGTTGTCAATTTCAATAGAATTTCCAAACATAAACTCGGTGGTTTCTTCTCCATCAGTTCCAACTTTCAGGCAAATATGTGAAACTCCAGTAAGATCTCCTAAATCGATATACCAGTCAATCAGAGTTTCCCCCAATTGTGTTGAATTAATTACTCCATTACTGTTGACGAACATGCCTTGAGTGTCATATTCTGTAGATGAAGTTCCATCATGGGATATACGTGACCAAATACCATCAATTACACTATTGGAGTCACAAGATGCTACCTCGAGATACATATCTCCACTTGAGATGAGATCATGGGTAGTTTGGATGTGAAATGTTTCCGCCCTTGGGTGTAATACAGATGGGATACTAGATACAAATCCTGCATGTTCTGAACGGATTGACATAGAATTTAGAT
>Ga0208277_1002360_pt1 | contig 10736 bp, 10 predicted proteins | sample ETNtaG_5_FD_185782 | JGI IMG/M metagenome (GOLD analysis project Ga0208277, IMG submission 185782) | Marine microbial and viral communities from oxygen minimum zone, Eastern Pacific Ocean - ETNP201406SV205 (SPAdes) (version 2) | ecosystem: Environmental > Aquatic > Marine > Oceanic ...
ATTGACCATCTCGTATTTCAACAATTTTATTTGCTACTTTTGAAATAAAATATCGATCATGAGAAACTATTAATGCAGTACCATTATAATTAGATAGTGCCTTTTCTAGCATTTGTTTTGAAGGTATATCTAGATGATTTGTAGGTTCATCGAGAATCAATAAATTTGAGGGCTTAATAATCATTAAAGCTAAAGCTAATCTAGCCTTCTCGCCTCCACTAATCTGACTGACCTCCTTGAAAACCGATTCATTAGTCAATCCAAAGCTACCCAACAAAGACCTTACTTCTGTTTGAGTCCAATTTGATACTGATTCGCTAAGTGTTTCAAACACTGTTTTTTTTAATTCCAAAGCTTCTGCCTGATTTTGTTCAAAATAACTAGGAATAATATTATATTTACCTAGTTTTATAGACCCTTCATCAGGCTTTTCTAGACCCATGATTAGTCTCAATAAAGTAGATTTTCCAGAACCATTTTTCCCTAAAAAAGCTATTCTTTCACCTGGCTCAACCTCCAAATCAGCACCTAAAAATAAAATATTTTCATCATAACTATGGGTTAAATCCGTAATATTTAAAACATCCTTACCAATACGAGGAGCATCCATGAATTGAAACACAGGTCCTTTCAATCGGCTCTCAGGTGCTTCAATTTTTTCAATTTTATCTAATAACTTTTCTCTACTTTTCGCTTGTGTACTTCTAGTAGCGCTAGCTCTAAATCTCTCTATATATTCCTTTTGTACTTGTATGTCCTTTTGCTGCTTTTCATAAGAAGCCTTTGTTGATTCCATTTCAAAATCTTTCTGTTGAATGTATGACGTATAATTCCCTAGATAAGTTTTAGATTCACCTCGCTCTGTATTTACAATTTTTGTACAAACTTTATCTAAAAAAGATCTATCATGACTAACAATAACCATTGAAACTTTCTGATTAAGTAAATAGTTCTCTAACCATTCAATAGTGTCTAAATCTAAATGATTAGTTGGTTCATCTAATAACAATAAATCAGGAGTTTGTAGGAGGATTTTACCTAAAGCTATTCTCATCTGCCAACCACCGGAAAAGTCTCCAACCAACCGATCCGCCTCTTTATAATTAAAACCAATAGTAGGCAATAGCTTTTCAACTTTAGACTCCAAATCGTAACCATTTATTGATTCAAATTTACTTTGAATCACGCTTAATTCTTTAATTAATGAATCCAAATAGTCTAAGTCCTTAGAAGCTAATTCGGATTCCATTTTTTCCTGAATCTGTTTTTGACTATGAAGTAAATCAGAAGCTTCTTTAAATGCCTCAAATAACTCTTGTCTAACAGTTCTTGAACAATCAACATCAAATTCCTGTTTTAAATAAGCAATAGATGGATCACCTTCAGTAATCAAGGATCCATCAGTCGCTTCTTCCAACCCTGCAATAATTTTTAATTGTGTCGATTTTCCTGCTCCATTAACTCCAACAAGACCAATTCTCTCTCCATTCTTTATTTCCCAACTGACATCTTTCAAGACTTCTCCAGTGGGATAAATTTTACTGATCTTCTCAAGTCGCAACACTACAAGAAAACCCCATGTGAATTACCTTCAATCATTTAGCTTTAAAAGATATCAACTAATTTAAATTACATTACTTAAGTTAGACCATGTTAAGACTCGAACAAATTAGTGCTTTAGTTCTCGCGGCAGCCCTTGCAATTCCAAGTTATTGGTTTTTTTGGACTATGGCAGGCGGTGGCGGTTATGAACGACGAGGAGTAACAGAGAGTGGACAAGATTCATTAGCAATCCCTAATTCACTAAAAAATCAATCACAATCCACCCCTAGCTTTTAATAGCCATTGTTTCGTATCTAAATCATCAATAGTAGACAAATACTCTTTAACCTCTTTTGAAGTCACCGGCAAATTCATTTCATTTCCAAATGCACATATAGCTTCCATGGCACCTTTGGGATTTTGAAGAGCCTGACGGAAAAGATCTTGTTTTTTAGCCTGATCTGCATTTATTAGCTTGTACAGCGCTTCAGCATTGCCGCTCATAAGAAAATCATTTACTTATACAAAGAATATTAAATTACGCAGCTTTTGTCTCAAAACTTGGTGATTCATTGTATTTGTCTAAATCACTTTCATTCGAACCTAAGGCAGAAGCGTCTTTCATACTCCTAGCATCCATACAAAGCACTTTGCGTAGTTGCGCAAAGTTAGCAGCATGAGATGACCTTCCTTCTTTGCTGGCCCCGTACTCAGCCCTTTGCAAAACATGATGTAAATGGGTCAATAAATACGAACTGACAACAGCAGAAATTACAACATCTCCATTTTTACTATTACGACGACTCTTCCTTCTTGGGCGTTTTACAGCTTGTTTTTCTACAACAACAGTTGAAGAGAGAGACTTAGATGTTTGCGGAAGAGATGGTTTAGACATGAAATACTCCTTGTTAATCAAAAGAATCAAGCAAAGGCAGACAAGGGAAAGTAAGCCAGAATGGCAACTATCATACACAAGGATACTACCCTTGCGTACAAGTGTACACTATTAAGTATCAGGTAGTTCTTTGTAGGGATGGCTACTCGTCAAAACTCATCTAACGGGAAGCAAAAATCACCTCGGATACAAGTTGTCCTGCCAGAAGATTTATGCGAGAAATTGTCAGAATTGGCCGAGCAAGAGTCTAGAACTGTGAGCAATATGGCCAAAGTTTTAATCCAGGAAGGTATTAACCGTTCCAAATTGATAGAAGTTTCAGCAGCTAAAGAATTAGAAATACAGAAAACCCAAAACTTTATAAATACATTAGAAAACCAAAAAACACAAAGGTTAAAAGGTGTTCCAAAAAGATTAAGGTTTAGAAGAAATTAATTATTCAAACAATGCATATCAAGGATCAACTCTTACTCCATAGAGCATCGATTTATTTGCTCCTGTAATGTTACTAGGATTAACTTTTCTCTGTAAGCAATGCCACCACGATAAAGTTGCAAAGACTAAAGCTTCTCTAAATTGAGATGGAATTCCAATTTCATTTATTTTACGAACATGAACACCTCGACATTGTTTCTGTAATTGTCTAATTAAAAATAAATTTCTACTTCCACCACCAGCGACCAAAAGCTCAATTAAACGTATTTTCTTAATCCTAAAAAGATTCTCTAAATCTTGAGCAATTATTGATGCAGTAAATGTTGTGAGTGTCGATAATAAATCTTCTGTTGATAAATTACCTAATTCTTGTTTCCTATTTTTTAAGTATTGAGAACCAAACTTTTCTCTCCCTGTAGATCTAGGTGGTTGTAGATGAAAAAAAGGCTCCTTCAACCATTTTTCAATAATACTGAATTCAGGTCTTCCACTAGAAGCGAGTAATCCATTCCTATCAAACTTGATAGATGAATTAGTACTTTGTTGAACAGCTAAATCTATTAGAGAGTTCCCTGGTCCACAATCCCATCCTAAGCATTCAGAAGTTTTATCAATTCCAGATTTGGGAGGAATAATTGTGAGGTTAGAAATTCCACCAAGATTAAGAATTCCTCTCCATCCATATATTCTACCCACTAAAGATTCATCCACTAAACCTACTAACGGAGCCCCATGACCTCCAGACGCAATATCGTTTGATCTGAAATCATAAATAACAATTTGATCTAAAAGATTTGCAAGTAATGGTCCTAGAAGCATTTGAAGACTTCCTCCTCTTTCAGAATTTTTTACACTTCTATGAAATAATGTTTGACCATGACATCCAACAACCTCTGCAGTTGAATCAGGGTCACAAGTCCTTGCAGCAAAAGCATTTAATTCAGTAATTTCCTCAGACAACTCAAACCAATCTTTGCTACTAAGTTTTAATCCTTGACCAACTTGTATAATTCTATCTCTTATTGAAGAGGGATATTCATAAGAACTTGTATTTAAAATCTTCCATTTTGGCTTTGAAGGATGACCTTTAAATTCAACTAAAACTGCATCTATTCCATCTGCACTTGTTCCACTCATCAAACCCAATACACGCATAGGTTAAATTTGAGGTAACTTTTGAAGATCTTCCATCGAACCCATTACTACAAGAACATGATCTTTTTCTAAAATATATTTAGCTGGAGGATTGACAGTTAATAATTTAGCCGGACCAGCGGCTAAAACATTCACGAAATAATTCTTTCGAAGATTTAAATCTCTTAAAGAACGACCAACAAAAACCTCAGGAACTTTAATTTCATCAATACCTGTTTTATCATCAAGTTCTAATCTCTCAATCAAATTAGGTCTTACCAATTCCAAACCCAATCTTTCTCCTTGCATTCTTGAAGGGAAAACGACTCGGTCAGCTCCAACTCTTTTCAGCATTTTTTCGTGCAAATCACTTGTAGCTCTAGCTATAACTTGTTTAACTAAACTTCCATCTGTATCTTTTGCAATAAGCGTTGTAGTAATACTTGCCTCAATTGGCTCACTAATACCTACTACTAATGTTCCCATTTCAAGGACACCGGCTTCTTTCATAGATTCTTCATCAGTTGAGTCAACCACCCTCGCCTCAATTGTTGGCTCTAATTGTCGTAATTCCTCTATTGCCTTCTCGGATGAATCAACAGCTAAAACATCAGCACCATTTCTCAACAACTCTCTACACACTGCGCTTCCAAAGCGACCAATTCCAACTACAGCGAAACCAAGTTTCTGATTTCCTTTTATTGGAGCCCATTGCCACCAATCACTCATGATTTTTTCTCCTTAAACATAAAGATCTTCTCTTGGGTAGCCAATTCGATTGCGTTGTTGAAGCTTACTTTTATAAAGAGCTTGCCATATAGCGCTCAAAAATAAAAGGATACCTAATCTTCCCACAAACATCCCAATAACAAGTATTAATTGCCCAAAGTGTCCTAGCTCAGACGTCACGCCAAGGTCAAAGCCTACAGTTGCAAAGGCAGAAATACAAGTGAAAAGCATTTCTAAAAATGAAAAATTCTCTCCATTATTCAAGCTTAATAATAGGGCCATAACTAATACAAATAACAATGAGCCAACTGTTATACCAACAGCTTTTAGAACTACTTTGTCAGAGATCTGTCGATTACGAATAATAATTTCATTTTGGCCTCGTAACGTTGCTCTTGTCGCTGCCATTAATGCAGCAATAGTAGTAGTCTTAATCCCTCCCCCTGTTCCGCCTGGACTGGCACCAATAAACATTAGAAACATAATCAATAGAAGACCAGAATCAGAAACACTCTCAATTGATATTGGTAAATTCGTAAAGCCTGCAGTTCTTGCGCTAACAGAAGTAAATAGAGCTGTTAATAGACGATCATCGAAATCAATTAGCGACAAGAAACTACCCCTAGCTAATGATTCAGTAAAAATTAGTCCTAACAAACCCAGAGAAATTAATATAAAAGATGACCTGATAACTAAGCGTGTATGAAGACTTAAATTTTTTAATTTTAAAGATCTACGATTTATCCAAATATCATTTGTTACTCGCCATCCAAAACCACCTAATATGATTAGAATAATCAATACAAAATTTACAACCCAGTTGTTTCTATAGTCTTGTAAACTGTTATCCCACAAACTAAAACCAGCATTGTTATAAGCAGAAATGCTATGAAAAACTGATGCCCAAACCCTCTCGCCTGAGTTGGTAATATTATTAAAACCAAAAAAATATAAAGTAATCGAACCAAGGCAAATAAGAATAGCTGCTGTTATTGCTATACCCTGGAAAGTTTTACCAACGCCACCAACTCCAAATTCATCAAGAGTTTTTCCTCGATCTAGGCGTGTTTTTAATTGTGTTCCACTCACAATAAAGCCCTGTAAAAATGTAGTAATTGCCATTAAACCTAGACCACCAATTAATAACATAATTGCCAAAATTATTTGCCCAACAAATGTCAAATCTAGTCCTATATCAATAATTGACAAACCCGTTACTGTCACAGCAGAAGTTGCCGTAAAAAATGCTTCCCACAAACCCACATTTGCTTTAGACGAAAAAGGTGCAGCTAATAATAGCGTTCCAAAAGTAATAACAAGTAAACCAGTTACAACTGTGAATTGGGGAACCGTAAGCCTTCTGTAAGTGTCTTTTCTAATACTCACTTTCTTTAAGAGTAGACGAATATAAATCCATAAATCTTGCAAGATCTAAATCCAAATAGACACTCCAAAATCTCACCTAAATTAAAACTCATATCCAACATATTCAAGAAATACCATACTTTAATAAAATTAACCCAGGAACAAGAAAGGTCATCAAGATTGTCAAACCAGCCCCGTATCTAGTGACATCTAAAAACTGATAACGCCCTGGGGCAAATACCATTAAATTTGTCTGATATCCCATAGGAGTAAGAAAAGACTGACTAGCCCCAAAAAGAACTGTTATCAATAAAGCTAATGGAGGAAGGCCCATACTTGGTGCCAATTGAACAGCTATTGGTGCTAAAAGAGCTACTGAAGCAGCATTACTCACAAATTGAGTGAATATTGTAGTCGAAAGGAAAATTACTAGTAAAGCTGTGTAAGTAGGTAAATCTTGCAAGATAAAGATCAAAATTTTAGCAAAAGCATCAGCAAGCCCAGTACTTTGCATGGCGACACTAAAACTAGAAAGAGATCCAAGCAAAAGAATGACATCAAGACGAATTGATTTTTGGACCTCAGCAGGTCTTAAACATCCACCCCAAACCATTGCAATGACAGCCAAAAGGACAGAAGAGACTAGAGGTAAATCGGTGATTGAGGGAATGATTAACATCGCGATAGCAATGCCAATAGCTATAGGTTTTCTTGTAAGAGTTGGTAGATCATTCTCAAATTGATCTAAAACTAGAAGGTCATTACTATCTTGTAATCCTCGAATTGAATCTCTAGGAGCTTGAAGAAGTAATACATCTCCCTCTCTTAAAATTGCTTGTCCTAATCTTTCTTGCACCGTTTGTTGACCTCGTCTTAAAGCCAAGACTGTCGCATTATGTCTTTGCCTGAATCGCAATTCACGCAAACTAGCTCCAGCCAAGGTTGAACCAGCTGGTAAAAGAACTTCAACAGTTTGTTGACTTTCATCACTATTGGATAGAAAGAAATTGTTTTCAATATTTAAGTTTTTATTTAATTGCACAGTATGTTCTTGTTGTAATCGCAAAAGATCTGAACGTGTAATTCTTATCAACAATCGATCATCAGCCTGAATTATCCGATCAGCTAAAGGTGGTAAAAGTCTTTCATTTTCACGCTGAATTTCTAAAACATCAACATCAAATCTTCTTTGTAAGCGACTATTCCTAAGTGAATGTCCAACAAGCTCAGAATCAGAAGGGATTTTGACTTCAGTAAAATAGCCTGTTTGATCAGAGCTACCTCCATACTCGGAACTACTTCTTCCTCTGTCAGGCAATAGAGATTGAGGAGCCAACAACATATACAGTGTCCCAACTAGCCATATAGGAACCCCTATCGCTGTAAAAGTAAACAAATCAAAAGGACCATAGCCCAGTTGATCACTAATATCACTTACTAACAAATTCACTGAACTGCCCAAAAGAGTTAAAGTTCCGCCCAAGACTGTCGCGAAAGAAAGTGGTAGCAATACACGAGATGGAGATAATTTTCGCTTCATACACCAAGCCTCGATGACAGGTAAAAGCGATGCAACAACAGGAGTATTCGGAACCACACCTGAAACTGGAGCTACAACCAATCCCAGCAAAGCTATTAATCTGCGTGGACTTCGAATACTTTCAGAAGCAATTAACTCTCTTAAACGATCAAGAGCACCACTTTTAAAAAGTGCTGCAGAAACAGCAAATAAACCCATCAAAGTAATCAAAGCAGGGCTTCCAAAACCAGCCAATGCCTTTTGTGGTGACAAAACCCCTGTAGCCATCAACAATGCAACACTTAAAAGTCCCGTCAGCTCAGGAGCCAGCGAACTACTTACGAATAAAAAAACTGCAATAATCAACACTACCAAAGTTACGACAGCTTTGGGATTCTCTAAAACAGTTAATATCTCAGTCATATTATTTAAGTAATAACCTATTCAAATGACTCTCTCCAATATTAAGTTTAAGAATACTGTGAAAAGGAACTAAGAATATTTAGAAACTAAACGATTAATTATTTTTTTACTCAATAACCAAGAAGCTCCTGATTTTAAAGATGAAGAAAAACCTGGTATTCGAATTAAATAAGCCAGACGCCTAATTTCAAACGCAAGAGAGCCTGACAAAGTGATTCCATATCCTGTGATAGATGCATTACCTATTCCAAGACTCAACATCTCTCCAAGATCTTCAAATTCAAATGGTTTAAGTGTTTTGCTCTTTCTAAGAGAAATAATATTATAAGCTGTTACAAAACCTTGCTGCATTGCAACTTGAGCTGAGGACGGAAAGGGATCGATCTCACAACATGTGATATCTCCAACAAAAAAAATATTTTTATATTTATTAATTTGCAAAAATTCATTAACTTGAATCTTCTTATTTTCGCCTAATAACTTGTCCAATAGGTTTAATGAAGAAGCTTTTAATCCTCCTGTCCATATTAAGTTAGAGTAATTAATTCTTAGGGGTTGTTTGACTTGATTATCAAAAGTTGAAAGCTCTAGAAAAGTTTCATTTACAGACTCAATAGAATGTTTTAAAAAAAGTTTAATACTTCTCTTAGAAATTGCAGATATTGCTTTCTCACGATTAAAAGATTTTGATTTAGACAGAATTTTATCGCCTTTATCAACCAAATATATTTCGACTCGATCATTAATTAAATCAGAAATCTTGCATGCAAGCTCAACACCAGTTGGACCAGCCCCAATGATCACCAAAGGATTCATGCATTCAGATGAATTATTGATTTTAGTTATGAACTTTTTAATTCTTAGAAGATCATTTAAATTAGAAAAGCCATAAGCATATTTTTTTAAATCTTCGACTAGAGAAAAATCAGTTATAACTCCTGTGCTAATGACAAGTTGAGCGTAAGTTAATTCAGTCTCAGATATAGTAATTATTTTTCGTTCGAGTTCATTAACCTCAACTACATAATCTTGTAAGAAAATAAATCCTAATTCTGAAGCCAAAGCAGAATACTGAGGTGCTACCTCCCATAATTGAAGTTCACCACTTAATAATTCATAAAGAAATGGCTTAAAAAGAAATCTAGGGCTTTGATCGATCAAAATAATTGGTGTTCCATCTGACTGAGCCAATAAAGCTTGGACAGTCGCAAGTCCTCCAAAGCCACCACCTACAACAACTATTGGATCAGATGGCAAATTGTTCAAGTCCATAGGGACTAGATTTAAAATGATTTAAAAGACCCTAAACAAACTTTGACCTATTCGACATTCAATACTGAAATATGAAAAAAGAATCCCAAGAGAACCACACCAATGATTTGGTAGATGCAATTAAATCTCCTCAATCTTTTCTGGTGAAATCAATTGATGAAACAAACAGAGATCTGGAAAAACTATCTGCTCAAGACCAACTTCAATGGGGCCATGAGACATTTAAGGAGAGATTTGTTTTAACAACCAGTTTTGGGATCCAATCCGCTGTCTTGCTTCATATGACGGTGAGATTAAAATATATTAATAAGCCACAAGTAATATGGATAGATACTGGTTATCTCCCAAAAGAAACTTATAACTATGCAGAACAATTAACACAACTCTTTGGATTAGATTTAGTTGTTGCTCAAAGTTCAATATCCCCAGCAAGGATGGAGGCATTATACGGTCGTCTTTGGGAAACAGGGTTAAAAAAGGATCTTGAAAAATATCATCAGATCCGTAAAGTTGAGCCTCTTGAAAAAACTTTATCCAACTTAAATATTTTTTGCTGGGCTAGCGGAGTAAGAAAAGGCCAAACTAAAAATAGACAATCGATGTCTCATATGGACTACATGAGAGATCGTTTAACCCTCCGTCCACTTTTAAACTGGACTAAAAAAGATATTTTCTATTACATGGAAAAAAATAATTTACCTCAGCATCCATTATTTGAAAAAGGGTATTCCACAGTCGGAGATTGGCATTCAAGCGAAGCAGAGAATAGCAATTCAAAAGGAAGGTCAACGAGATTTGGAGGACTCAGTGAAGAGTGCGGAATCCATCTAGATACAAAGTAATTAGGATTAAATCATGTACTCAGAAGCAAATTACTTAATGATTGGAAATACAAGATGGCATTGGGCAAGCAAAATAAAAGAAGAGTGGAAATATTTTCATACTTCTCCAAATCCAGTCGAATTTCAAAATAAAGATTTTTCTCAAATATGTTGGGGCTCAGTAGGTCAACTTCCTGAAAATATTAAATTATGCCCTTCAAAAAAAATAAAATTAAATGATGTACCCCTCTCAAATCTTCCATCTAATTTAGGCATTGATAGAGCACTCGCTTCATGGAGTGCTTTTCAAAAACAATCATCTTTAAGAAGTCAAAAACAAGGCTTAATTGTTATAGATGCAGGTACTATCTTAAGCATCACAAAAATAACAAAAAAAGGAGAATTTGCTGGAGGGCAATTAATTTCTGGCTTAAAGCTTCAATTGTCTTCGATGTCAAATGGTGCCTTACATTTAGAAAATCCTATCATTACAACAATCCCAAAAGAAACATTTCAATATGAGACTAATAATGCAATGATAAGAGGTTCAATAAATGGTTTAATAGGATTAATCTTACAAGTTTTTCAGGAAACGAAATTA
>Ga0208277_1002362_pt1 | contig 10731 bp, 12 predicted proteins | sample ETNtaG_5_FD_185782 | JGI IMG/M metagenome (GOLD analysis project Ga0208277, IMG submission 185782) | Marine microbial and viral communities from oxygen minimum zone, Eastern Pacific Ocean - ETNP201406SV205 (SPAdes) (version 2) | ecosystem: Environmental > Aquatic > Marine > Oceanic ...
AAATGCTTTAGCAGGGTTTGAAAAAAGTGGTCATTTCTTTTTTAACAAACCTTTGGGTTATGGTTATGATGATGGAATTAATTCAGCAATACAGGTTTGTCATTTAATCAATAATAAAAATAAAAAGAATGCTCTTTCAAAGAAACTTATACATGAAATAATTACAATTTTGAATAGTTTAAAAAATGATAATTCAATTCGAGGAGTAATACTTCGAGGTAAAAATAATATTTTTTGTTCAGGTGCAGATCTTGAGGAATTACATCAGATTGCATACAATAAAAAAAATCAAAAAGAGTTAACTATTGAGATGAGTAAAAATATTGGGGAATTACTTAAATCTATAAGAGACACCCCACAGATTACCATCTCAGTAATCGATGGACCATGCATAGCTGGTGGATTTGGTATAGCGTGTGCCACCGATATAATTGTAACTATAAAAGATTCAATTTTTAAACTTTCTGAAACAAGATTAGGGCTTACTCCAATACAAATCGCACCATATATTTTTAATCGATTAAATTATTCTAAAGCTCGTTTACTGATGTTAATGGGCGATACTATTGATGGGGAAAAAGCTTATGATCTTGGAATTGCAGATTACCTAGTAAAAGCGAAAGATGATATTGAAAACATAATCAATAAACTAAAAATACAAGTTAATCAATGCTCTCCAAATGCAATTAGTATCACAAAAAGAGAATTTTCAACCAACTTTTCTATTGATATTGAAAAAGCTGCTAAAATATTTTTTGAATGTATCGAACATTCAGAGGGTAAAGAAGGCCTGCAATCGTTTTTTGAAAAAAACAAACCTTCATGGACTACATAACTAGGAAAACTATTTTATAAAGAATATAATATTATGTCTCAAAATTTTAAATCAATAATAGTTAATGAAAAAAATGGTAAAATTAATATTGACATCAAAAAAAGGTCTATAGATAAACTACCTCATGGTGAACTCCTCATAAAGGTTGAGTATTCATCTCTCAATTATAAAGATGCTCTATCTGCATCCGGAGTGAAAGGAGTGACTAAAAAGTACCCTCATACTCCTGGAATAGATGCTGCAGGAGTTGTGATAAAATCTATTAGCAATAACTTCCCGATAGGAACCAGAGTTATTGTTACTGGTTTTGATTTAGGTATGAATACAAGCGGAGGTTTTTCAGAATACATTCGTGTACCAAGCCAGTGGGCAATCAAATGTCCTTCTACTCTTACTACCAAGAGAGCAATGATGATAGGGACAGCTGGTCTTACTGCTGGCCTAAGCGTTAATGCAATGACTAAAACTATTAATCTTGAGGATTCGGAAGTTATTATAAGTGGTGCCACTGGAGGAGTAGGAAGCATTGGTGTCAACCTCCTATCTAAACTTGGTGCAAATGTCACAGCTATAACTAGTAAAATAAAAAAAGAAAAAAGTTTACTAGACTTAGGTGCTTCAAAGGTCATAGATAAAAATATTTTTTTAGAATCAACCAAGCTCCCTCTTAACAAGGGTATCTACAATGCTGCACTAGATGTAGTTGGAGGAAATATATTAACATCTATAATTGCTAGTATGAAGTATGGTGGAGTTATAGCAACTACTGGTAACGCATGCAGTCCAATATTTGAGACAACTGTTTTCCCATTTATTTTACGAGCAAACAGTCTGATTGGAATTGACTCTGCTAATTGCTCTATTGAAATGAGAAGAAAGATATGGAAAAATTTCGCATCTAAATGGAAATTAAAATTTCCGCATGCAATGCAAAAAACAGTTAACCTAGAAAATATGATACCTGAGATTCGAAAAATTCTTAAAGGTCAACAAGTTGGCAGAGTATTGCTTGAGTTATAATTAATAGAAAAAATGAAAATGTTAAACTTTCTTAATAATTTAGATGAAACAATCCTACTCTGGATTCACCATAATCACAATGCAATATTAAATCGGATAATGCCTTTCATTACCAATGCAGATAATTGGGCTATACCGATTTTATTTTTATTTTTATTTCTCGGATTCAAAGGGGAAAAAAAAGGGAAAATTGCACTTGCATTATTAATTATATCTCTGTCCCTAACTGATTCTATATGTGCTCAAATATTAAAACCGTTTTTTGAAAGAATTAGACCCTCACATTCTTCAATAGAAGGATTAAACTTATTAGTTTCAAAAGGTGGAAAATGGAGTATGCCTTCAAACCATGCTGCAAATATGTTCTCACTGGCGGTAATCCTATCTTACTTCTATAATAAAATTAAAATTCCTATTTTTGCCCTCGCATCGCTTATTGCATTGTCAAGAGTATATGTTGGAGTACACTATCCAACCGATATTATAGTTGGTGGACTTTTAGGATATACCATAAGCTGGATAGTTTTGACATTATGGGTAATCTTGAAAATGAGAGAATTAAAAAGGCGCCAGACATGGGTCTGGTATGACAATGACTTGCCTATTTTTAAAGATTAATTTGGTAAAACTTCTTCAGGAGGCTTAACACCAAATGATGAGAATCCTTCACCTCTATTAGGCATTTTTATTTCACCATGCTTTGATTCAAATTTTTTAATATTCTCATTCAATGCTGCAAGATAAGCTTTTGCATGTTGTGGCGCCATGATTATCCGAGAATGAACTTTTGCTTTTGGCACCCCTGGAAGGATTCTTGTGAAATCCATGACAAATTCAGCTGGAGAATGTGTAACAACAACAAAATTTGCATATTCCCCAGAGCTAACCTTTTCATCTAATTCAATATTTATCTGTTGAACATTTTTATTTTCTTTATCCATTGTAATCAAGACCCCTTGTTTGCACTAAAATCTCTTTCGTTGAATTCTTCCCAATCATCATTAATACCATCAAATTGAGTGTAATCTTTGATACCTTCATCTTCTTCAACATTTTTTGGATGAAGCTCATTCTCATATATATTAAACAAATCTTTCTTTTTTTCATATTCACTTGGATCACCCTCTTCTTCTTTGGTCTGATCCAAATCGTCAACATCATCACTATAAACCTCTTGATCAAAAAAATCAAGATTCTCAACAATCCCGTTTGCCATCAGAAACTCTAAAAAATCAAGATACTTTCTATTTTTAAGGTCTACATTACAATGAGGACATTTCAACTTATCTCTAAGATCTATCTCTTCAATTGTATTTTCACAAACAGGACAAATAAGGCCTTCAAGCATATATTTTTCTCTCTAAAATCGGCGAATAATATAATTGTCAGTTTTCAGGGTGGCAACTATTTTAGATGGATAAATACAGATGTTTAATTTATACCTAATATATTTTCTATTAATTGATAATTAGCTTCTAAAAAATTGTTTTTCTCGGGTTTTACAATTATTGAAAACAAATGACTTGATATTGGCGATTGAAAACCAACTTTGATAGGTATTTTAATTTGCATACTTAATAAAGATAAAGATTGAATATGAGATTGATTTAAATCAACTAGCGCATCAAATTTTTCGTCAATTATCCCATCAACAAGCATCCTATTTTTAATTCCACCCAGCCAATTAATATCATCATCAGCCAAAATAATTATCTGAGATTTTGGAATATATTGATAATGAATTAAACTCTTTTCATACAAAATATATTTGCAGTTCAAATCTGCACTATTATTCTTTTTAATAAAATGTGAGATTACTTGAGCAATTTTTTTTTCAAAAGGAAGAAGGAATACAACTCTTTTGACTCCAGTTCCCGACTTACTAATCTTGACTAAGGGGTAATCATCTATTTTTTTATATACAAACCTGTAGTATATAAGTAATATCTTAATTCGAAATGGTATTTTCATATTGTTGTATAATAAAATAATCTTAGGATACAAACAATCTCCGATTGTTATTCTTCGAAGTTTTTATATCTAAATTTTAGGAAATTAATTAGGTTCTCATATATGTCATTGAATAAAAAATTACTGTGGGGCGGTTTAGGCTGGGTTGTTGCAGGCCCCATTGGTGCTATCTTAGGATATGCATATGGCTCAATGTCTAGCAATACTAATTTCCAAAAGGCTCATTGGACAGGACAAAAAACATATAGCTCACCCACTAAACATGGAGATTTTGTTATATCTGTTCTAGTATTACTTGCTAAGGTGATGAAAGCCGATGGGAAACTATTGCGGTCTGAGCTTGATTATGTAAAAAGATTTTTAAAAACACAATTTGGGATAAATCAAACAAAAGAATTAATGTTGATTTTTAAGGATATCCTAGAACAAGATTATCCATTACGTGACGTATGCAGACAAATACAAAGATCGATGGACCACCCGAGTCGTCTTGAATTAATTCATATTCTTTATGGATTGTCAGCCTCAGATGGCAACGTTCACGACAAAGAAATTAATCTGATCCATACCATCTCTAATTATCTGAATATAAATAATCGGGATTACGAATCGATTAAAGCTATCTTCGCAAAAGATAAAGGAGCACCTTTTCGAATACTTGAAATATCCTCTTCTGCAACCGATAATGAGGTAAAAAAAGCTTACAGGAAAATGGCAAATAAATATCATCCAGATAAAGTCGCACACTTAGGAAAAGAAATGCAAAATATTGCGGAAGAAAAATTCAAAGCTGTAAGTGAAGCATATCAAGAAATAAAAAAGTCTAGAAATATATCATGAGAAAAGAAAAACCTGGTGAATTTCCATATACAAGGGGCATATATGAAAATATGTATAGAGATCGGACTTGGACTATGCGACAATATGCAGGTTTTACCACTGCTCATGAATCAAATAAACGATTCCTAAAATTACTCGATGATGGAGTTACGGGTTTATCTGTTGCATTTGACCTACCCACACAAATAGGATATGATTCTGACCACTTAATGGCAGAAAATGAAGTTGGGAAAGTTGGTGTTCCAATATCTATTATTGATAACATGGAAGATCTGTTCAATGGAATACCTTTAAATCAAGTATCTACTTCAATGACCATAAATGCAACAGCCCCAATTTTAATGGCTCTGTATATTTGCACTGCAGAAAAACAAGGCATTCCTTTAAAAGATTTGAATGGAACAATACAAAATGATATTCTTAAGGAATATTCTGCTCGAGGAACATATATCTTCCCTCCTGGACCATCAATAAGATTAGTGACTGATGTAATGGAATTTTGCGATGACCATGTTCCCAATTGGAATACCATATCAATATCAGGTTATCACATCAGAGAAGCTGGCAGTACCGTAGAACAAGAACTAGGTTTTACTTTTGCAAACGCAATTAGTTATGTAGAAGCTGCAATTGCAAAAGGCCTTGATCCAAATCAATTCGGAACAAGATTATCATTTTTCTTTAATGCTCATAATGGATTTTTAGAAGAAATTGCAAAATTTCGAGCAGCAAGAAAGATCTGGGCAGAAATAATGAAAGAACGTTTCTACGTTTTTAACGAAAAAGCTCTCTATTGTAGATTCCACGTACAAACAGGAGGATCAACTTTAACCGCAACTCAAATTGAAAACAATGTTGTAAGAACAACTATTCAAGCACTCTCTGCAGTGCTTGGTGGAGCTCAATCACTCCATACGAATAGTAAAGATGAGGCTCTTGCATTACCCTCTGAAAATGCCGCTAAATTAGCATTGAGAACTCAGCAGATTATTGCAATGGAAAGTGGAATCACCTCACACCCTGACCCATTTGGTGGTAGCTATGTAATTGAAGAACTAACAAAAGAGTTTTATGATAAAGCCATGCATATCATCAAAGAAATTGATGCTATTGGTGGCTCAATCGAAGCGATTCATAATGGATATATAGATAATGAAATAACAAGAAGTGCATATGAATATCAAAAGGAAATAGAGAATAAAAGCAAATTAATAGTGGGAGTTAATACTCATCAAACTACCGAGCAAGAATATCAAGACTTACTTGACATTGATACGAAACAAGTAAAAAATCAAATAGCTAATCTAAAATTAGCTAAATCATCAAGGGATAATACCAAAGTAAAAGATTCACTTGATTGTTTAAAAAAAATAGCCCAAAGCGATGAAAACCTAATGCCTCATATTATTGAGTGCGTAAAATTTAAATGCACACTAGGCGAAATATCTGACGTACTTAGATCTGTATTTGGAGAATATTAAAATTAACTTAACCACAATATCTAAAATTATCTCTACGGTTATAAATCCTTTTTTGGCCTCTTCTATTACCTTTGCCCTTCTTATATACTGTAATCCAGAGGTAAAAACCCCACATACCTTCTTTTCTATATCTTTTTTATTTTCAAATATTTTACAATTAATTACAATTTTTTTCTTCATACAATCTGGAAAAGTCTCATCAATAGATGCGCCTATAAAAGAACAACGGATTGAATTACTGGCAATAGGATCTATCTACTATGCAATAGGATTTGTTCTTCTATCCTATTTTGAGGCTCCACAAATAATAAAGGGAGTCATGTTCTGTTATGCCGTGAATACTGCAATAGTTTGGAGAATTACTATCTACTGGAAAATATCAATCCATATGATTGGAATCGGCGGGCCATTTATTGCTTTATGGCTAGGTGGATTTACATATCCAATAATAATGGGAACTATAATTATCCTTGTTGCAATTTCACGTTTGGTACTAAAAGCCCATACACCTGCTCAAATAATCTGTGGACTAACTTTGGCAATGGTGCTTGCATATATAGAATTAACCTATTTGTTTTTATAAAATGATTTTTACCAACCTTATCCAAACCAATCTTAGAACAAAAGAATTAGGCAAAGAAATAGAGTACTACCAAAAGTTAGAGTCAACTAACTCTGAAGCATGGGAATTATTAAAATTAGATAATGCATCTCATGGTATGATTATAATAACTGATAATCAAACTAAAGGCAAAGGGCGAAATAATAATTCATGGTTTATGAGCCCCAGTAAAGGACTTGCAATGTCTATTATTTTAAATCAACCAATAGGACTAGCAGATGCTGAACTCATGCCAATTGCTATTGGTGTAGCCATTGCAAAAGCTCTAGAAAACAGGGGCGTCACACCTCAATTAAAATGGCCAAATGATATTCATATTTCAGGTAAAAAATGCGGAGGAGTACTCTGTGAAAGCAAAGTATCAAAAGGCATTGTCCAATCTATGGTTATAGGAATTGGTATAAATGTAAATGAAAATGAGAATGATTTCCCAGAACATATCAAATCATCTTCAACATCGTTATCTATTGCAAATGGGCATTCAAATCAACGAGAATTAATATGTGCTATTATTACAACATTTTTTGAAAAAGAGATTAATGACCTTCAATCAACAATAAAAAATTGGGAAAGTTATTGCTCGCATTTAGATGATTTAGTTTCATTCAATCATAAAGACACAGAACAAAATGGCATATTTAAAGGTATCAATGAAAAAGGCCATGCTCTAATAGAGATAAAAAATAAATTACATACCTTCCCCTCCTTAAGCTTAGAATAAATCTTTATGAAAAAGATATTTTATACTATTACTTTTTTGAGTTTGCTCAATTCTCAACAATTGCCATATGGCAAACCTCAGTATTATGAGATTGATATAAACACAACTATAAAAAAAATACATATAAATACACCAAAGCAATTCTTTAATACTTTATTTAAAAGTATAAACCCAATTATACACAAAAACACTGCAGTCTATTATTTAGAGCTTGAACTAGGTAGTAGCGAGCCTATTCAATTCATGATTTCAGACTCAGTATTTCAAGAAAATTCTACACTCTATTTTATCGACTTAATTAATAATAGTTGGATAGGCCCGTACTCCAAGAAAAGTTTTATAAATAATGCACGTATATTAACTGGACAAATGAAAACAAAAAAAATTCTGATTGAATTATCAACATCCATAGGGAACATGCCAAAAAAGCATATTGAATCAATCATTAATCCAAACCCTGGAAATGAATATTCGTTCAATTCAATAAAAAACTATAAATATTTTAATAGAGAACCAAATAAGAAAATATTACTAACAGGTTATTGGCCTCCTTCAAATGAAGCAATAAGGGCATTTAGCCAAAATCATCTTCTCAATCCAAATGGTTGGATTGGTGATAACTGGGAAAATAGAGGTTATGATATAGTATCCTATTTCCCAATCTTTACAGATGCCGATTGTGAATCTTGTGGTCAAGGGTATGGTGATTTAGAAGTAGATTATCAGGACACCTCTGAAGATTGGTGGAATATTGTCGATAGCATAAATCCCATTGCCATCATCACATTTAGTAGAGGTTATATTGATTTTAGTTGGGAATTAGAGTGGCAATATTTTAACTATTTTTATTGGAACGCTGATTTTACTGAACCATATTATCCTACTCCTTCACCTCCTGATTCTTCTGTCCCAGTGCTCACTAGAAGATACTCTAGCTTACCAATGGATAGTATTGTTTCAAAAATAGATAATTCAGGATTAGGTCTACTACCCTATATTGATTATACAGATGGCGCAGGATCTTATTTATCTGAATTTATGGGATACCACGGTGTATGGCATAAAGCAAAAATGGATTCTCTTGATATACCCTGCATAGTAGCAGGCCATGTCCATGTAGGAGGATTAATTGATTGGATTACTGCTCGCCAAGCAGCAGAAATTACACTAAGAGAAGTAATTAAAGTCGTAGATCAATATCAAACTCTTCTGGGAGACATAAATAACGATGGTGTCATCTCAGTATCAGATATGCTTAAAATAATTGATTATCTTTTTTTGAATATACACCTTAATGAGGGTGAGCTAGGCAGGGCTGATATTAATTTTGATCAATACATAGATGTTTTTGACTTAATATTAATTTCAAATATAATTTTAGATTGGTCATATTAAGTTATTTTTAAAATTTAATATTTATCACAAATATTATTTATGAATACCGCTAAAAAACTTATAAAAAGTACATCATCAACATTTGACATAGATGCAGAATTAGCTCCACTAAAATATGAGCTTAATTCTCATAAAATCTATCAATCTTTAAATTCAATCGAAGATGTACGGATTTTTATGGAAAATCATGTTTTTGCTGTATGGGACTTCATGTCAATTGTAAAAACATTGCAATCTAAACTAACTACTATTTCAGTGCCTTGGGTTCCTAATAAAAAACCCAGTATTGTACGATTTATTAATGAAATTGTATATGGAGAAGAAAGTGATGTAAATGAATTAGGTCGCCCAATGAGCCACTTTGAAATGTATTTGGATGCAATGACTGAAATCAACGCAAATAAAAAACAAATTGATTCTTTTATTTCATCTGTTTACACAAAACCTAATGTTCCTGATGCATTAAAAAGTATCAAAATAAATAATAAGGTTAAAAAGTTTACAGAATTTACATTTGAAGTAATTAATACGAATAAGATTCATTGTATTGCCTCTGCTTTCACCTACGGAAGAGAGGATATTATTCCAGACATGTTTAAGGAAATTCTAAATGAATTAGATCCAGATAACTTAAAATACAGTAGACTAAAATACTATCTTGACCGGCACATAGAAGTAGATAGCGGAGTACATGGCCCAATTGCAAGGAAAATGATGAAAGAACTATGTGGAAAGAATCAGAAAAAGTGGCAAGAGGCACTACATACAGCTAAAGAATGCATTATTAAAAGAATTCAACTCTGGGATTCAATAACTGATATTATTCAAGTTAATACATCGAAATATTAACCTTTTTACATCATCCCTTTAACATTATGAAGTTTGTTAATACCATTCTTATAAATTGCATGATCGAAAGACCATTTTAAACAAGCTGCACCAACCTCTCCATCTTTTCTAAGAGCTATATATCCGATTTGAAAATCCGGATTCCCGCCGTGAGCTTTAATGACCCGCTTCAAAGCTTCTTCACATGCTTCATTTGGGCTATAACCTTGTCGCATTAGTTCAACAACAAGAAAGCTGCCTGTTGATTTAATTACCTCCTCACCTAAGCCTGTAGCTGCTGCACAGCCAACCTCATTATCAACAAACAGAGCCGCTCCAATTATTGGGCTATCTCCAACTCTACCGTGCATTTTGTATGCCCAGCCACTTGTTGTACAGGCACCAGCCAAATTCCCTTTTTTATCTTGGACTAAAACAGATAGGGTGTCATGAGTCTCATGCGGTGTCATTTCGCGCCTTTCTTTTAACCATTTTTTCCATTCATTTTCTGATTTCTCTGTCAAAAGATTTACTTCTTCAAAACCTTTTGATTTAGCAAATTGTTTTGCACCTTCACCAACAAGCATAACGTGCTTTGTTTCTTCCATGACCATCCTTGCTACTGAAACAGGATGCTTTATATCCTGTAAAAAGGCAACTGATCCTGCATTACCTGTTGAGTCCATAACACATGCATCAAGAGTTACATAACCTAATTCATCTGGTAGGCCACCTAATCCGACAGAGTTATTTTCAATGTCGGACTCTGCATGCCGAGCTCCTGCTTCCGCAGCATCCATTGCATTGCCTCCATTATCTATTACGCGCATAGCCTCTATATTTGCAGGCATTCCAAAATTCCAAGTAGATAATATCACTGGATTATTCATATTTTTTTTTAATTTGTCCGATTTTGCAAACATCATTGGTGATGTCACGCTAGCGAGACCAGCCATTAAAAATTTTCTTCTTTTCATTTTACACCTATTTCTAATATTAGAAATATGTTTTAATTAGT
>Ga0208277_1002363_pt1 | contig 10728 bp, 5 predicted proteins | sample ETNtaG_5_FD_185782 | JGI IMG/M metagenome (GOLD analysis project Ga0208277, IMG submission 185782) | Marine microbial and viral communities from oxygen minimum zone, Eastern Pacific Ocean - ETNP201406SV205 (SPAdes) (version 2) | ecosystem: Environmental > Aquatic > Marine > Oceanic ...
TAAATGCATCCACACCGATCCTGAACCTGGGCCGCCATTGAAAGAGATCATGATTGGTCTAGTAGCTTTATTCTTTACATTCAAACGTTCATAATAAGTAAAATGTACAGAGGCTATTGGCTTACCATTTTCATCCCATACTGGTTGTGTCCCAGTTGTCGCACTATAGTCAACTTTTCTTTTATCTATATTGACCGAATGATAGGTCACAACAGCGGTATCTGCTGGCAATGATCTAGATTGGGCAAAAATAACTCCAGTAAATAAAAATAGAAATATGAACTTATTTTTCATTTTTTTCTCCATATAAATACATTATTAAATTACAGTACAAACACTTTTAAATGATTTTTTTTTAATTGTAGGTACTTTGGCATCTTTGTGAGGAAATCCTACAGGTATAATAACGAAGGCTCTTTCGTTTGATGGCCTTTTTAATATTTTAGATAAAAAACCCATGGGGCTAGGCGTATGGGTCAATGTAACTAATCCAGCATTATGCAATGCTGAAATTAAAAATCCCGTTGCAATGCCAACAGATTCACTGACATAATAATTTTTAGTTTTTGACCCATCTTCCCTTTCATCAAAAATTTGACTAAAAACAACTATAAGATAAGGTGCATCTTCTAAAAATGGTTTATTCCAATCCGTGCCAAATTGGTTAAGATCTTCAAGCCATTGCTTAGTTGCTCTCCGCGTATAAAATTCTTTTTCTTCAATTTCTGCAGCTCCCCTGATTTTATTTTTTACTTTAGGGTCTTTTATAATTACAAAGTGCCATGGTTGTTTATTAGCTCCAGAAGGAGCAGACGAAGCACTCATAATACAATCATATAAGATCTCGATCGGAAATGTTTCTTTAGAAAATTCTCTCACAGTTCTTCTTTCAATCATCTTCTTATAATAAGAGGATGATTGATTGCCCATTTCATCTGGCGAGGATTTTATAAAGTGAAGCTTTTTGAATGACATATTAATGCATAAATTTAAGGATAATTTTACTTTGATTTAGAAATTTGAAAAAAATTTATTTACATAATAAAAAAGTGTCAAATCTTATTGGGTTGATATTTGTTACTATTATATGCTGTTGTGCCAATCCAAATGAAAACAAATATTCATACGATAATTATGAGCCAATAATACTGATATCAATAGATGGATTTAGATGGGATTACATTGATCTTGCTGATACTCCCAACTTTGACAGCATAATAAAAACAGGTGTAAAAACAAAGGGGTTGATACCGGTATTCCCAACAAAAACCTTTCCTAATCATTTATCAATAGTAACAGGCAACTATCCAAAAAATCATGGCATCATATCCAATCGAATGTATGATAGTGAATTCGATGAAATATATTATATAGGAGAAGGTAGTAAACCTGTGCTAGACCCTAAATGGTATGAAGCAGAGCCAATATGGGTCACAGCTGAAAAACAAAATAAAAAGGCGATGACCATGTTTTGGCCTGGATCGGAAGCAAAGATAATGGGAATGTATCCATCAGAATATTTTGTATATGATGGTTCAATATCTCATGATTCCAGAATAGAGCAAATATTAAAATGGCTACAATACGAACCAAAAAAAAGACCAGATATTATTACCTTATATTTTAGTCATGTAGATTCTCAAGGCCATAAATACGGTCCACAATCTGATCAGATCACGCTAGCTATTGAAGAAATGGATAGAGTGATAGGAAAATTAATATATGACCTAAATGAAATAAATATTTTAGAACAAATAAATATAATGATTACATCTGATCATGGAATGGCTTCAATTTCTGAAGATTCAGTTATTTTTATCGATGACTATATTGACCTATCATCAGTTAATATAGTCGACTGGTCTCCTGTAGTGTCTATCTTCCCTAATGATATTAGCAATGCGTATAATGAACTTTACAATGCACATCCTAATATGAAGATATATAAAAAAGAAGATATCCCATTGCGCCTTCAATACAATGATCACAAAAGAATAGCGCCCTTGATTGGCATAGCTGATGAAGGTTGGTCCATATCAAGTAAAGAAAAATTTAACCCTACCAATTATAATGGGGGAACGCATGGATATGATCCTCAATACCAATCTATGCACGGTATTTTTATAGCTACGGGTCCTGCATTTGAAAGCGGTCTTAATCTACCGCACTTAAGTTCTATACATCTATATGAGTTGATGTGTAAAATAATAGGAATAACTCCAGCTACGAATGATGGAAGTTTAGATTCAACAGCTTCCTTTCTTATTAGGTAATTTCCTTAGATTTTTTATGGCATTTACCATATACTTTCTAAAACTATAAATGAGTTAAATTTTATATATGTCAGAAAAACTTTATTGGCTTTTTGGATTTGTAGGACTCTATTGGGCGTATTGTCTTTATTGGGGTATTAGAGGAGCTAAATCTGCTAAGACCTCAGCAGATTATTTTTTAGCTGGTGGCTCAATAGGTGTGTGGGTATTTGTTCTTGCAGCTACCGCTACTAGCTTTAGTGGCTGGACCTTTGTAGGTCACCCTGGTAAAATTTTAACCGATGGATTGCCTTATGCATTTGCATCTTTTTATGCTCTAACCATACCGTTGACAGGGGTATTATTTCTAAGAAGACAATGGGTATTAGGAAAAGCATATGGATATATTACCCCTGGTGAAATGTACAGTGATTATTATGGGGGGAATACAATAAGACTACTAACCGTACTGGTTGCATTCTTATTCAGTGTCCCTTATCTGGGAGTTCAGCTTAGGGCTTCTGGTGACCTATTTAATGTATTAACCGATGGGTTGATCAGTGTTGATGTAGGTATGTTCGCACTTTCTACAGTGGTCATGATCTATGTCGCATCTGGCGGTCTAAAATCAGTAGCATTTGTTGATTGCGCTCAGGCAATACTATTAGCGCTAGGAATTACTATTTTAGGGGGCATAACTCTTTATTATGTAGGAGGTTGGTCAGGGTTTACATCAGGCTTAGCTGGTTTAATTACCAACGATTTAGAATCTAGCGCAAATCTTACTATGGATGGATTTTCTAAAAAAATAGCAATTCCTGGTAGTATACAAATGGTATCTCAAGGCTCAGATGCTATTGGAGGTTCCTGGACAGGGATCATGTGTATGACCTATATGTTTGCACTAATGGGAATTCAATCGTCACCGGCATTTTCTATGTGGGCATTTTCAAATAAAACCTCAAAAGCGTTTAGGTGGCAACAGGTAATTGCCTCATCATTAGTGATTGGTGTTTTACTTTTTACCTTTACAATTATTCAAGGAATCGGTGGAAATCTATTGATCTCAAGTGGAATATTAGAAAGCGCGAACGACAAGAATCTTGTACCACAATTAATAAATCTATTATCAGATTCTATGCCTTGGCTCGTCGGCCTTTTGGCCGTGTGCGCATTAGCAGCAATGCAAAGCACTGGAGCGGCATACATGTCCACATTCAGTGCAATGGTCACAAGAGATATTTTTACCAAGTTCTTTAACCCTGATGCATCCGATTCTCTGCAAAAACTTTGCGGAAGGATCTTTGTTGTTATCGTTACCTTTGCTGCATTGTTTGTTGCTGCAAATTCAACACAAGCCATTGTCATGCTTGGAGGGTTAGCTGTAGCATATGGATTTCAAATGTATCCTTCTTTGATAGGATTATGCTACTATAAGGGATTTACTAAAAAAGGGGTTGTGGCTGGGTTAATAGTTGGGTTAATAGCCGTCACTCTTACTGATAGAACATCTGCATGGTTCAATGTACCCTGGGGTGCATACCCATTAACGATCCATAGCGCTGGGTGGGGAATAATGTTCAATCTAATAGTAACATTTTTTGTATCTTTTTTCTTCAGAGAATCCTCAAAAGAAAAGAATAGAAAAGAAAGAAAACATCTCTTGCTTCAAACCGTATCTGCTCTAAGTCAAAAACAAAAAAAACATATAAGCCTTGCTTGGGTGCTAACATTAATCTGGTTCCTGGTTGGTTTTGGTCCTTTTGCAACAATTGGAAATTCATTATTCTCAAGCCCAAATATGCCAGAACTTTGGGCCCCATTCTCATTGCCATCTCTTTGGATTTGGCAATTACTATTTCTATTCTATGGTGTATTTGTAATGTGGTTCTTGGCCTTTCATATGGGCCTATCTAAGCCTATCCCCCCAGAAAAAATAGAACTAGTAGTAAAAAGTCTAAATAAAAATAATCAATAAATTCTAACAGAAAGGTTAGATATAGTGAAACAAATTTTAATTTATATTATTATTATAGCTACGTATACCCTACAAGCCCAAGGAACAAATATGATGAATAATCGTGTTCACCCTGAGCTAGAATGGAAAACAATTTCTACTGAAAATTTCAATATACACTACCATCAAGGGATCGAAGAGATCGCGAAAGATGGTGCCATTATTTCTGAGCATGTGCTACCTACACTTTTAAATCAAATGGATATGGATACTATCCCAACGATCGATGTTATTTTTACTACAGAAGATGAGATCATGAATGGATTTGCAATCCCCACCTACCAAACTTTTATTTGGGTAGATCAAAACGATGCTGCACAATGGCTGGAGAAAGAAAAATGGCTAGAACAAGTATTATCTCATGAACTTCAACATATAGTTTATTTTCATAAAACAACCAGCTGGCTAAAACTTCTGGGCGTACTATTTAGTGGAGCGCCCGGCTGGCTAGCAGAAGGATTAGCTGAATATGAAACTGAAAGCTGGAGACCCTACAGAGCAGACCTAGCACACAAATCCCATATTATCAGAAATAAAACAAACACTATGGACCCACACCATGATGGATTTTCAAAATTATTGTATTGGGCTGATCGTTTTGGAGATTCAACCATAGTTAAAACATTAGAATATCGAAATGATTTTAAATTATTCTCATTTAGCGACGGATTTAAAAAAGCTACTGGAATTACTGTGAAGCAATTCAACGAAGATTGGCGACGCCATATGAATACCTATTACTATGGATATCGATCTCAAAAAGAAAGCTATAATGAAATAGGAACAGTCTTCACGCTGCCAATCAAAGCAACGAAAGGGTTTAATTTTTTTCAAGATAGTTCTCAAATTGCCATTATCGGTCTTGATGATAAAAAACAAGGAGATATTTCTCTGTTTATCGCCGAAAGAGATACTACAAAAGAAAAGAAAAGATATGATAAATGGGTTGAGAGCAAAGAAAAGATTGAAAAGAAAACAAAGAAAACAAAGAAAGATTCATTATCACTAAAAAAATCATATTCACCAAAAGTAATTTGGGGAAAAAAAGAAATTGATTTTGGAGATTTTCACCCATCACTATCGTGGTCAAGCAATGGGTCAAGACTTGCCTATTCCAAATATCATCATGGAGAAAACCAATCGCTTATCTATGATATTAAAGTGTATGATAAAAAAAGTAAAAAAAGTAAATGGATTACTAAATCAAAACGGGCCACATACCCAGTTTGGATCGATAATGATAGAGTTGCCTTTGTATCGCATCAAAACAGTATTGCAAATATCTTCATATCTGATCTAGATGGCAATGCAACTCCCCTTACAAACTTTACTGATAATACCCAAATTTTGTATACTGCAATTTCTCCAGATGGAGCGGATTTAGCATTTGCAATGTCTCCTGAAAATGGCAATTTGGATATCTATACCCTTAATATCAATTCCAAGAAATTAACTAGATTAACCACAGATCAATATGCAGATTTAATGCCGGTTTGGCATCCAAGTGGTACTGCAATTTCTTATACATCCAATACCAATGGTGTCCCAAATATTCATACAATAAACCTTAGTACTAAAAAAATATCTGTTAATTCTGATATTGGAGATGGAATTTGGACTAAACAGTGGATGCCTAACGATTCCTTATTACTTGTCACAACATTGAATACTGTGGATAGTGTAAGACTAGTAAAGATCAATCCATTCAGATCGCCAACCACATCAACACCTTTCAGTATTAGAGATAAATATTCTTCATGGCTTGATGCTGGTCCTGATGTATCTTTTGTGAATGAAGAAATAAAAAATCCGGTATCGTTAGATCCCGCTAAAAAATATAAATTCACCAAACACATGAGAAATTTTATCACGCTTGCCTTGCCTTTTGGCAACTCTTTAACAGGGCTTTCAATGTGGCAAGATGCCTTAGCAAGAAATATGTTCATGTTTGTTGGGAATTATTACTCTCCAAATCCAAATTATAGTAGCCTAGGTATAAGCTATCAAAATGCTGGTATTTTTCCTGGTCTTTTTTCTATTGGATATAACCACAATCTTGACCCTGCGATTCGAATTTATAATAAAGCAAATATGATTGATTTTAGAAATGGAATAAGCGTTGACCTATCCATCCCATATAATTTTGGAGAATACTTCTCTTCAAACCATACTATAGATATAGGAATTTCTATTATTAATCATGATGTTGTGGTTTTTAAAGAAACGGATAAAAAAACAGGCGAGCCCATCGAAATAGAATTAAATGAAGAAAATTTTTATCTACCAGTACCAGAAGAAGGGAATGATGGGTATCTATCCTTAGGATATAAATGGACCAACTTAAGACCGCACCAAAGGAATTTTTTACAACCCAGCGATGGGTTTGGAGTTAAAGCCAATATGGATTATGCAAACAAATCACTTTTCGGGGATTTCTCATATACCATGGTTAGTACAGATGTTTATGGCGGATTCAAAAACTTTTATATGCGTATCAAAAGCATGGCTGTGACCAGCGGGAAACAACCAAATCAAAATCTTGTTGGCCTTACCAATGATAGCCCAATATATTTAGCGGGAGCAGTCTTAGATGGTGTAATTCCAGAAACGCATAATCCCAGAGGCTGGGATAAGATCAGAATTGGGGATAGCATGGTCTTTGGTTCAATGGAAATACGATTACCAGTTGTCCCGGGAGCATTGTCGATCAATCTTATTTCTGACTTTGGAAATGCTTGGACAAAAAACACTAAAAGCGAAGACTGGATACATACTGCAGGATATGAGTTTAGGCTAGGATTAGGATTAATATTTTTATCAGGCGGAGAGGCTCAAACCATTAAAGAATGGAATGATAATTCAAAACCAAATCGATACTTTAGAGCAACATTAATTAAGCCATTTTAGAATTTTTTTTAAAAAAATAAATTCATGCTTTTACCATAAAATAAATCTATGTAACCTACCATTAAGAATTAAATGCTTTATGCTTTGTTTCCACATACAAAGAACCAGCCAGCAACTTTTTATTTATAAGTGAATCCTACGCAATCTAAAATTACCGCTATTGTTGGAGCCCAATGGGGCGATGAAGGAAAAGGCAAAATAACAGATTTTTATGCTGGAGAATCTGATTTTGTAGTTCGATTCCATGGAGGAAACAATGCAGGGCATACCGTAATTGTAGATAACAATGTTTTCAAACTCCATTTGATTCCATCTGGTGTAGTCTATGGAGATCCAGTTAGTGTTATTGGCAATGGCGTAGTTGTAGACCCCAAAGCTTTGCTTGATGAAATATCTTACTTACAAGATAAAGGAATAGACCCTAAGCTTTTAGTCAGTGATAGATGCCACGTAATTATGCCATACCATATTGAACTCGACTCTGCGCTTTCTGGGCATCAGGCAGAGTTAGCAGCTGGAAGCACAGGGAGGGGAATTGCTCCAGTCTATGCAGATAAAATGTTTCGAAATGGGATTAGGATGATTGATCTATTAGAGCCTGATATTTTCAAACAAAAACTGGATAAAGGGTATTCTTTTGCCAAAGGTATAATGGAAGGTTCATTAAGTAAGAAAATTGAAATACCTTCAGAGGTTATATTTAAAAAATACAGTGAATATGGATCTAGACTAAAAAAATATATTGCTGATACTTCTGTTGAATTATATAATGCATATAGTAATGGGAAAAGCATTCTTTTTGAAGGAGCACAAGGAATTAGCCTTGATGTAGATCATGGAATTTATCCATATACTACATCTTCTAATACTGCCGCTGGTCATATTTCAACAGGGACAGGGGTGAGCTTTAGAAAAATTCATAGAGTTATTGGAGTAGTAAAAGCATATTTAAGCCGCGTAGGTGAAAGTCCGCTTCCCTCTGAAGTTTTGGGTAAAGAGGCAGAATTGATTAGAGAAGTAGGCGGTGAATACGGTACTACCACAGGAAGGCCTAGAAGAATTGGATGGCTTGATCTAGTTCAAGTTCGCCAAGCAGTAAGAGTAAATGGCTTAACTGAAATAGCCCTTACTAAACTGGATGTATTAAATGGGGTCAAAGAAATCCCTGTTTGTATTAATTATGAGGTGAATGGGTCAATTATATCTGAAATGCCTGCTAGTCTATCTCAATATAAAAATGCAAAACCAATTTATAAAAATCTTAACGGGTGGGAGGGACTACCTGAAAATGCTTGGGACCAAGGGTATGATTCGCTACCTCATCAAATAAAGGATTATATCAATTTTATTGAGCAAGAAGTAGAGTGTGCTGTCAAAATTGTTTCAATTGGGCCTCAAAGACATCAAACCATAATTCGATAATAGTTTTTTGTTAATATGAGCTTTACAAATGAGATAGTAGATCTTACAGGCTTATCCGAAAAAAAAATCAAAGAAAAACTTTCTGCATTAAATATTGCCCTTACTGTTAAAGAAGCTCTCAAAATACAAAATGAGATGCTAGGGAGAGCGCCATCAATTCATGAGCTTGTGCTTTTCTCAATTCAGGGTTCAGAGCATTGCAGTTATAAAAGCAGCAGAAATCATCTTAAGCAATTCACAACAGAAGGTCCAGATGTTATCCTAGGAGCTAAAGAAGATGCTGGCGTTGTAGCGCTAGCAACTGATAATAATGGCAAAAGATGGTGTATTGTTATGAGCCATGAAAGCCATAATCACCCATCACAAATTGTACCGTATGAAGGCGCTGCAACAGGAGTTGGTGGCAACGTACGTGATGTAATGTGCATGGGAGCTGAAGTCATAGCTTGTACAGATTCATTTAGGTTTGGCAATATAAATAATAAAAAAACAAAATGGATACACCACGGTGTTGTCTCAGGAGTTGCAGGTTATGGCAATCCATTAGGGGTGCCAAATATTGGTGGAGATATTTATTATAATGATGGATACAACGATAACTGTTTAGTAACATTGGTTACCTTAGGCGTGGTTCGTGAAGATCACATCATTCATTCATACGCGCCAAAAAAGGCTGATGATTTTGATCTAATCCTTATTGGAAAGCCTACAGACAATAGTGGTTTTGGCGGTGCTAGTTTTGCCTCTTTAGAATTAGTTGAAGATGAAAAAGAAAAAAATAAAGGAGCGGTTCAAGAGCCAAATGCTTTCCTAGAAAGACATTTATTAAAATCTACATATGCTCTGTTTAAAATTTTACAAAAAGAAAATTTGATTGATAAGGTTGGATTCAAGGATTTAGGAGCTGGTGGTGTGGCATGCGCAAGTGTAGAGCTAGCTGAAACCTCAGGGTATGGTGCGAAAGTATGGTTAGAGAATGTTCATATATCTATGAAAGGACTTCATGCATCAGTATACCTATGCAGTGAGACGCAAGAAAGATTTATGTGGGTTTGCCCTCCTAGCCTAACACCAAAAATATTGGATCATTATAATGCAATTTTTGATCTGGGCGGAGTAAGTAAAGGGGCAAAAGCATCTGTGGTCGGGAAAATCACTCATGATAAACAATATGTTGTTTTAAATAATAATGAAACCATTGTAGATGCTGATTCCTCGCAAGTGACAAAAGGGTTTATATATGATAGGCCATATCATAAAAAAGATCAGTCGCTCAATGAGCCAAATATTCCCGAGCCTACTGATTATAACCAAGCCTTGGTCGATTGCTTATATCATGAAAATATGGCATCACGCGATTCCATATTTGAAAAATATGATAAACAAGTTCAAGGGAGGACTGAAGTAGAATCAGGCTTAGGGGATGCAGGTGTATTAGCCCCTTTTAATTCAGACAAATACCCTAAAGAAATTCGCAATACTGGAATTGCTTTATCTACCGATCATAACCCAAGATATGGCATGATAGACCCATATTGGTGCGGAATAAATGCTGTGGTTGAATCAATGCGCAATGTTGCATCTTGTGGCGCAACCCCGCATGCAATGACAGACTGCCTATGCTTTGGCAACCCAGAAAATCCTGAACAAATGTGGGAATTTGTAGAAAGTGTAAAAGGAATTTCAGATGCATGCAATACAATCACCTTAAAAGACAATCCAAAACATGCTACTCCTATCATTGCTGGCAATGTAAGCTTTTATAATGAATCAAAAGAAGGAGCTATTCCACCTAGCCCAATAATCAGTTGTTTAGGAAAAATAAATGATATAAAAAAAATTGTATCAATGGATTTTCAAAATACTGAATCCCAGCTTATCATGATTGGGAATAGAAAAAATGAATTAGGGGGTAGTTTATATTACAACCTTCATAATGAATTAGGTGCAAATATTCCTAAACCTGATTTATTAGAAGTAAAAAATCAAATTTTTATGATAACTGATGCTATTGATAAAGAATTGATAATCTCATGTCATGATATTTCTGATGGAGGACTAATTTGTTGTATTGCAGAAATGTCATTTAAAAATAAAATTGGATGCTCAATAGAATACAAAAGCGATCTG
>Ga0208277_1002364_pt1 | contig 10724 bp, 15 predicted proteins | sample ETNtaG_5_FD_185782 | JGI IMG/M metagenome (GOLD analysis project Ga0208277, IMG submission 185782) | Marine microbial and viral communities from oxygen minimum zone, Eastern Pacific Ocean - ETNP201406SV205 (SPAdes) (version 2) | ecosystem: Environmental > Aquatic > Marine > Oceanic ...
TTAAATTGGCATAAGGAATGGGAAGATCGGTTAAAAAGAAGCAGCAGGTCAGAAGAAGAAATAATGACTACTATGTCTTCAGTCAATCCAATTGTTATTCCTCGAAATCATAAAGTTGAAGAAGCTTTGCAGGACGCTGAGTCCAAAGAAGACCTTTCAAACCTAAAAAATCTGTTAAAATTCCTTAAATATCCCTACTCTTTACAGGAAGGAATCATTGATTTTCAAATACCTTCAGGCAAAGAATACAAAACTTTTTGCGGAACATAGTAAAAATATAAATTGATTTTTCTAGATTTATATTTATAAGTGCCTCCCAAGATGACGTCATTGTTCTTTTAACGGACTTTTACGAAGTCTGCTAAAAATAACAAAGGAAGAAATATGACAACAGGTACTGTAAAATGGTATAACCCAAAAAAACGTTTCGGCTTTATTGCTCCTGATGATGGTGAGAAGGATGTTTTTGTTCACATCACCGCTCTTGAAGCAGCTGGACTTGAAACGCTTGATGAAGGTCAGAAGGTTACTTTTGAAACTTCAGAAGAGAATGGAAAAGTATCAGCAGTTGATCTTAAGCTTGAAGGCTAATCCTTAAAGATTAATAAGATACAATTCAAATTTTGTGGCTAAGCGGCTCGGTTATCCGAGTCCAGCCATGAAACAAATTCGTTTATCAATTCTTTTGACGGATCAATAATTTTTACCCTCTTATCTTTATTACTAACTTTAGTTATTAAAGATCCCTTATCTATCTCACCATTAATAAAATTAATTATTGTTGCCCGAGAAGCAAGGCTGGACATCTTCTTAGTCAAATATTCTTTTGTACACTCAGGAGAATCCTTTTCGAAGTGCAATTTAATTATCTCAAAACAAATTCTTATCCCATAAATTGAGCCACGGAAATAATTTAAAAATTTAAATATTTTTCTATCTCCAGCAAACTCAAATTGATAGATTTGTTCATTAACTTTTCGTAATATTGTTTCAGTATTCATTTTTAGCCCTCAAAAAAAACACCATCTCTTTCTCAATGAGGATATTATCAATTATTAAAGATATTTTTTAAACATAATAATTTGCCATATTGGCAGTTTATTGGCTCTTTTTTTTATGATTATTTTCAATCAGTTATAGATGAGTAAATTGTTATTATTTTCTAATACAAATATTTCTGTAAAATCTATTTATGTCTCCTGAAAATGCGAAATCTATATGGAAGAAAATTCTGGAGGCAGGTGATTTTCTTAAAGATAAGCTTCCTTCACATCCTTCACATCCAAAAGGGCGTAATCCTTATGCGCATGTTGCACTAGAAATCAAGAATCACTTTGGCATTTCTTACAAAGATGTGGAAGATGAGAAGATCAATGAAGTAATTAGTTATATTAAGTATATTAGGGATAATCCTTCATAGATTGATCTCTATAGGCAATTAAAGTAGCAATAATAAGTACAACTAAAATATAAATATTATTATGACCTGGAACCATAGTCGGTAAGGGCTTAAAAATATATAGGGTAGAAACCCCCATGCCTGCTAGGATTGTTGTAAAAGTCAATACTACAGTTATCATTTTTTTCACATAAAATAGTACATAGAACTGAAGAGCTCCCCAAATAATTTGACCTGCACCCATAATTGCAAAAATAGTTACTATAATTTGCTTTTGATCTCCGCTTCCAATATCAAGATTAGCTATAACTATTGAACCTCCATCGGGAAGAAAGAAATGCATACTTCCACGAAAGATATTAAGGATCGCATGTAGGCCTAATATGACTATTGGGAGTTTTATGAGAATATTATTAAATTTCATCTTTAATTCTTGATGGTTTCCATTCTGGTTTTCCAAGGAAGCATAATAGTTTTTCTTTAAAATCTTTAGCGTATTTCAAGTCATTAATAAAAGAAAGCCATTCAAAAAAAGTAATTTTAATTGGATTAAATGTTTTAACATTGTTTCTTACTCCATATATCACCTCTTTATTTTCTTCAGCAAAAGTTCCAAATATTCGATCCCATATAATTAGCAAGTTTCCATAATTTTTATCAAGATATTCTTCATTGCTACCATGATGGACGCGATGTGATGAAGGCGTCACAAAGATATATTCTATTGGACCAAGTTTCTTTATCCATTGTGTATGCCCAACTACTCCCCATAGAGTAGAAGCCACTCCTGCTACCGCAGTAATTAATGGATCAAAACCTATTAAAGGCATGGAAATAAAAAAAGGTACTTTTGTTAAAGACCCAAACCATGCTTGTCTTAATGAGACAGTAAAGTTCATCTCTTCACTTGAGTGATGATTCATATGTACAGCCCAAAGAAATCTTACTCGATGAGAGCAGCGATGGTACCAATAGTAGACGAAGTCAATTACTATAAATGTTAGAATCCATACCATCCAAACAGGCATCAGTTCATTAATTGTAAGAACGCGATAGTTATAAAAGTAGAAATATAATACTAAGATTGAGCCTTTGGTGCTTAGATTGACAACATAGTTGCCAAACAATAGTCCAAATGCAGCTGCACTATCTTTAGATTTGTAATATTTAAGATTATTAATTGATGAGTAAATTACTTCACTGATAATGAGTAATACAATAATTGGAATACCATAAGTATAGATATCCGTTTCTGTCATAGAATAGCTTGTATCATCTTAGAAAATCATTAGCATTAATTAAGTTTATTGATTTTCTTATTCAATGGATTTAACCTAATTTTATGGAAATCTTGCCAAAACAAGAGAACTTAATAAAATTCTTGAAAACAGAGCATTCAGGGCCAGTAGATATGGTTAATGTCCTTCGATTTAAACCAAATAAAAGATCAGAATATGAAAAATATGCAAAGGCAATAGGTGGATTTATGAAAGATTTTGGAATGGAGACAATCTATTCCGGTGATGTTTTTTCAACAATATTAGGAGAAGATGAATTTTTCCATCATGTAATTATTATGAGATATCCGTCAAAAGAAAAATTTATAGAATTTAGCTCTTCAGAAAAATGGCAAGCTATTGAACATCATAGAACCGAAGGGTTAGAAAGTCAGTGGCTACTTGCAACAAAGGAAAATAGCTTAGCATGATCAAGGCTTTAATTTTTTTTGTTTTGGGTGCTGCATCTATTATTTTTTTAATTAGAGCTTTTGTTAATACTGATGCGAGCCGTGTTTCAAGAATAGTTAAAACAATAATAATTAGTTTAATTGTTTTTGGAGTAGTTTTTTTTCTATTAAGAGGGAATCTTGGATTTCTTGCTCCAGTACTTGGAATTTTTAGAAGACTCTTAGCTGGGTTCTAGAATTCTTTTTACAAAATCTAATAAATTATCCTCACTAAATTGATGTCCTTCAATTCCAAAATTTTCTGCAGCTTTTATATCAGTAATTTGATCTCCTATAAGAAAACTAGATGTTTTATTAATAGGCCATTTGGATTGAGCTAAATCTAGCATGCCAGGACTTGGCTTTCTTAGGTGTGCCACTCTTTCGTAATCTTTGTTAATTCCCTCTGGGTGCCAAGGAGAATAAAAAAACTCATCAATTTTTGCATCAATCTTCTTTAATTCATCAGACATAAATTGATGAAGTTCGATCACATCTTTTTCAGAATAGTAATTTCTTGAAATTCCAGATTGATTTGTAACAACAAAAACCAGATAGTCTTTTTTGTTTAAATACTTTATTGCTTCTTGAGCTCCTTCAATCCACTCAAAATCAGAAATTTTGTATACGTAACCTTTTTCAATATTTAGAACTCCGTCCCGATCAAAGAAGACGGCTGGTTTCAGCATAGGGTTTCTTCAACTATGCCACAAATAATTTGTCCAATAGCAATATGAAGCTCTTGAATTCGATCTGGCATGGATGCTGGAGCCTTAATGAGGATATCGCAAATGTTTGACATATCATTACTATCGTTTCCAGTAACACCAATAATTTTTATTTTTAATTTTTTTGCAGCATTGATTGCTTCTATTATATTCTCACTTTTACCACTAGTAGAGATGGCATACAGCACATCATTTTCTTTTCCTAATCCTTCTATTTGCCTTGAGAAAATTTCTTTGTATGAATAATCGTTTGCTACAGCAGTAATGTTAGAAGTATCAGTTGTTAGGGCTAACCCAGGAAGTGCTTTTCTGTCTTTCCGGTATCGTCCAATTAGTTCTGCAGCGAGATGTTGTGAATCAGCGGCAGAGCCGCCGTTTCCACAAAACATGACTTTCCCTCCTGATTGAATTGATTGTATTATTAATTGAGCAGCAGCATCTATGTCATCACTGCAATTATTAGACAGTTCAGCAAAATTCTTTGAAATTTCATCAATAATTTTACTTATTTTATCTTTATTCATTTCAATATATTTAGATTGTTATTAATATTATCATAAATTCTTTAAAACTAAATTTAATAATGATTGAAACCAAAAACAGTCTTTTCTTAGGGTTAGCAATATTTATTCTATCTACTGTCTTGTTTACATCGTGTGATGATAATTCAACATCATCAGCATACACAGGCGTTAGAGTTATTGATAACTCATTTTCTCCAACAGTCGTAAGAATCCATGAAGGTGGAAAGGTGAGGTTTAAAAATTGGGGTAATAATCCTCACAATGTGATTGCAATTGATGAGAGTTGGGGTTCCTACGATGAGATTGAAAAAAACAGTTACATAGATGTTACCTATGAAAATGAAGGTTTATATAAATACCTTTGCTCGTATCATGCGCCACCAGATGGTGAGTGGGGGATGGTAGGATCAGTAGTTGTTGGTGATATTGAATATGAAGATTATACGAACTTCAAAAAAGAAGACGTAGTTGAGAAATTTAGTGGAGTAGTTCGCCATGTGCCTAAAGATTATGAGTCGATTCAAGATGCAGTAAATTCTTCTAATCCTGGAGATTTAATTCTAGTTAAGCCAGGCATTTATTATGAAGAAGTAGTTGTTAATGTACCATCTATCACCATTCGAGGTTGGGATAGAAATACCACCATTATTGATGGAGAGTTTGAAAGAGGAAATGGTATTCAGGTAGTAGGAGTAGATGGCGTAGCTTTAGAAAACTTAACTGCTAGAAATGCATTATTAAATGGATTTTATTGGGCTACAGCAGAAGGTTATCGTGGTTCATACTTAACTGCATATAATAATGGTGATTATGGAATTTATGCCTTTGACTCTGTAGATGGAGTTATTGAACATTCTTATGCATCAGGATCTCCTGATGCCGGATTCTATATAGGTCAATGTTATCCATGTGATGCAATAGTAAACAATGTTATTTCTGAAAATAATGGACTTGGTTATTCTGGAACTAATTCGGGTGGTTCTCTTTATATAATTAATTCAATCTTTAGAAATAATAAGGGAGGCATTGTTCCAAATACTTTAGATTCTGAGTTACTTCCTCCTGAAAGAGAAACTTATATCATTGGAAATTTGATTGCGAATAATAACAACACCAATGCACCTGCTACTAACTCAACTTACTTATCTTTTGGCAATGGTATTGTAATAGCAGGAGGCAATAATAATTTTATAAGAAATAATGTTATAGTAGATCATGATACTTATGGAATAGTGATCACAGCTTCTTTGGATGTTAATTATTGGCCAGCTCATGGGAATGTGGTCCAAGAGAATTTTATAAAGAATTCAAGACGAGCAGACATAGCTCTCAGCGGGGTATCCAATCTTGCTAATTGTTTCGATGGAAATAGTTATGATATTTCCATACCTCCAGGATTACAAAGTTTGAACGGCTGTGGTTCTACCCACCTTCCTCTTGGATCGGATATGTCTGTATTGTGGAGTACAATGGCAAGGCTATTATTAGCAAATTCTGGAGAATATATACAGGGCGATTGGAGAACTTTTGATCAACCTCCAGCTCAGCCCAATATGCCTAAAATGCAAAAGTTAATAGAAAAGGGATATATTATTGATGGAATTTCTACTGGATTTTATCGTTCTTCAATAAAACCTGCTGTTAATGTCTTTAAAAGACATAAAAAAGATTTAAAAAATATTGAATTGCCTGATGATGCAAGAAAGTATTTGAACTAATGCTGCAATTGTTTACGCTTATTTAAGAAGGAGTTTATTATATGCCTGGTATTACATTTTTTCCATTAAACGATGTCCCTTTTCTTTCATTGTTTTTTAATTTTTATGGATATTACCTTCCTATATTCCTCTATGCAGCATGGACTCCTTTAGCTCTCTATGATGTGGGTGAATCAAAGTATACTTCTAATCTTTCCAAAGTTATTTGGTCTCTAGTTATTCTATTAATTCCACTTATAGGGGCTTTTATTTACCATGTTTTTATTGCACAAACTTTAAATGTTGTAGTTAGGGCAACAATGATATTTGGTGGGATAGCCACTTTCTTAATTGTATTTTTGTACTTGGCTCTAGCACTATAAAAAGTAAATAATAGTTAGTGAGATTTGATAAACGAATAACAGCAATTAGAACTGATATAGCATCAGATTATTTTAAAGGACTTATCAAGGTAAAAAAATTTGTTAAAGGAAAAAAAAATACTGTTATCTCGGCATATTCACCTCTTTACTCATTAAAAAATTCCAAATTAAGTACACAGCTTCTTTATGGAGAAGAGTGCAATGTTTATGATAGTTCTAATGGATGGTCATGGGTGCAATCTTTGAGGGATAATTATGTAGGGTATACCCCATCAAAAAATTTAAAAAAAATAAAATTTCATCCTACACATAAAATTACTTCCCTAAGAACCTTCATTTATTCTTCTTCAAATATTAAAAGTGATGTTGTCAATTATTTAAGTTTTAATTCTTTAGTAGAAGTGAGTGGAAAAAAAGATAGTTTTTATAAAATTAAAAATCTTGGTTGGTGTCCAAAGAATGACCTGGCACCGTTAAAATTAAAGAATTTAGATAGAGTAAAAATGGCAAAACAGTATCTCGATACACCTTATTTATGGGGAGGTAGAGATTCTATGGGAATAGATTGCTCAGGTTTAGTCCAAAATATCATTCAGATAAACAATATCTATTTTCCTAGAGATACTGATATGCAAGAAGTGTTTGTCACCAAGGAAGTAAAATTTCAAAAGAACTTAAAGGCAGGAGATCTTATATTCTGGAAGGGTCATATTGCCATGATGATTGATAATAAAAACATAATTCATGCAAACGCACATCATATGAAAACTTGTATTGAACCTCTTAACATTGCTAGAAAAAGAATTTTGAGAACTAACGGTGATATAATTAAGATGAGTAGGATTTAAAATTAGCTAAAGTTAAATTTATTTCTGATAAACCATAATAGGATTAAGGACGGAATAACCATTAAGGCTGTGATAATAAAGAAAATTCCCCAATCTCCTTGAAGCCAATCTACTAAAGAGCCAGAAGAAGAAGCCATAAGAGTTCTTCCAGCAGTTCCTAATGATGCTAATAGTGCATACTGAGTAGCAGTATATGTGCGGTCAACTAACAAAGAAATAAAAGTTACAAAAGCAACAGTTGCAAATGCTGCGGCGAGGTCATCAAGTAGAACGGCTGCCGCAAATAATAATTCAGATTTTTCTGACCAGGCCATTACGCTAAACATGATATTAGTAATTGCCATTGCAATACCAGATATGAACAGTGCCTTAACTACTCCAGATTTAATTGCAAACCACCCCCCCAAGAGAGTAAATGCAACAGTTGTAATCCAGCCGAGACCTTTTGAATAAATTGCAATGTCAGATTTTGAAAATCCCATTTCATCATAAAATATGATTGACATCCTTCCTAAGAACGCCTCACCTATTTTGAAGAGAAAGATAAATCCAATAATTAAGAAACTAATTGTTACACCATTTTTTTTAAAGAAACTTGTTAAAGGACTAATAATTGTGCTTATAAACCATGCGGAAAATCCGGCTGCACTAAAATTATCTTGATCTTTTTTTTGTGCGTCTTGCCTATTGTCTGATGTGTCTTCGGGTATAAAAAGCAAACCAATATTAAATAAAAGAATAATAAGACAAATGAAAATGAAAGTTAGTTGCCAATAATTCGAAAAACCTGACACTTCTAAATAATCAGCTACAAATAGTGTTAGCATTCCTCCAATTTTGTAACCTGTCCACCATCCAACCACAGCAATTGATGCACCCGCTGCCATTGAAGCTTTTTCGTTTGCACCAATTTGTTCAATTCTAAGGGCATCAATAGTTATATCTTGCGATGCTGATGAAATTGCAATTAATAGACCTATGAAAATAATTACTTCAAGATTATTTATTGGGTTGAGGACACTCCAAAAAATAAGGCAAAATAAGATTATTACCTGAAGTGATATGATCCAAGATTTTCTGTGACCTATTTTATCAGTAAGAAATGGTATTTTTATCCGATCAATTAAAGGAGCCCATAGAAAGTTAATTGCATAGACGCTAAAAATTAAACCTGCCCAACCGATAGTACTTCTTGATAGTTCATAATCCTTAAGCCACAAAGAAAGTGCGCTTCCAATTATTACCCAAGGAAAACCACTGATGGCCCCTAAGAGCAAAATACGTAGCATTCTATTGTCAAAATAAATTGACAAGCCAACGTTTTCTTTTGTCATAATATATTAAACGATATTACTTTTGCTAAATCAAACAATAAGTTGTGATAAAGGATTATTCTATTGGAGCAGGGTTATCGCTAAAACTTCTTAGGTAAAGAATAACATTTGCACGGTCAGATGATTTTTTTAAACCTGCAAATGCCATTTTTGTTCCTTCAATATATTTTTTAGGATTTTTTAGGAACCCATTTAATTCGTCGTATGTCCATGTGCCTTCATATGAAGCTAAAGCATTAGAATATTTAAAATCATCTTTAGAACCTACTTTTGCATTTACAATATTCCAAAGTGCGGGACCTATTTTATTTGCACCGTCTTTTTCAACAACATGACATTGAGAGCATTTCTTAAACACTTTTGCACCTTTGGAGATATCTGCTGCAGCTAAAAGGTCAATAATTGACTCCTCTACTTCAGCAACTGCAACTTCTTCAGCATGAGCTTCGGAAGAGAGAGCAGATGAATCTTCTACTCCTTCTATTTGGTAGTGAGCGATTTCGGGTTTTTCTACTTCATATAGGATTTCACTAAAGTTGGCTAAACCAATAAATACAAGTGCTACTATAAGTATACAGGCGACTATCTTGTTGATCTCAAATGAATCCATAAATGTTTTCTTGACGAAAATTGAATAATATTTAAACAATAACTCAATTTATTCAAGTTTTTATGCGTCTTCTAGTCGCATAATTTTGTGTATGATAACTCAAAAAAACACCGCAATAATTATACCAGCTCGCTTGGCGGCTACTAGGTTACCCAATAAACCTCTAATCAAGATTCATGGTAAACCTATGATTCACCATGTTTGGGAAAGAGCCTGTGAATCTAATTTAGGTAAAGTTGTAGTCGCAACAGACAGCAAGGAGATTGAAAAGGTGATTGAAGATAATGGTGGCACTGCTTGTCTTACTTCAATGGATCATCAATCAGGAACAGACCGTATTTATGAAGCTCTTCAGAAATGTGACAGTGAAAACAAAATTGAATATATAATTAACTTACAGGGAGATCTGCCAAACATCGACACTTCATCTTTAACAACAGTGTTGCAACTATTAGAGAATAAGGAAGTAAATATTGGTACATTAGTAGTTAAAATAAATGATGAGACTGATTTAAGTAAATCACAAATAGTAAAAGCACTATGTATGTTTCAGGAAAATCAAAGAAGCACTAAAGCTCTAGACTTTCAAAGATTGCCTAAAGATATTTCTATTAAAAATCTTTATCATCATATTGGAATTTATTCATATACGAGAGAGTCACTTTCACGATTTGTAAATTTAGATCTGACAAAAAGGGAGAGAGATGAGAAGTTGGAGCAATTGAGAGCTTTAGAAGATAACATGCATATTGAAGCTGGATTAATTGACTTTTTACCCTTAGGAGTCGATACTCCTGAAGATCTAGAAGTTATTAAAGACTTAATGAGGAAATAATGAAAAAAATCACATTCCAAGGAGAACATGGAGCTTATTCACATCTTGCTTGTACTAAAGCCTTCTCAGATCTTGAGCCTATCCCCTGCAGAACTTTTGAGTCAGCATTAGATAATGTAAGATCGGGTAATAGCGATCTTGCAATGATACCTATTGAAAATTCTGTAGCTGGAAGAGTAGCAGATATTCATTATTTACTTGGAGATTATGATCTTAAAATTTATGCAGAACATTTTCAAAAGGTTGAACATCAACTTTTAGCGCAGCCTGGAGTAAGTATAAAAGAAATTAAGAGCGTAAGAAGTCATACAATGGCCATTGGTCAATGCCAAGCAATAATTAAAGAACTAGGACTTCAAACAATTGTTATGGCTGATACGGCTGGATCAGCAAAATACATTAGTGAACAAGAAAATTGTAAAGATGCTGCAATTGCATCTAAACTTGCTGCTGAGACTTATGGTCTTGAAATTGTAAAAGACAATATTCAAGATATGCAACACAATACAACTCGTTTCTTGGTAATGTCGAAAGACTTGCAACAAAAGAAGGAAGAAAATATTAAATATCTTACAAGTTGTATTTTTGAAGTTCGAAGTGTTCCTTCTGCTTTATATAAGGCACTAGGTGGATTTGCTAC
>Ga0208277_1002366_pt1 | contig 10722 bp, 9 predicted proteins | sample ETNtaG_5_FD_185782 | JGI IMG/M metagenome (GOLD analysis project Ga0208277, IMG submission 185782) | Marine microbial and viral communities from oxygen minimum zone, Eastern Pacific Ocean - ETNP201406SV205 (SPAdes) (version 2) | ecosystem: Environmental > Aquatic > Marine > Oceanic ...
TTTGAACTAGATTCTGATATTCATAAATGTTGTGCGTTAAGTTTAAAATAGAACCGAACACATGTTCTACGACAGATTGAGTGCAATAAGCTTGAATATTGCATACTCTTATATTTCTGGATTTTGCATAATCAAGATCAATATTGTCAGCGCCAGTGGCTGTCAAGCCAATAAACTTAAGTTTCTCTGCTGTTTTTAAGTTACCCTCAAACAGTTTTACCTTATTCGTTAGAATAAATTCAGCATTTTTTACCCGATTGGATACTTCTTCAGGCGAAGTGGAATCAAAAAGTTTTAATCCAGGGAGGCACTTTTTTAATGGCGTTGGATCCAATTCCTCTGGTCCAATGGTGTTGTAGTCTAAGAATACCGATGTCATCATCTTTTTATTTTATCAAAAAATAATATTTAAGAATGGATGTAATTATAAGTCTATTGTTTATTTAAATTTTTGTATCTTATATGGTTTAATGATGATCTTTAGAGATCAAGACGATTAATACAAAGAAAAAGGCAAAAAATGGATACAGTTATTCCTGACTATCATGGAATTGCAGTTTTAGCACTCACTGGAGTGGCTCTAATTCTGTTTACCCGAGATAAGATTCCATTAGAATCAACCAGTTTTATTGTATTGCTTTTATTGATAGGAGGATTTCAGCTATTTCCATATCCACTGAGTGGCGATACATTTGGTCGATTAGATTTCTTTGCTGGTTTTGGTAATGAAGCTTTAATTACAATCTGCTCTCTTATGATAATTGGTCAAGCGATAGAAAGAACAGGAGCGCTTCAGCCTCTCGCTACACTAATTAGTAAAGCGTGGATGTCCTGGCCCGTGTTAGCGCTTTTACTAACAATGATTATGGCGAGTGTATTAAGTGCTTTTATGAATAACACGCCGATCATAGTTCTATTGATGCCAATATTGGTTGGTGTTTCATTAAGGACTAAATTTCCTGTTTCTAATGTAATGATGCCAATGGGTTTTGCAGCAATCATTGGCGGCATGTCAACGACCATAGGAACTTCTACGAATTTATTAGTTGTTGGTCTAGCACGCGATACTGGGATTCGTGATTTTTCTATGTTCGATTTTATGTTGCCCGTTGCTATTGTTGGTGGAGTAGGAATTCTTTTCTTGTGGTTAGTTGCTCCTAAATTATTACCAGAGAGAACACCACCATTATCTGATACATCCCCTCGTATTTTTAATAGCCAGTTACTCATAAATGAGGATGGGTTTGCTGCTGGCAAAGAGTTATCTGAAATAATGAGTGAAACTAATGGTGAAATCCGTATTGAAAAGATACAACGAAATGAAAATTTGGTGCTCTCTCCATTTCCGTCTGTCATTGTATTGCCTGGGGATCGTTTGTTCGTCAAGGATACTTCTGAAAATCTAAAACATTTCGAAGAAACATTGGGCGCGACACTGTATAGCTTATCAGATCCAGATCATCCTATTGATGACGAAACCCCCATTAATGAAGAAGGGCAACAATTGGCTGAAGTTGTTGTTACAAGGGGATCACCCCTACACTATCAAAGTCTAGAAGGAGTCAATTTTGGTAATAAATATGGACTCATGGCACTAGCAATTCACCGAGCAAGGACTCCAGATTCAGAAACCACTGGAGATCTGAACAAAGTTAGATTAAGAGCCGGAGATGTTATTTTGGTTCAAGGAACTAAAGAGGCAATTGAAACACTCAGAGATAGTGGAAAAATGTTGGTTCTTGATGGAGCGAAAGATTTGCCTCAAACTCATAAATCAAAACGTGCCCTAACTGTTCTTGGTTCTGTAATAATTTTAGCTGCCCTTGGCTTTTTACCGATATCGGTGAGTGCGCTAATTGGGGTGGGATTTTTATTATTATTGGGTTGCATCAGTTGGAGTGATGCAGCGAAAGCACTTTCGACAAAAATAATAATGATTATTGTAGCCAGTTTAGCGCTTGGAAAAGCCTTAGTTGTAACCAATATGGCAAGTTATCTCGCTGCCTCTTTCGCAACCGCAGTAGGAGGATTACCTATCCCCATAATATTAAGTTTATTTATGCTGGTAATGTCAATAATGACAAATATCGTTTCAAATAATGCTGCAGCAGTTATTGGCACACCGATTGCGATTGGAATTGCGCAACAACTACAGGTCGATCCTGAACCGTTTATATTGGCAGTTTTATTCGGAGCTAATATGAGTTATGCCACCCCGTTTGGCTACCAGTCGAATTTGTTAATTTTAAGCGCAGGGGGGTATAAATTTTCTGATTTTTTAAAAATTGGGATTCCATTGATTTTTATAATGTGGGTAGGTTTCTCTATAGTCTTACCTACGATGTATGGTCTTTGGGGTTGACGCACAGTCAATCTAAAGCGATACTACCTCGCTATGAGAATAAATAAGATAATTTTTGCTTGGGCATGGTCATGGCATTCACTTAAGGAGTGGGCGTTAGGCTAAGAATTATTTAAACCAAACAAAAAAACCCATCTCCTTCAAAAAAGAGGAGATGGGTTTTTTTTTGCCATTAAAAAAAAGGAATATATGTCAATTTCATCACCTTTCGATATTATCGCTGACCTAGATACGCCTGTATCTGTCTTCATGAAGCTTCATGACTTAAAACCTTGCTTTCTTCTAGAGAGTGTTGAGAGTGGGGAGAGATTAGCGAGATATTCTTTTTTGGGGTTTGGAGATACCGTAAAGATAAAATTGGAAGCCTCTTCTCTTTATGTGAATGATGAAATTAAATACAAACCATCAAATAAAAAAGAGTATCTCGATGCACTTCGTGACATTATGAATTCTTCACCAAAATTAAAACCCTCGATAGATGAGGTTCCTTTTTCGGGAGGTTTGGTTGGAGTTTCAGGTTACGACATCGTGAGACTGTTTGAAAAAATTCCTTCAAATACAGTTCCTCAAGCTGATCTTCCAAAAGCAATGTTTGTGTTGCCCTCTTCGGTATTGGTTTTTGATCACCTAACCAGAAGAGTTGCGCTTCTTCATTCAGGTTCGGAGCAAGCGCGTAATGACTTAAAGAAGGTAATCATAAGGAAACTCAGGTATGTGCTACCTGAAACGTCACAAAAGACAAATATTGATGAGCCACAACCCGGGATGAGTGAGAGTGAATTCATAGATCGTATTGAAAATTGCAAAAAATGGATTGATTCTGGAGATATTTATCAAATAGTTCTGTCAGTTATATTCAAAGGACAATCCGAGGTAAATTCATTCGATGTATACAGAGCCATGAGGTTATTAAATCCATCTCCTTACATGTTTTATTTTGATTTTGATGGACTGCGTGTTGCAGGATCTTCTCCTGAGGCACTGGTTAAATTAAATGGAAAAAATGCTTCACTTCGACCCATCGCTGGTACCAGGCCGAGAGGAAATTCCCATATCGAGGATAATGCTCTGGCAGAATCATTGCTGTCCGATCCCAAAGAATCCGCTGAGCACGTTATGCTTGTTGATTTAGCAAGAAATGATTTGGGTCGCGTGGCCAAAGAAGGATCAATTAAGGTTGATCCATTTCGTTCTATTGAGCGTTACAGTCATGTTATGCATATTGTTAGCGGTGTAAAAGGAGAACTTTCAAAAAATAAAGACGCGTTCGATTTATTCGCAGCAAGTTTTCCAGCAGGAACTTTAGTGGGCGCTCCAAAAATACGTGCCATGGAAATTATCGAAGATATGGAGATTGAGGGTAGAGGTTTATATGGAGGAACTGCCGGATATTTTGATATCAATGGTGATATGGATCAGGCAATAACAATTAGAACAATTGTTTTTCAGGGGAATCAATATAGTTTTCAAGCCGGAGCGGGAATCGTTAAAGATAGTGATCCAAAAAGTGAGTATCGTGAAGTGTTTGCTAAAAGCGCAATTTTGAAAAAAGCATTAAAAATGGCAGGAGACGGATTATGAGCAAAAAAAAGTCACGCATACTCCTAATCGATAATTACGATTCATTTACATATAACTTAGTGCAAGCATTTCAAGCTGAAGGGGCTGAGGTATTAGTTTTCAGAAACGATAAAATTAACAGCGTAACTGCTCGAGATATTAAACCCACACATATCGTCATTTCACCAGGACCAGGCAATCCTGGAAACGCAGGTGTATCTGTCGAAATTATTGATGCATTTCATACTACTGTTCCAATATTAGGCGTTTGTCTTGGCCATCAATGCCTGATCGAGTTTTTTGGAGGAGAAATTATACGCGCTGAAAAATTAATGCATGGTAAAACTTCAGAAATTCAGCATGACAATAAAACCATATTCAAAAATCTATCTTTACCATTTACAGCAGGTCGATATCACTCTCTAACTGCCGATAAAAAATCACTGCCTGAAATATTAAAAGTGTCTGCAAAAACTGATGCCGGAGAAATCATGGGGGTCAGGCATAAATCATTGCCACTAGAAGGTGTGCAATTTCATCCAGAAAGTATATTGACACCCGAAGGGTCACAACTATTGAGAAATTTTATGGAGATAGATAAAGATGAATAGCAGTTATTCGAATATGCTTAATCACTTGCTTAATGGTGAATCACTGACTGAAGCTGAAGCCTATGATTTAATGTTAGCGATGGCCGATGAGAGTATTTCACCAATATTGTCTGGCGCACTATTAACTGGATTAAGGGCAAAAGGCGAATCCGCCGAAGAAATACGTGGTTTTGCTAAAGGAATGCGTGCGTTATCGATAAAGCCTAATATCCCAGATGACATGGAAACGGTTGATACTGTTGGCACAGGAGGTGATGGTTCAGGAAGCTTAAATCTATCTACAGGAACAGGTTTACTGGCGGCGGCATCAGGAGTTAACATCGTAAAACACGGTAATCGTTCCATCTCAAGCCGTTCTGGAAGTGCTGATATGCTTGAAAAAATTGGTATGATTTTTCCAGAAACACCGGCATCGGCTGTCACTCTTCTCAATGATCTTGGGTTTACTTTCTTATTTTCACCAGCGTTTCATCCTGCGATGAAAGCGATTATGCCAGTACGAAATTCCTTAGCCATTCGAACTGTCTTTAATATGCTCGGTCCGTTAAGTAATCCAGCCTCTCCACCGTTTCAGCTAATTGGTGCTTTTAGTGCCGATGCGGCCAAATTAATGGCTGAGACTTTATCCGGTTTACCAATAAAACGTGCGTTTGTTGTTCATGGTGCGGAGGGATGGGATGAAGCCACACCGATAGGTAATTTTTTGATTTACGATGTCCGTCCAGGCTCAGTTAAAAAAGGTATTCGATCACCCGATGACTATGGCTTAAAAATATGCCAAGCCAGTGATTTATTGGGCGGTGATGCTGATTACAATGCCGAAGAGATGAAACGAGTATTTTATTGCGAAGATAAAGGCGCACATCGTGATGCATTAAGTATGGGCGTTTCTTTGGTATTGGAGTTGATGGGAAAAGTAAAAAATCCAAGAGACGGAATAAAAATAGCAGAAGAAACGCTTAACTCAGGAAAAGCATCCCAATTTCTTGATAACTTTAAGAGTCATTTTCAATCAATATGATTAATTTTTTAAAAAAAATGTCTGAATATAGCCGGGAAAGAGCAGATCTTTTACCTGACCGCATTCCTTCAGAGGAGCTAGATTTAGCGGTATTTAAAATTAAATTTTCTAATTTTGATATTATTGCAGAATTCAAACATACTTCACCGGCAGAAGGCAAGCTCGCTCAATTATCCCAAGAATGTGGAGCACAAGCATGTGAATATGCGAAGGGCGGTGCAGCAGCAATATCCATTCTTACCGAGCCAACTCGCTTCAATGGCAAAATTGAACATTTACATGAAGTAGCATCCAATATAAACGAATTTTCCCTCCCAGCAATGAGGAAAGATTTTCTGGTTGATACCAAGCAAATCATCGAATCGAGAAAATATGGAGCCAGTGGTTTGCTGTTGATAGCAAATTTATTGTCACCAAAAATGCTACGTAAAATGTTGGATTGTGCATTTGAGCACTCCATGTTTGTATTATTGGAGTCATTCGATGAAGATGATATTCAAAAATCTTTGACGTTATTAAAAGAATCCAGATATCAAAAAAAAGCACATGAAAAGCAATTATTATTTGGAGTGAATTCTCGAGATCTTAAAACACTGAAAGTTAACTTCAATAGGTTTGAAGAATTCGCTACCAAAATGCCCTCAGATATTATTAAAGTTGCTGAAAGCGGAATTAATAAATCGAGCGAGATATTGAGTGTTAAAAAGAACGGTTATCAAATGGCCCTAATCGGTTCAGCATTAATGAAATCGGAACAACCTGAACTTATGATCAGTGAGTATTTAATGCATGGCAGAGGGAAAAAATAATGCGTCCGTTTGTAAAAATATGCGGACTTACTGAACGAGAGCATATTGATGCTGCAATAGAATTTGGCGTTGATGCGATTGGTTTTGTTTTTGTAAAATCCGTTCGTCAAATTTCAATAGAAAAAGCATTGGAGATATCGGAGGGAATTACCAATAAAATTAAACGCGTCGCTGTATTCCTTGATCCAGAGGAATCCCATTGGAATGATGTCCTGACGGAATTTAAACCTGACGCAATTCAGAGTGACGTGGATGATTTTCTTTATTTGCGCGTGCCATCCTCTATTGAAAAATGGCCTGTGCTAAGGGAGCATCAATCTAATCTTATGATTCCTAAAAAAGGCAAGTTTATATATGAAGGAAAACACAGTGGTGTGGGAGAGAGAGTGGATTGGTCAAAGGCAGCAAAGTATTCAAAAGAAGGTAATTTGATATTGGCAGGTGGATTAAGCCATGCGAATGTGAAAAAAGCGATTAATACCGTTAACCCTTTTGGTGTTGATGTATCGAGTGCTGTGGAGTCATCACCAGGAAAAAAATGTTTAACTTTGATTGAGAAGTTTATTAGAAATGCAAAAGATTTAGATCAGTAGAAGGTTATGATTATGAAATTAAAGCTTAACGAAGAAGAAAAGACAGAATTATTTAATAGTGCCATTAATGGTGAATTTCCTGATGAGCTAGGCAGATTCGGCCCATTCGGTGGAAGGTATATTCCAGAGACACTTGTGCCTGCATTCTCAAAGTTAGAAGAAGGAATGCATAAATATCTTCACGATAAACAGTTCATGAGCGAATGGCATAACGAATTGAATCAATGGGTTGGAAGACCAACGGCATTAACATATGTCCCTCGCCTGAGCGAATCGTGGGGCGTGAATATCTGGTTAAAAAGAGAGGATATGGCGCACACCGGTGCACATAAAATCAATAATGCAATCGGACAAGCATTGCTCGCAAAAAAACTAGGAGCTAAGCAAATTATTGCCGAAACAGGAGCCGGTCAACACGGTGTAGCATCTGCAGCAGCGTGCGCCAGAGTGGGGCTTCCATGTCGAGTGTATATGGGCGCAATAGATATAGAAAGACAGGCCCCAAATGTTGATCGAATGCGTCAGTTAGGGGCGGAAGTGGTATCCGTTGAATCTGGAGACAGAACGTTAAGAGCCGCTATTGACGAAGCAATGAGAGAATGGGTTTCGGATCCAACAGACACATATTACATAATCGGTTCCGCAGTTGGTCCTCATCCCTACCCTTATATGGTTAGAGAATTTCAATCGGTCATTGGTCAAGAATGCAAAAGACAAATGATGGATCAATCAGGGAGTCTTCCAGATGCGGTATTTGCTTGCGTTGGAGGAGGGTCTAATGCTATTGGATTATTTTATCCATTAATAGGCGATAAAGACGTTGAATTGATTGGCGTAGAAGCTGGCGGGAAAGGAAGTGGATTAGGGCAGAATGCGGCTTCACTTGCGACTGGAACACCCGGCGTTCTCCAAGGTGCGTATACGATCATACTTCAAGACAGTGATGGACAGGTTCAAGAAACACACTCTATATCTGCGGGTCTTGACTATTCTGGAGTGGGTCCTGAACATGCATTATTACAGTATATCGACAGAGTCGAATATGTCAGCGTCCAAGATAATCAGGCGTTGGATGCCCTTACCGAGTTATGCCAAACCGAGGGAATATTGACAGCACTGGAGACCGCACATGCCTATGCGGCAGCAAAAATTTGGGCTCAGAAAAATCCCGGTAAAACTATATTGATTGGTAATTCGGGAAGAGGAGATAAGGATATGTCAACGCTCTCAAAGTATTTATAGGGGTAATATTATGTCAAGTCATAATGAAATTAGTGCGGCTTTGCACAATGCAAAAGCAAACTCTGGCGTTGCCTTAGTTCCTTTTTTTACTGCCGGTTATCCATCCAAAGAAACATTTACAAAGGATCTGATTGAAATAAGTGCCATTGGGGATGTTGTGGAAGTCGGAATTCCGTTTTCTGACCCAATGTCTGATGGCATGACTATTCAGAGATCAAGTCATATTGCGCTTAAAAATGGAGTGAGTCTTTCATGGGTATTTGACCAGATAGAATCGGTAAAGAAGAAAATTCAAGCTCCTTTGGTTTTTATGTCATACCTTAATCCACTTTTGGCATTTGGTTTTGACAAACTTGCGAATCGTGCCAAAGAAGTTGGGGTCTCAGGATTTATTGTCCCTGATCTTCCGCTCGAAGAAAGTGATGATCTAAGAAAGTCACTAGAAAATAAAAACTTAGGTCTCATTCAATTGGTCTCCCCAACCACACCCAAAGCAAGAATAATTAAATTATGTGAGGCATCTAAAGGTTTTGTTTATGCCGTGACCATGACCGGAATAACGGGAAGCGAAAAAGGAATCAATGAAAATCTTTCTTCATACTTAAATGAAATAAAAAAAGTCAGCAATCTTCCTGTGTGTGCGGGTTTTGGTGTTCGTTCTGCCAGTGACGTAAATTCAATTGCTAAATACGCCGATGGGGCTATTGTCGGTTCGGCTCTGGTTGAGACAATGGAAAAAAAACAGGATATTATTCAATTTTTAAATACGTTACGTTAAGGTCAAAATTGAATTGATGAAACACATTGCTAACAGAGCATTTAAAATAATCTTACTTAGCTTATTATCGATTCTGGCTTTTATCCTGTTTTTAATGATGGTCGCGAAATTCTCAGACATTCGTCCATTCATTTCTTGGGGATCTAAAGCATTTTCTAATTATCATATCCAAATTCAAGAGCCTTTGGATGTTAACTATTTTCCAGATCTTAAAGTTTCAACAAAAAATACCTTATTAGTTAAAAACACAAACAAAAATACAATTCTCCAACTCAATAACATAGATTTTCAGCTTGACTCAAAGAGGTTAGTTACTGAAGGTTTATTCATTGTAAATTTAAACATCAATGAGTTTACATTGGATATTAAATCAAATTTGTCAGGAAGCATTACAGGAAAAATTGATCTCAATGGACAAGGAAATTCCTGGGGGGAATTAAAGAAGAATTTGTATGGCAATCTAAACTTCATCATGGATAACGGAAGATGGTACGACAATGATATTTGGTATAATTTGAGATTAGCAAGATCAATATACAAACGTGATGAAACACCATTACCCTCAAATCATGAAGTGATGCAGGATTTTACTATCATTGCTTCTGGGATCATTAAAAATAGTATTTTTGTTAATGATGCGTTTAAAATGACAATGCCTTTCACTGAGATTGATGGAACTGGAACCATCAATTTATACAACAGAGAAATTGACTACTCTATCGAGGCTTTTTTTCAATCCCAGCTAAAAGAGATATTGAATCTGAGTGAGGCAGAGTATCTGGATTTTTCCACTGATCCTGTTCCAATAAAGATAAGAAATAATAGTGGCGACATCACATTTCGACCTGACATCGAAAAAATATTTCGCAATGAAGTAGAGGGCAACCTTCTGAAGCATGAAGATATTTTTAACGATATGATTAAAATGAACCTGACCCAATAACTAGAGTTAATGATACTTTTTTAAATTATGAGTAGGTTTGATTTTTCACAAGAATTATTGAAATGGTTTGATTTGTACGGACGAAATAATTTGCCCTGGCAAGATAATCGCACACCCTACCGTGTTTGGATCTCCGAAATAATGTTGCAGCAAACACAGGTGAGCACGGTTATTCCATTTTTTAAACGTTTTATGGAAAGCTACCCCAATATCAATAGTCTGTCCAATGCGCCTTCGGAGCAAGTCATGCATCATTGGACAGGATTGGGGTACTATGCACGCGCAAGAAACTTACATAAAATGAGCCATATAATTCAAGAAAAATATAAAGGAAATATACCTCTTGATTTCAATGAATTAGTTCAATTACCCGGAATTGGGAGGTCGACAGCCGGTGCTATTTTGGCCTTATCAGACAATCAAAAATACGCAATTTTAGACGGAAATGTTAAAAGAGTTTTGGCACGATATCATGCAGTAAGTGGATGGCCCGGTTTAACAAAGGTGGAAAAGAAGCTTTGGCGGCTGTCTGAAAAACATCTGCCCTCCGAACGCATTGCTGATTTTACTCAAGCCATAATGGATCTTGGCGCAACATTATGCGTAAGATCTAAACCGCAATGCCAAATTTGTCCATTGACAAAAAATTGTAAAGCACGAATTAAAAAAAAGGTGGAGCTGTATCCTGGAAAGAAAAAATCAAATCCAAAACCACACAAACAAACAATAATGATTATAGTTATTGCAGGAAACAAAGTGTTGCTGGAAAAAAGACCTGATTCTGGCATATGGGGAGGCTTGTT
>Ga0208277_1002367_pt1 | contig 10719 bp, 6 predicted proteins | sample ETNtaG_5_FD_185782 | JGI IMG/M metagenome (GOLD analysis project Ga0208277, IMG submission 185782) | Marine microbial and viral communities from oxygen minimum zone, Eastern Pacific Ocean - ETNP201406SV205 (SPAdes) (version 2) | ecosystem: Environmental > Aquatic > Marine > Oceanic ...
GTTCGAAAAAGCCCACCCTGGTATCAAAGTTAAGTTACGCGCTACCTATGATAACTATGAAGATGCGGCGAATACGATTCTGCGTGAATCAGTTGCAGGGAAACTGCCTGATGTAACTTTTCAGGGTCTTAATCGGCAGTCTATGTTTGTAGAAAAAGGGATTGCAAAGTCCCTAGAATCATTTATTGCAAAAGAAGCGAATTTTGCTAAGGATGGCTATCACAAGGCTATGTTAGATCTGGGGACATTTAATGGGGAAGTATATGGATTGCCATTTTCAGTATCACTCCCTGTTGGTAACTATAACATGGATGCACTGAATAAGGCCGGTATAAAAGATTTTCCTGCCACATGGGATGAAGTCGTTGATGCCTGTGATAAGCTAAGGGCAGTTGGATACGACAACCCACTTTTCTGGGGTTGGAATATAACGGGTAACTGGTTTTTTCAAGCTTTAATGTGGAGCCAAGGGGAACCCATTCTTAAAAATGGTAAGGTAAATTTTGATGGAGCTGCTGGCTTAAATGCTCTGAATACAATGAAGAAATTATTCAGAGGTTGTAGAATGCAGAACCTTGCTGCAGGTGATGCGGCTAAGCCATTTAATGCTGCAAAAGTAGCAATGTTCTTCTGGTCAACTTCTGCCGTTGGAAACATTGAAAGGGCAAAGGGTGATTTTGTTTACAAAACATCAGAATTTCCTGGAATGGGAAGACCTCCAGTGGGATTGCCCGCAGGCGGTAACTCAGTTATGATGGTTTCCACAGGAAGTAAAGCAGAAATTGACGCTGCATGGAAGTTCGTGAAGTTCTGTACATCGGGTGAAGGTGCTGCTGTTGTTGCGAAAACCACGGGTTATATGCCTCCAAACAAAGCTGCCAATGAGATGTTGGGAGACTTTTACAGGAATAATCCCAACAAGCACACTGCTGTTCGTCAGGCGGGTCTGCTCCAAGAGTGGATAGCTTATCCTGGTGACAACAGCCTTGCAATCACTCAACTCATCTATGACGCTCTAGAGTCGATTGTGACAGGTGAAGCAGATGATATGGTAGCACTTCAACAGGAGTTGTCTGAAGAAGTAGCCTCAATGCTTCCATAATTTCTCAATTTCAATAATTTTAATCATCATTAATCTCCAGCCGGATTCATTTCTCCGGCTGGAATTCATAAAGTCATATAATTTTCAAAATCTGGCTTAGGGATCTATTTCTATGCACTTGTTATTTTGAGATTAGAAGGATTTCTGTTTTATAGAATTATATAGTTCTAGGATCGAAACCACGTGACTGACTTCTCAGTTTAAATTGTTTGCAGGTTATTTTAGATAATTTTGTATTATTTACAATTGTTATAAACAGCTAACTTAACAACAAGATAATAATTAATGTTTTGGAAAAGGATTCAAGATGACAACTAACGCTGAAATTGACCAGCGCAGAAATGATAGTGTAGCAAGGGCACTCGCTTACTCATCTACATTTGTTGCAGACAGAGCTCAGGGAGCAGAAGTTTGGGATGTAGAAGGAAATCGTTATATTGATTTTGGGGGTGGAATCGGGTGTCAGAACGTAGGTCATGGGCATCCCAAGGTGATATCAGCAATTGAAAAACAATCACGAGCTTTCACACATACGTGTTTCCAGATAAGTCCTTATGAAAATTATATACAGCTTGCTGAAAGACTGAATGTCCTTGCTCCAGGAGAATTCAGGAAGAAATCGTTGTTTTTTTCTGCTGGTGGTGAAGCTGTCGAGAATGCAGTAAAAATTGCACGGTTTTACACTCAACGACCCGGTTTAATTACTTTTACAAATGGTTATCATGGACGTTCTTACATGGGAATGGGGTTAAGTGCCCGTATGAACCCTTTTAAGGTTGGGTTTAGACCATTCCCAACGGAAATCTACAGAATTCCATTTCCTGATAAATATCATAAGATTACACTTGATGATACTAAACGTGCATTTGGAACCCTGTTTGGAAGCGAAATAGAGCCTACTCAGATTGCCGCTGCCTTCTTTGAACCAGTTCAGGGGGAAGGGGGATACAACATAGCGGAACCATTGTTCTTGGAATATTTACGTGAACTTTGTGACGAACATGGAATTGTTATGGTAGCCGATGAGATTCAATCAGGGTTTGGTCGCACTGGGAAGATGTTCGCGATGGATCACTTCGGGATTGCTCCAGACCTAACATGTATAGGAAAAAGCATGGGGGGAGGACTTCCATTATCTGGGATAGTTGGAAGTGAAACTATAATTGATAGTGTGCCTCCAGGAGGACTTGGAGGTACTTTTGGTGGAAATCCATTGGCATGCGCTGCCGCTCTATCTGTTCTTGACGTTATAGAAGAAGAAAATTTACTCGAAAAGGGACTTAAGCTAGGTACTCTTATAGACAAGCACTTCCAAGAAATGGTGGACAGGAACCCATGGAATTGTATAGGTGATATTAGAAGTTTAGGATGTATGAATGCTATTGAATTAGTAAGTGATCTTAAATCTCACGAACCTGCAGCAGAACTTACAGCAGAAATTGTTAAGGTTGCACTTTCTAAAGGTCTTGTCCTGGTTACGGCTGGTCCCGCAAGAAATGTAATTCGCATACTTGTACCACTGTCGGTCACCCAAGAAATTATTGCAGAAGGAATGGGTATCCTGGAAGATTCCATTAACGAAACACTTAATCAGGTTTCTTGAAAAAAATGATTTAAGTCATAACCAGTTAAAATCAACGATGAAAGTTAAAGCTGCTGTATTAAGAGAGTCAGGAAAACCCCGACCATATATGAAAAGCCTTCCGCTAAGCATAGAGGAGCTTGAACTCGATCCACCTCAGATAGGGGAAGTTTTAGTACAGATAAAGGCTGCTGGACTTTGTCATTCAGATCTTGTTGCTATTACAGGTGAGCGAGGCAGGCCGATGCCGATGGTTATTGGGCACGAGGCATCAGGGGTTGTTTGTGAAGTTGGCCCTGAAGTTGAGGGATTTTCAGTGGGTGATCATGTGGTGCCGGTTTATGTGGCTAGCTGCGGGCAGTGTGATATGTGTCAGGAGGGGCGGCCAGCACTCTGTCAACCTGCTACAATTGCCAATAAAGCCGGTACACTCATTGATGGTACGACGAGACTTCATAATAAGGGTGAGCGCATCTTTCACCATTCTGGAGTTGCAGCCTTCAGCGAATATGCTGTGATTTCACAAAATGCTCTTGTAAAAATAGATCCAAGTATTCCTTTCGAAGTAGCCGCTCTTTTTGGCTGTGCAGTAGTTACTGGAGTGGGATCGGTTGTAAATACTGCTAAGATAGGCACTGGGCAGTCTGTTGCGATTGTAGGGTTGGGGGGGGTCGGTCTGAATGCATTGCTTGCCTCGATTGCATCAGGTGCTGGAAAAGTTGTCGTAGTTGATGTCAATGAAAAAAAACTGAAGATAGCCAGACAATTAGGTGCACATGAAACTTTTAACTCAACCCAAAAAAATTGTACTGAGAAAATACTTGATCTTACAGACGGCGGAGTACATTATGCTTTCGAAACGGCAGGTGTACCTCCAGCCTTGGATCTGGCGTATCAGATTACGAAGCGCGGGGGAATGACTGTTGTTGCGGGTATGCCTGGTCCTGACGCTAAAATTACACTATCTCATCTCTCTATTCCAGCTGAGGAAAGAGTCATTAAAGGTAGTTACATGGGGAGTTGTGTCCCAACTCGTGATATTCCTCGTTATATTGAACTCTATAAAAATGAAAGCCTTCCTGTTGAAAAATTGATTGGCGAACGGTTTAGCTTTGATGGACTGAATGAGGCTTTGGATCGTCTGGATGACGGTGAGGCACTCAGACAAATTCTAATTTTTTGAGGGAATCCGATGATTCCTGATGTTGATGTAAATTTACTTTCGGTAAGGATAGGTTGACCCATGTCCAAGATTGAAAACTATGCATTCCCAAATGGGCTTCAGCTATTGAAGAGCTGGCAAGCTGGTGATAAGGAAGCAAAAAAAGAAATGACTCAGTTCTTTGATGCAGCAATTGAGGGTGAGTTCGATGAAAATTTTTTAATCCTTGCGCCACCCGATCAGGTCAATTCTACTGCATCGGTACATATGCTTGCTTTGGCGTTGGTCCATGATCTCTATGGAATCGAGTCTCGCGAGTACTACAATACGGATCCGTTTAGGTATGTTCGCACCAATCTGGCCGTGAGTCGCCTTTTGGGGGTACACAAGTTTTACATGACATGGGCACTTTATGCCTTTACTTGTGAATCGTTGGGACAAAAGATGATGTACCCTGACAGATTCCCACCCGGGGCGGATCCGGATTCTATTTTAATAAATAAGGACAACTGGCATCTGCTTGAGACACCTGATTTCACTAAAGGTGTTCCCAGGTCGATCGATGATATCCTGAGCGTCACTGAAAAGCTGACGGGGATGCCACCTCTTCTGCAAATATCTGCACCATATAGTCTTGCAGCTGATATCTATGGGCAGGAGCCACTACTAGCAGATTTAGTGAATGATCCGGACACCGTGAATTCGATGCTTGACCATCTAGGAGATATGGTTCTGGCACCGTGGATGGATCATCATTTTAAGAAATTTCCGAATGGATGGGTTGAATTGTCAGATGCCTCGGGATCACCTTTCTTCATAGGGCCAGAGAACTGTAAGACTATGTCAATACGTTCAATCAGGCACATGTTAAGAGAAAAACCCTATGCTGACCGGGTCTTCGATAATAATTTTCGCGGAGATTTTGTGGCCGAAGTTAAGAAGAAGGTGCGTTCTTCGCGTCGCAAGACTTTAGAGGGTATGGAACCAGACAAAGATAAACTGATTGAACTGACTGATGCCAAGGTCAGTGTCAACCCACTTTTCATTATGAGGCTTGAGGCGGACAAGGTGGATATCTCCTTTTACGAAGAACAGGCAATCAAGCGTAATATGCCTCTTACATCGGGTATCGGTTCACCCCAGATCGACCGTAACAGTATTGATGATTTGGAGTCTACAAAGGTCGAGATTCGCGAAGAGGCACGATCGTTTGTCGAAGCAATCAAACGTGTTTGTGAGACCGTTGATCTGCCAGAGGACAATTATGTCAGTGCTTCCTGGCCGAGTCATATTTATTTTGAAGATGTCAACGGTCAGTCGGAATTCAATCTAGTAGAGATAATCTTAGAGGAGGTATATAAATCTGCGCCGATTGAACGTTCCTAGTTTTTCTAACTCAGGACCTCAGAGTAAACATTTTTTTATAGAAATTAGCATGGGCTTTCTAAAAAATATTTGGACCCTTTTTCTGAATTGTTGTTAATGGTTTCTTACGTGCAATCGTGAATGTGACTTGTCCTGAATTATTTCGGGGAAGATCATGTTGTTTCATAAAGTCTTCGAGTTTTTTTCTTTGTTTCAGATCTTTAACTTTTTTTAGCACATTTTTCAGGGTTTCATTTTCAACTAGACTCCAAATAGAATCACCATGACGCCAGTCTTGGTCTAAGATACCGTCAAATTGAAAGTATGCTTCGTTTTGTAAAATCAAGTCCAGAGGCACTTCCTGAGTGTGGCTGACAAAACCAACTTCCTTAAGCTGTTCAGCCATTTTTTCAAGGCTTATTGTCTTTTCTTGTACAGCTCGCATAGCATCCGGAATAAAACTGTAAAACCAGAATCCCATTTCCAATTGTTCCGGACTGCAGCTGTTTATTATGAGGCTACCGCCTGGTTTAACTATTCTGAATGATTCTCTAAAAACTTTCTTATGTTCTGGCCAATCTTTTTTTTCATCGTCAGGTAGATGATGCAATACTTGATTCACCATTACTGCATCTACACTTTCATCTGGCAGTGGTAATGAGCTAATTGAGGACAGGTGAAAATGGATACGCCCTTTATTCTCTTCATCCTTAAGCTTTACTTGTGCCATTCTCAGCATACCTTCGTTAAGATCTACCGCCTCTATACGCTTCACTTCGTTTACTAGTGCTGCAGAATACAAACCCGTGCCGCAACCAGCATCAACCAAGACCTGTTCATTTAGTGGATGAGTTCCTTCCTCCATTGCTCGGAGAATTATATCAATACCTCCTGCCGAGCGAGTTTTGTCATAAACTTGACTGGTTTCGTGATAATTTTCGTAGGTGCTCATATCCAATTATGATAGTATCTCAGACGACTAATTTAATTAAGCAGCAGATTAAGTATTCCAAGAATATAAAATATTATTGTTATTATTTAGCTTTCTTTGAATTCTTTTAAACCTGACTCACTGAGCTGCTTGGAAACAAGTTGTCTATAGAGACCGTTTTTCTTTAGCAATTCTTTATGTGTACCTGTTTCCACCATTCGTCCCTCATGAAGTACAATTATCCGGTCAGCATCACGGATGGTAGAAAGACGATGTGCAATGATAATTGTTGTTCGATCTGTCTTAAGTAGATTAAGAGCTTTGTGGACAGTTTGTTCGCTGAGAGCATCCAAGTGTGAAGTAGCTTCGTCTAAAATTAGAAGAGGAGCGTCTTTCAAAAAAGCTCTGGCAATTGCAACACGCTGTCTTTGACCTCCAGAAAGTCTGGCGCCACGCTCTCCAACTATAGTATCCATGCCATCTGGCAGGCTTTCGATAACTTCAGACAGTGCTGAAAGTTTAACTGCCCTGGAGAATTCACTCTCAGTAGCATCTGGTTTTGCAACTAGTATGTTTTCCCTCAATGAATTATTAAAGAGATATGTTTCCTGAGCAACCAATGCGACCTGGGATCGTAAATGCTCCAATTTATAATCTCTGAGTTCAATCCCATTTAATGTGATGGAACCCTTTTCAGGATCCCAGAAACGCATTAGTAGTTGAGCGAGGCTTGTTTTTCCTGCTCCTGATGGTCCTACTAAGGCAAGTGTTTTTCCAGCAGGAATTTCGAAATTCAGGTCCTGCAGGATAAGCTTTGATCTTCCTGGATAAGCAAAATTTACATTGCGGAAAGAAATGCCAGATGAGAAAACACTAGTCGATTCATGAATTCCATCGTTAATCTGCACCGGTTCATTTTCTAATGCATAAATCCGCCTAGTGGCACCCATGGTGTCTGCCAATTGTCGACCTATCTGTGCTATTTCAGACACTGGTAAAAATGCTGACATAGCTAAAATAGTAAGCAAAGGAAGCAATCCGGCTTCTAAAGACCCAATATTTGTGAGCAGTGCTCCTGTACATACAACAGCAAGACCTCCCAAACCGGTTAAGACCTCAAGAAGAGTCTTTTGCATCGTTAACTCCTTAAAGAATGGTAACCTTATTGCGATATGTCGATTCGTAAGATTGTCAAAGTCTTTAGCTCGGTGTTCTGCCTGTTGAAAAGCAACTATTTCTGCAATACCCTGTATTGTGTCAATTGCATGGGCAGATAGTTCTCCTGCTGCTTCTCTGGATTTTGAACCAAGCTGATCAACTTTGTTACGCATTAAAAATGGACTTAACCCTACTGCAAGCAGAAAGGGTACTAGAGCTAAAGCCATCCAAAAGCTTGCTGTTGCTAAAACCGTTATTACTGCAACTGGGACAAGTATTGAAACAAAAACTGGAGCTACCGTATGTGCAAAGAAGTATTCAACTAGTTCAACATCCTGAGTGGCAATTCCCATCAAATCTCCAGTTCTGCGTCTAACCAAATAAGCTGGAGCTAGTTTATCGAGTTTCCTGAAAACATTAATCCGCATCTCAGCCAGTAATCTGAAGGCCATATCGTGGGCTACCCATGACTCAAGCCAGTGCAGTAAACCTGAAAGTGATGCGACAACTATAAGTGCTGTAAGCTGCAAATTAAAATCTGAACCGTTTTTAAGAGCAAGTACAATAAGTGCACTGAAAATACCCACACTAATAAAAGCCAGCACACGCAGTACCCCAAAGCAGAAGCTAAGGATTAGTCTGCCCTTCCATGGCATGATGTGTTGCATTAATTCAAAAATTAACTGCTTCCAGTTTAGACCCTCTGCTTTAATGATTCCTTCTGTAGGCGATGTAAGCATAGAATCATCTATCTGTTCTACATTGTCTTTATTACCAAAAATTGTTTCTTCCTCGTCATTTACCAATTCATTTAAATATGCTTCTCGTACCTGTTCATTCATCAAAGCTGAATAAATCCCAGTTTTTTTGATAAGGTCTTTATGAGATCCTGACTCTACTACCTTTCCGTTATCCAGGACAAGAATGTGGTCACATTTGATTACACTTGAAAGCCGATGGGCCAAAATGAGAGTTGTGCGGTTTTTCATTAAACGATCAAGAGCTTGCTGGATGACATATTCGTTTTCTGCATCAACAGCAGACAATGCCTCATCTAAGATTAAAATCGGAGAATCCTTCAAAATAGCACGAGCAATTGCTATACGTTGACGCTGTCCACCAGACAGCTTGATACCTTTTTCACCAATTATAGTTTTGTATCCGTCAGGTAGAGTTTTTATAAATTCATGAATGTTAGCGTCAATGGCTGCTTCACGAATTTTATGTTCACTTGCTTCCTGGCTCCCCATTTGTATATTTTCTTCAATTGTTCCATGAAAAAGGAATGTGTCTTGATGAACAACAGATATCTCATTTCTTATCTGATCAAGAGAGATATTTTTTAAGTCTTCACCACCAATTTTGATTGTGCCCTTTACAGGATCATGAAAACGTAGAAGAAGCTTAACAATTGAAGATTTACCGCAACCACTTGAGCCAACTATCCCTACTCTTTCTCCCTTGCTGATTCTGAAATTCAAAAAATCATGTACAATGTGACTGTGTTCAGGGTAACTGAAGCTAACTGACTCAAAGTCAATCGAGGGTTCTAGTTTGGATTTTAAAATTCTAGAATGCTTCTCCAAAACAAGTGGTTCAGCATTGAGAATCTTGTAGATACCTTGGGCAGCTGAAAGACCGACCATACCATCATGTAGAACAGTACGTAGGTCACGCATTGGCCTGAAAATTTCAACCCCCATCATTAAAATTATAAGCAAAGTTGAAAGCTCCATGTGGCCGTCTAACACACGGAATGCTCCATAGCCCAATCCTGCTGCAGCACCAACTGCAATAGCTGTATCTGTGATTCCGCGTGATAGGGAATTAGTGGCAAGCACCCACATAGTACTTCTAAAAAGCTTAATAGAACGTTTTTTTAGTAAGTCTATACGTGATTCACTTTGACCAAATGATTTTAGTGTTGCAAGACCCTGGATTCCGTCTAAAAAATCTGCTGCAAATGCCGCATAGGCTTGTTGCCTTTCAAGAGATCTTTTGGTATCAAATTTGTGCCATATTGATGGTGCAAACAGCGATACAAAAGCAGCTACTAAAAGGATAAGGGCAACAGGAAAGTCGAGGAAAGCTACAAAAGAAAAGATCATCAGTGGTGTCAGTGCTGAGATCAACAATTGTGGAAGGTATTCTCCAAAATAAGTTTCCAATTGCTCGACTCCATCAACTAGTGTCAATACTAGCTCTCCTGACCTTTGACGGCCAGCATATCCAGGGCCGAGTGTTATAATTTGCTCAAAAAGATGGCGACGTAGTTTCTTCTGTATTACTGCCGATGTTTTATGTGCTGTCATTGTTCGCCAATGTTCGAACAATCCTCGCATTAGTATTACGAAAGCAGCAAAAAATATTGGTATGATCAACTCTTCAACTGTATTTCCAAGAAATATCAGACCGATTATCCATCCCAGTAAAGCAAGCCGGATGACTCCCAGCGCAGCCGCAATTATGCCGATAAGGACTGAAAAGGCAATGCGTCCTCTAACATCTTTAGTGAATGACCAAAGTCGTTTTTCAAACTGCATTATTTCTTCTTAAGAAAATTTTTAAAATGATTATTTTGTGAGGAATTGTGGAAGGTTGTATAACACTAACTTAATTCATTACGGGTTTGGCCTCAAAAATTTGATAAAAACTTAGAGATATGAATTTTTCAGACCATGATTCCATGAATGATGATTGCAATAGAGATATACATTGATGCTTCAATCGCTCCTACTCCAACATTTCGTTCTAATTGAATTTCCTTATTTAAGTCAAATTTTGTAATCCAGTCAAGTGTGCGGCGCCCAAGACTAAGGCAAATCAAGCCGATCAGTAAATATACTGCAGTTGTAATCAGCTCTGCTCCTAGTAACGCAAAACGTTGAGGATCTTCTTGATTGATGAAACTGAACATTTCATAGTTTACAACTCCTGTTACTGAAGCGTGGACAATAATAGCCATTGAGATGTAAAATCCCGATTCTGTAATACCAGCAGCAAGATTCTTTTCTTCAGAAGTTTGCTTATCTAAATCATAAGGCGTTATCAAATCAAGAACTTTCCTCCCAATGAATAAACAGACAATGCTAACCAAAAAATAAATGAGAATTTCTAAAGAAACATTGACAAAATGACTAATGACCATAACCAGCTCCGTTTCAAATTTAATAAAATTTATTATGCATATCTCTCAATTATTGAAAATAAGTGCGAGCAATGCCCTCTCCTAAGTACCTATATTCGTTTAATGAGAGATCATAGTTAGTTGTTTAACTACAAGTTAAAAATATAATTATCAATGAATTGTACACGACTAAATTCTATCCGCAAGTTACAGTTAAAAAAAATTGGGATTAAATGTTGATTAGGCAAAAGGAAATCTAAATTTATGTCATAATATTTCAACTTAGAGGAAC
>Ga0208277_1002368_pt1 | contig 10719 bp, 8 predicted proteins | sample ETNtaG_5_FD_185782 | JGI IMG/M metagenome (GOLD analysis project Ga0208277, IMG submission 185782) | Marine microbial and viral communities from oxygen minimum zone, Eastern Pacific Ocean - ETNP201406SV205 (SPAdes) (version 2) | ecosystem: Environmental > Aquatic > Marine > Oceanic ...
ATAAATGCAAGAACTGGAACGATAGTAATTGGTGGGGATGTTAGAATAACGCCTGCTGCAGTTACTCATGGAAAGCTAACAGTAAGAGTTAATGAAAGTCAGAATATAACCCCAACGCAAAATGTTATTGCGACGGATGATCAAATAGTTGCTACGCCAGGAGGCGCTGTTGCTACGCCAGAGACAGAAGCTGATGTGGAGGAGCAAATTGCAAGATCTTTCGTTTTTGACCCTGGTGTAGAGCTTGCAACTATCGTTGACGCTATAAATGATGTTGGTGCTACTGCATCAGATCTCGTTGCTATTCTTGAGGCTTTAAGAGAAGCAGGTTCATTGAGAGCTGAATTAATAATTATATAGGCAGTTTATGAAAATATCTCCCGAAAATATTTCTCCAAGTTTCCTCTCTGATGTTAGGTTCAATCAACTGTCAAGCGGTTCTGACCGGGAGAGTATAGAAAAGATTGGTGAAGAATTTGAAGCAATGTTTGTTGTTCAGATGCTTAAGCAAGCTCGGGAAAGTAAACTTTCTGAGGGTCTTTTTGATAGTAGCACAGAAGATACTTATGCGAGCCTCTTAGATCATGAGCGTGCTAGAAAAATTGCCAGTGAAATAGATTTTGGAATTGCAGAGGCAATAGCCAGAACATATTCAGAAAAAAGTAAGTGATAGTTAAGGTATAATGGCAAGCTTATTTGACATAGGCAAAAGTGCAGTTCAGTCTTATAGACAGGCTCTATCAGTCACCGGGCAAAATATAGCTAATATTAATACGGACGGATACAAGCGTCGTCAGGCTTCATTAGAAGAAGTCTCAGGCTCTCAGGGGGGCATTACCTCTCTATCTAATCAAAGTGGCTTGGGTGTTAGGGTAAGTGATATTAGGAGATCTTTTGATGAATATCTTTTGGATAGGACACGTACTACTGGCTCTCAATTTTCTCAGATGGATAGCTATGTAAAAGAATTAAAACGTTTAGAAAACACGTTGCTTCCAACTGAAGGTGATCTGGGAAGTCAAATCGGCAGCTTTTTTGAATCCTTGCAGGAAATAGCAGCTTCACCTGCAGATCTTGCGCCAAGAACTGTTGCAATTGAAAAAGGAAGAGCTATGGCTGACTCCTTTCAAAATCTTGCCATGGAATTAGAGAGCCAGCGTAAATCAGCCCAAGAAAGAGCAGAGCAGGCAATTGAAGCCATTAATATTTTTTCTGAACAATTATCAGAAGTAAATTCAAAGATATTGGCAGCAGGTCAAAGTGGGCAATCTCCTAATTCAATTTTTGATCTTAGAGATAAAACATTAGCTGACATGTCAGAGTTAATGGATATTTCGGTAAAATATACGGGACGGGGGGTTGCTAATGTTTCGGTAGGTGGTTCAGGTATTGGACCGACTATAGTAGAGAGCTTTAATTATGTAAAAATGGGGTTACCTGAAAGAAACGGTGTCTTGCAACCAACTATTAATACAGGGACTTCCAATCTATCTACAAATCAGGTTTCAGCAGGTCTTTTGGCTGGACTGGTTAACAGCCACGGTAAGATTGGCGATGTAATTAAGGACTTGAACCAACTAGCATTAGTCATAAGTCAAGAAATAAATGCTCAGCACAAATTGGGAGTGACCCTAGATGGCATTCCAGGTCGAGAAATGTTTAGCAACGCTTCAATAAGTGCAACAAACGGGATAGCAAATAGAGGAAGCGTAGCCACTGAAATAGAAATCATAGATGCATTGGCTTTACCAAAGAATGACATGACAGTCGTGTATAATGAAGAAAATGAGAATTGGACATTAAGTGGACTAGATTTCTCAACACCAATAACAGGAAATTCACTTATTAAAACTGAAAGTTTTAGTATTCAATTTTCTGGGCAACCAAAGAATGGGGATATTGTTAATGTTAGCGCTTTACCTGAAACAGCTTCGGGGTTAAAATTTCTATTAAGTAGGGCAGAAGAATTTGCTGCCGCTTCCCCATTATTGGTTTCTCAAGATACTTCAAATTCTTCGGAGGCTAAGCTAGAAGTTCTTCCAGCGGTTAAAACTGAGAATAGTATCGCGGTACCTCCATCGATTGAAAAGGTATTAAATAACGCTGATGCACCTATATTAGCGCAATCATTTTTTTCAGATGGCGTTGTAGCCGCTATTCCTGCGGGCACACCTGCAGTTCAATTATCTAGTTATCCTACTCAGGCTTCGATCAGCTTTTCAGTAACTGACGCACAATTAGTTTCCTTGACAAATTTAAGTTTTAAGCATGGATCTTCGGGCAGTGAAACAACCTACAGCATTAATTTAACTTATGGAAGTATCTTCAGCGGTGCGGCGGCTGGTGAAACTTGGAAAGATGCAAGTGAAATAGCTAATTTACTCAACATTGGTACAATCAAGACTTCGGCGAATGCTACTTTACAAAGTCTTGGCATGTATGCAAGTGGAAAGAATGGAAATTTAACGATTGCAGCAAAGAATAATGCTTACTTAACGCCCACCTTAACAGCAGGTACGACGACAATAGGAGGAAACATTACTTCACCTGTAAATGCCTCAGATTTGCATATTTTTACCCGAGAAGGCAGACATATTGCTGGCGTTCCATTAACCGAAGATTCTATTACGGAACTTTTGACGGAGGCAAATGGATTTAATGCTCAGGCTCAATATCGTGGTGATTATTTAAATCAAAAGGAACCGGGATACCGAGACATGAATTTAAACATGTCTTTGACAGGCGGAGAATATTCTTTAACTACTGGAGCCAACGGAACCAGCGCAAATTTCCTGACAGGAGTTGATAACTTTCCATTTTCAGCCACTTCTACCTATGACTTAAGAATTGCACTTCCCACGGGAGGCACGCATACAATAGAAATACCTGAGGGTTCATCGGCAGGATTTGCTTCCAAGACCATTAATGCAGAGATGTCGAAGTTAGGTATTTCTGCAGAAGCGATAACGGCAGTCTCTTTAGGAGATTTCACCTCAACCGGAACAGTGAGTTTCGAAATTGAAGGAAAAAATGATGAACCTATTTCAATTAGTGCATCTGTCGGGCCAACGACCTTAAGTAATTTGGTCGCTGCTATAAATAGGGAAAGTAATGATACTGGTATAACCGCAACTCTAGCTACCGATGCGCGTAGATTAATTCTTCATTCTAAGGACGGAGATGATATTCTAATTTCTTCAGTGACCAGTACTGGTCCATCGTTCACAAGCACATTAGTTTCTGAAGATGGTTCAGAAATTTCTGCACCTACTGTTTTAGGAACTGATTTAGGTAAAAAGAATTCTTATGTTGGTGCAGCTTTAAGTAGTTTGCCTGCTAATGGCAGAGTTGTTGATTTAACATTCAATGGAAAGCGATACACTCTTACAATGATCAATGGAGAAGTTGTGGTAGGTTCACCAGCTGGCTCAACATATGATAATGCTTTGAAGGCGTATTTTGACTCTAGTAAGAGATTAAGAGTTTTTGCAACCAACGGTGCTCAAGATCAGAGCATTTCTGTAACTGCTGACTCGACTGTTTCAAATAACGATACAGTTGCCAATCTTTTTGGTTTGGATAATGCGACCCAGCAAATCATGGGAAATAGAATTGATGCAGTAGGGGAAGCTCGTACTTTAAATATTGATGTTGGAGGTAATGCTGTAACAGTAAGTATTGATAGCTCAGGTAACATAACAGAATCTCCTAATTACGTAAATGTAAACGCTTCTTGGGACAGTACGAGTTCTGAGATGCGCCGATTGGTTATTTCTGCCGTAAATGGTGCAGGTTCTATAAAAGTGATTGAAGGGGCTGATGAAAAAAGCCTTGGTTATGGAGTTGTTTCAGACGCCAGATTTTCAGGTCAAATAAAACTAACGGCGGCAAGTAGTTTTAGTTTTACGGCAAACTCGGTTACAACTTCCGCATCCCAAGATGCGAATAATGGTGGGCATGTAGTAGTTGAAGGCTCTTTGACAGGAGAAACAAAAAAAGTATCTTATCTGGTAAACAAAAGTGCAGATACTGCGGCAGAAAGTGTTGATGGTTTAAAGGCGATCGCACCTGCAGGAAGTTATTCATTAACTTTACCTGCTGTTGGAACAGGTCCATCTTTTACTTCAACAGTATCTTCAGAGGATTTTGATGACCTTACTGCCACCGCAGTTGCAAAAAAATTAGTTGATAATATTAGAGAACAGGCTGTTCAAATATCTTTATCTGGAGGCACAGCTTTAAGTTCACTCCCTGAAGAGGGTTCATCAGTAAAGATTAAGTTTGATGGCACTTTGTATACTCTTACAATGGTTGATGGTGAAGTTGAAATTTCTGGTGGTGACGAGTCTCGAATAACAGCTTATTTTGATGCTTCAAAGAGATTGCAGATTTTTGCTGGTGGTAGTTTAGCTGCAAAAAGGATTGAAGTGCCCGGAGACTCAGAAGTTACGGGAAATGTTGATTCTGCAACTAATTTTGGAGTGAATACTTCTACTAATAGGGTAGTTGGTAATGCAATTACTGCTACAGGCACAGCTAGAACTATGACTGTTTCACTGAATGGTACTTCTATTCAGATTAGCATTGATACTTCTGGTAATATCGTGAAAAATCCAAATTCGTCTGATTTGACGGTCGCATGGGACTCCACGGCGACAACTACCCGACGTCTTGTTCTTTCGGCATCAAGTTCACTTGGAGATATTACTTATCTTTCAGGTAACGATGAGCAGGCCCTTGGCTATAAAATAACTGATACAGTATTAAGGCGAAAGGGAGAAGAAATCACTTATTATGGTTTGAGTGGTCAAAAAGTTAATGTGTCTGCAACAGCCTCTAGCTTAGCAAACCAGACAGTTACAATGTCTAATTTGCCAACAGAGGATTTCATTGTCGTGATGACAGGTTCAGGCGCTAGGTCTGTATCTGCAGTCTATGACAAGCCAGTAAGCAATAATATTCAAGATGAATTATTAGTAGAAGTAATGAATGATTCTGGAACCTTACTTGAAATTTTTGACAAAGATACAGGACATTCTATTGCTACACGAGTTATTGATGATAATGGAAAGACCGAAGCTCTTGGGATGGGGATAACTCTCAATGGGAAAGGCGAGAAGAACGATAAATTTGTGATTGCCGAGAATACCGATGGCACTGGAGATGCAAGAAATTTAGATAGAATACTTGAGTTGCAGAATTCAAATATAAATGGGCAATACTCAGAAGGCTTCCAGAAAATCTTTTCTACATTAGTTTCTGGAGTAGGTGCTTCAGTTCAATCAGGAGATCTCAGTTTAGAAGCTTTATCTGCCAATAGAGACGCTGCCATGGAGGCAGAAGCTAGTTTTTCAGGTGTAAACCTGGATACGGAGGCAGCAGCATTATTAGAATTCCAGCAGGCTTATCAAGCTTCGGCCAGAATTTTGCAAACCGCCCGTGAGTTATTCAGAACTCTAATCGATACCATATAAGGATAAAAAATGCAGATTAGTACAAAATTATTCAATGACCAACTTGTAAGGCAGTTTGGAAATTTGACGTCGGATGTTCAATCTCTTCAGGAAAGAATTGCTACTGGAAAGAATATCTTGAGTTCTTCAGATGATCCGGTAAATGCAGTCAATCTATCTGTAGCTAAGGAGCAAAGAAATCTATTAGCAAGATTTGAAACCAATGGTGAAACAGCTAGGAGAAGACTTGATTTGACTGATGGGGCGCTTAATCAAATGACAAATGTGCTTACTAGAATAACAGAGTTAACTACTCAAGCTGCTAGTGGAAGTTATGGCTCAGCCGACAGAGAGGCAATAAAGATTGAGATTGAAGAGTTGTCTAACGTGATGATGGAGATTGCTAACACTAAAGACAGTCAAAACCAAAGTTTATTCGGTGGTTACAAATTCAAGGGGCAACCTTTTTATAAAGATGATGCAGGGTACGTCAGTTATACTGGTGACCGTGGAATGCATAGAGTTCAAATCTCTGAAAACATGAATGTTGCAACAAGCATTGATGGAGGAACTTCGCTTATGCGGATAGATACCAGAGATGGGCGGAAAAGTGTTTTTGATGTAATAAGTGGTGTAAAAAACGCAATAACGAATACTAACAAATTTAAATCATTGGCCAGTGGTGTTGCCGAAGCGCAAATAAAAATAACAGCTGATAGAGATCCTAACCCATGGACTTTTAACCTAGAAGGAAGCCTTGGTACTGTTACTATTTCAACCAAGGTTGCGAATAATTCTTATACAGATTTAGTATCTCAAATTAACTCGAATACAGCTAAGACCGGCATTATTGCGGAATTAGATTCTAAAACTGGAATAATTAATTTAAAAGATAATTCGAATGGAAAGATTTCAATTAACAATCTTCAGGTTGAAGGTGAGGACTTTGCTTCTGATAATGTAAAAAATTATATTTCATTTGATACATTAGATGGATCTGGAGCATTGATAGGTGAAACAAGACACGTGGCTGATCAGGATCAGGCATTAAACGGTAGTATTCAGGATTTAAAATTAGCTGTTGATCATATAAGCAACCAGCAAGCATTTGTTGGGGCACAAATTAATAAAGTAGAAAGACAAGTAGAAGTTCTAGGAAATAGAAAAATCGCTGTTTCTGAACGTATTTCTGATTTGGGCGATGCAGATTTAGCAGAGTTAGTTACGAAACTCCAAGGACTGTTGGTTAGTAGAGATGCAGCACAGCAAGCATTTGCAAAAATCGGGCAACAGAGTTTATTTGATTTCTTGCGATAACGCTCGCTACTTATCTAAAATCTTTGTAACTTTTACAAATTGAGACAATTGAGGTTTATAATCGATTGTATTTATATAATTCTTTTCCATTAACATTATTGATACAAGCGAATTAAAAGGACAGGTTCTAACTTTTCTGCCATCAATAATTTGTTGCCAGTGTCCTGCTTCGTCTAGGTTGCAGCTGCCTGATGAGTCAGTAATTATCTCACTTATTAGAATAGGCTCAGTCGGTACACCAAGTCTATTTAGAACCTCGGTAGCCATTGGGACATTTACTCCTGGAACTGAGTGTATTATGCCGTCAGAAGATAGCAAGATTGCGCTTCTGTTTTTAGATATGCCTTTAAAGGATGATGGAACAAAAAAGTAAAGTTCAGATTCCTTGCCACTCATACTTCCTTTTAAACTCAAAAAGGTTAATAGAGCAGTCTCAGATGTTAAGCTAATGGGTATTTCTTTGCTAGTTATGTAATTTCTGAGGAAACTTTCTGGTAAAATTTCACTTAGAGATGTGCTATTAAACCCGAAATCATTCTTTAAGATCTCTATTATTGCGTTTATATTTAATGGCAACGCTGAAAGTTTTTTCCCGGCAAATTCGATCAGTGCCTGATTATTGCTGTTCAACCCTAATTCCATTAACCGGAGTATTTCTTCAAAAGGCGCTTTGTAAGATCCTAATAGATTTCCCCGATAAATTGATATTTCTTCACAATTAGGTCCTAAAACAAAAAGCTTACTTTCGAAGTTTTCAAGGGCATTTGGGTTGGCTGAGGTTATAGCTTCGAAAGCGTCAAAATCAATGAATACAGATTTAAAATTCTTGTATGCTTCATAATAATGCTGTGCTTTTTCAAAATACGCCTCTTCTGGCCCAAGAAGTGGGTTGCCTTGGCGATCAACTGAAGCGACATAAGGAGTTACTTTAGCATAAAATAATTCATTTATTTGGTCTGCATTTGAAGGCTGACAGTCTTCTTCTGAACTAGATTGAGCATGAGAAGGGGATAATACACATAGATACAATCCAATATTAAATGTCACACGTAAAATTTTTTTTAGCATCAATCCCTCTCTATACTCTAAAACGATATAATTTCTTTGCAAAAATCGAACCAATATTGAGTTTGGCCTAAATATTGCACCTGTATTCTACTGCATCATTTGTAAAAGGAAAGCTATGCTAGACACAGAAGATCAATCTAAAATTATAGTGGAAGTTGTTGCTGCGGCTCTAAATGGAATGGAGAAATTAGGGCTATCCCGTGAAGATGCTTTGAATGGAATTTTAAGCCAAATCTCAGTTCAGGTAGAGCTTTCAGCTTTAGAACATGCAATAGATCTGAACAAAAAATACCGTGATCTTTTAAAGTGAATTTAGAATGCACATTCTATTGCTTTAACTTCTTCATAACTAAGAGAGTAAGATCTTTTAGAAAGTTGGAGTTTTGTTGATTTTCTCATTTCTATAGCCTGATCTACTGTTTTCAATTCAAAAATTAATTTACCGCGCTTTAATTTTGCTGGAATAGTAAGGCCGTATTTATTTGCAAGTGATTCCAGGTCACTTTTAAGTGTTGCAAAATTATCAAACGCATACTCTCGTGGAAAACCAATCTCAAGACCAGTTGCCTGATTGCAATCGATTAGTAACCTTTCAAAGAAGGACTTTTGGTTCATTGCTGCTGCTCGACGTTTATTTTGTATATTAATACTAATATGACACAATATGTACCATTAAGAAAGAAAAATTATACTATCAAGTATAAGAAAATATTCTAAAAGTACGCAGCATAAAAATACCCCCTAAGCCTAAAGAGATTGCTGATATTAAAATTGCCAAGAAGTAATCGTTATAATAATCAATTATGCTTCCGCTAATATAGGGCCCTAATATTTGGCCTATGCTAAAAAAAGTTGTTAAAATCGCGATGCTATTAGTGATATTGCCTTTAAATCTGCTCCTTCCTTCCAATAATGTTAATGACACTATGCCTGGTATTCCAAATCCGAAAAAAATACATGAGATAATGATTAGAGGTGGGCTTAAAATAAAAAAAAGCATTAAAGCCCCAAATGCAGATACAAATGATGATAACAGTAAAGACGTATCTATTGATGTTAGGTTTCCAATCTTCTGCCAAAAAATAGCTGATGGAATTGCGGCAATTCCTGCAATCAGCCAGGCCATATTGCCTAAGAAATTTAAATCTTGAGAGGACCGGAGAAAATCTGAAATAAATGTTCCGTAAATAATATAACCAAAACCAAAAAAGGCGTAACCGATACATAAAAGGATAAAATTTCCATTTGTTTTGGGTTGCGAATCTAGAGTTTTTTGAGGTTTCTCTGGTTGTATGGGTGTTAACTTGATTACCGGCATAAAAAGAATTAGGCATATTAAAGCCATGAATAACCATTGGCCTTTCCAGCTTATGTGAAAATGGTCACATGCCATGACGACAATTGAACTAAGTGCCATGCCTAATCCGAAACCTGAGAAGTGAGCTAATCTAAGGTCTGGAGAACGAAACTTCTCTAATCTGGAGAATACCAAACTTGTTCCACAGATTAAAACTACTGCACCTGCAAATCCATTAACGAACCTGGTCAAGCATATGAAATTAAAATTATCGGTAGTTGCTGTTAGGGCAGTGCTTAGAATAGAGATTATACAGGCAGTTATAAATGAAGATTTCAGATTATAGCTCAAAAAGGGAAATAAAATAGCAAAAGACCCTAAAAGATATCCAAAATAATTCCACGAGCCTATTATGCCAGCCAGGGAAGAACTTAAGTCCAAACTTTCGCGCATGAAAGGAAGAATTGGAGTATAGGAAAATCTTCCAATCCCTAGAGCTAAAGCAACAGCACAAATTCCTGCTATTGCCAATTTAATTTGATCAGATTTTAGCGACATACCCAGTATCTAGCATTACCAGTTTATTAATGAAAGACACCTTTCTAACTTAATATTATTTGAATTGGTTAGTTGGCATATTCTTTGCTTCTCTTGATGCAATGCAATCTTTTATGGATCTGATGTGAAAGAAAAAAAGGATATTATAGATTTTAAAGGCTTTAGAGGTGGTGTTTACGATAACCTAATCCCTAAAGGCCAAATTTTTGACAAATGGAATCTGTCATGGATTTGACATTTGGCAGCATAAATATTTCGCGATATCTTGACATAATTGGCAAGGCTATCTTGCCTCTAGGAATACTTGCCCTAGTTGCTATGCTCGTTTTGCCATTGCCAACATCATTGCTAGATACTTTTTTTGTTTCTAACATACTTGTATCTTTATTAATATTGATGGTTGCTTTACATACTTATAGACCTCTAGACTTTTCGAGCTTCCCAAACTTATTACTAATAGCTACGATTTTTAGGTTAGCATTAAATGTTGCCTCAACGAGAATTGTTCTTACTGAAGGTCATACTGGAAGCAATGCTGCTGGGCAGGTAATTGAGGCTTTTGGAAAATTTGTAATAGCCGGAAATTATACTGTAGGTATTTTCGTATTCGTTATCCTAGTTATAATTAATTTAATAGTTATTACCAAGGGTGCAGGTAGAGTAGCGGAAGTTTCAGCTAGATTTACTTTGGATGCTATGCCAGGCAAACAGATGGCAATTGATGCCGATTTGAATGCCGGTGTGCTAACTCCTGAGGAGGCCACAGAAAGGCGTGAAGAAATTGCAAAGGAAGCAGATTTTTACGGTGCCATGGATGGATCGTCAAAATTTGTAAAGGGAGATGCAATTGCTGGTATATTAATTTTGATTATTAATATTGTAGGCGGCATAATTATTGGAATATCACAGAAGGGCCTTCCAATTGCTACTGCCGCTGAAACCTATATTCTGTTATCTATCGGTGATGGGTTGGTGGCACAAATACCTTCATTACTGCTAGCAATATCTACAGCTATAATCGTTAAA
>Ga0208277_1002371_pt1 | contig 10715 bp, 10 predicted proteins | sample ETNtaG_5_FD_185782 | JGI IMG/M metagenome (GOLD analysis project Ga0208277, IMG submission 185782) | Marine microbial and viral communities from oxygen minimum zone, Eastern Pacific Ocean - ETNP201406SV205 (SPAdes) (version 2) | ecosystem: Environmental > Aquatic > Marine > Oceanic ...
AAGAAACTGGTGATTCTTTGCTCACGGTCATTGATACCCAATCAGACAGGGATGATACGGATCACTTTTCCAATGTAGAGGAATTTGAGTTCAATGGATCCGTTTATCAAGAGGATGAATTGCTCAGCGCAATGGTAATTGAAACCATCCCTAGAGAATTCTTATTGTATCCACCGTACCCAAACCCATTTAATCCAAAAACTAAAATTGCATTTAATGTGCCAAAAAATGTTAAAATAGAGCTTGTAATATTTGACATCAGTGGCAGACTTGTTAGAACATTTAATGTCTCTAGCATTGGACCAGGGTATCATCAGTTAGAATGGGATGCCAGGGATGACCAAGGAAATGTAGTCTCGGCTGGTGTTTATTTTTTACGATTTAACAGTGAAACCAATTACCAAGTTCAAAAGGTCATACTTCTCAAATAAAGAGAGTAAAGTGTGAGTAGCATCACATTCTTTTTCGTTCTTTTATTGAGTAGAAAAAAAATGCACAGGGCCAATAAATTTTCAAGTTTCATAAGTTATTAATAATATTAAAATAAGGAGAGATTCAGATATGGACCTAAAGCGGAAATCCCAATCAGGGTTTACGATGATAGAGATTATGGTCGTGGTAGTTATTGTTGCAATTCTTGCCGTGATAGCACTGCCTACCTATCTAGATTATGTCAAGAGTTCTTATGCATCTGAGGCTAGAACAGTAATGTCAAACATAAACAATGCTGCTAAAATGTATTACCAGACAAGAGGTGAATGGCCATCAGAGATAGATGAACTTGAGAGAGCCGGCCAGTTGGATGTGAGTCGATCAACAAAATTGAAGTGGACATTCGATCTTCAGCTTAGTGACCAAGGAGGCCGAATAACAGCATCCAGTACTGAAGAGATGTCAGGTGGTGCAGGGCATCAAGTTGTGTATGATGCAGACCTTGGAAAATTTACAGGATATGGATCTCCGGAAGGAGAGTAGATATAAATGGATCTGAAAAAACTGCTTAGTTATTCTGTCGATAGTGGGGCCTCTGATCTTCATCTTAGCGTTGGTTCCATACCAATGGTCAGGATAAATGGTACCATGAAGCCTCTTAATATGGAGTCCTTAAAACAGGAAGATATGGAATCTATACTTCCACAGGTCCTTGATGATGATCAGATGAAACTCTTTGAAGAGAATAAGGAAATAGATTTTTCTGCTAGTCTTGAGGGAAAAGGTCGATTTCGAGTCAACTTTTTCAATCAGATAAAAGGTATGGCAGGTGTCTTTCGAACAATCCCAGAAGTGGTAAAAGATTTTGATGATCTTGGGATTCCTCCAGTTTTAAAGAATCTTGCTTTAATTGATAGAGGTCTTGTTCTGCTTACTGGTCCTACTGGTTCAGGCAAGAGCACAACTCTTGCGGCAATGGTAGACCATATCAATACTCAGAGGAGTTGCCATATCATTACCATAGAAGACCCTGTTGAGTATTATCATGAGACAAAAGAAAGTCTGATCAATCAGAGAGAGCTTGGTGCTAACACCCATAGTTTTGCAAATGCTATGCGGTCCGCCCTAAGAGAAGACCCAGATGTGATTCTCGTTGGTGAGATGAGAGACCTTGAGACCATCTCATTAGCACTGACCGCTGCTGAGACAGGTCACTTAGTACTTTCTACTCTACATACTTCTAGTGCAGTTAAAACCATTGACCGTATCATTGATATCTTCCCAACAGGGCAAAAAGGGCAGATACGTTCCATGCTTTCTGAAAGTCTGGAGGCTGTGATCGCACAAAAATTGCTTAAGACAAAGGATGGTAAAGGTAGAATTCCTGCTTGTGAGGTAATGATCGCTAATACTGCAATACGTAATCTGATTCGTGAAGACCGAATATATCAGATTCCTTCGATCATACAGTCAGGTGGTGTTGATGGAATGCAGTCACTCGATCAGGATCTACAGAGACTTGTATCAAAGGGCGATATTGAAAGAAAAATGGCTCAAAATATTGCCGAAAACCCTAAACTATTTGCTCAGAACGTATTATGAGGATAAGGGCGACTTCTTCAGGAATTGGTTTCATAGAGGTCATGACCGCTACCGTGATCATCTCTATTGCTTGTATAGGGCTTTTGATGGGAGTGGTCCATGCCAGAGGTGAATTGCATTCGCTAGAGATAAAAGAGCGTGCTACAGAAGAGTTGTTGAATTATATGGAATATTGGAAAGGTCGTATCGCTGATGGTAGTTTATCTGCTTACGAGCTTGCAGGTGACCCGGATGGAGATGAAATATTCTTAGTCGGTGGAATGGGTCAGAAGAGTTCTGTTGAGGCTCGTTTGTACTATGACTTTAGAAGACTGAATAGTTTTAATGCCTATGGCACTACTGACATGACTCGTTATGAATTGGAGTGCTGGATCAAATGGGGCGATAGATTCACATCCCCTACTGGAAGATATGCTGGTAACACTGGTTATGAGAGAAGAATCTCCACTATTATGACGGAATTTGAGCTGTAATGGTCAAGTATTTAAGAAAAACAAGCGTTGGAATGACCTTGCTCGAATTGTCAGCAGGAATTGTTGTCATGTCGATCATTGGAATAGGAATGACTAGTGGGGCGCAGGCTGTGATGTTGCACTATCAATCGGATACTGTGAGACAGGATCTTAGGCAATATGGGAATAATATCATGCGTGAGATTGTTCGTGAACTTAACCTAGCTCAGAAGATCGAGTTTGACAGTTTCAATGGTTTTTCAAGATTGCGGCTGTATGAATACTACACAGATGTTTCACCTAATCTTACCATCTCCTGTGATGACAAAGCTGGAATCCAGTTCAATGGTGGTGTGCCCATAGATGGAGTCCTTGACTTCCCAAGCGAAGGAGTCTTCAGAGGTCCAAATCAGAGAACGGTGTATGTTGATGATTTCGTTGTTGAGTACGATAACCATCCGGGTCTTGGTTCTTCAGTGTTTAAGAGATCCTATATGGAGCTAACTCTGGTGCTTGCTATGGAGACCGATGTCATGGACGACACCTTTCAACCTGTTCAAGAGCAGCACATTTACCACAGAACTGTTTTCATGGGCACTTCTTACATCCAGACAAAGGTGACCAATGCAATGGGAGTGAATCCTGATGCATAGAGCATTATCAAGAGGAAGTGCTGCACCATTGGCACTGCTATTTACTCTTGTGAGCATGTCCTTCACTGTGGCCTATCTTCAGAATTCATTTAGTCAGTCTGCAATGGAAAAGTACAGGTATGCTGAGTGGAAAGCCTTATACGCTGCCGAGGCTGGATTAAATGACGTTGGAATCGTCGTTCTTCCGCAGTTGACAGGTGATACACTCTTGCTAACCGCAGGAGTGAACTATGGAAGAGACGAGAATAACAGGCCCATCGGAATGTATAAGGACATAGCCTGCTCTACTCAATTGCTACCAAACTCCACTCGTAAAGAGTATAAGGCCTATTCAACTGGGGTTGCAGAATATGTTACTCCCAGCGGTACGAATGTAAACATTGAAAGAAGGGTATTTACATCAATGAGACCCCAAGGCTTTGAAGAATTCATGTATTTTACCCATGAGGAATTGCCAATCGGACCTGGTAATACTGGGACCGTCAACTTCGGTGGCAATGACGCCTTAGAGGGCAAAGTCCATACCAATGGTACTATGACATTCAGTAACTGGGGATGCCCTGATTTTACTGGAGAGGTGAATGTTACCTTTGAGTCCATTGAACAAAATGGAAATGCGATAAACTGGGGTGGTTGTGATGATGGTGTTTTTGACGATAATGATGGCAATACGATCCTAGATACGGTATCTCAGATCATATTTCCGCCGGAAAATTCTGCAGAGGTCGCACGCCGGAATGCGACTAAGACGTTTGTAGCAGATAGTAAGCTATTCAGGCCTGGGAAAAAAGATACTCTGATCATGACCGAGATCAATTTTGTTGAGGGTGGTTATTGGGCCGCACAGTGGACCTATAATATTCCACCAATCGGTAATCCTCCTGCACAATTCAGTTATCAGTATGATAGTTTGGCAAGTGATTTAATGTCTGATGAATTCAGGTTGCACCTATTCCCAAATAATTTTGACGGAGCCACCAACACCTATGGTTCTAATTTTCTTATAATGAGTGGTAACACTCTAGATGGGATTGACTTATTTAGTCTTGTATCTTCTGGTGAATTTGAAATAAATGATGGTGATCAAATTCTTATTTTCAATGATGAAAATACGAAAGTGGTCTCATTCACTGCCCAAGGAATTTCCACTCTTGGAGAAGATAGATTGCGGGTCCAGTTTTATGGAGAAACACTAGCATACAACGGACCTCCAGGTGTCGGATTCAATGATGATGAGAACATTACCTTTGTAAATACCAGTGCCAGTGATGGATTAAATGAGGATATAGAGTGGAATAATCACATTCTATATCATGATCATGACAGGACGCAATTGGATCCAGCAAACTGGTCAGGCTATTGTCTTGCAGGTGGGAGACAGCACTTTGACTTTGACTACTGGACAGTTGGTGGAGAAACGTGTGATATCTTCACATGCCCAAATGAGATTTATAATAGTGAGCATGTGTTTATGAGTCGCACCTTTTTCTCAACAGGAAATTCGCCTCATGTCATTTACGTTAAAGGAGGGCAGGTGCTTGTTCGTGGAACGGTCGATGGCCAATTCACCATAGTCACAGATGACTATGCAGAGTATCGGGTTCACTCTGGAAGCAATACCATTGACAGAGTTTGGGGTAATATCTGGCTGATAGATGACGTGGTTTATTCTGATTCGTATTACAGTGGTGCGGTAGTTCATCCTCAATCAGGAGGTACGAATAATGTACTAGGACTTATCTCTGGCGGAAGCGTTATCATTGCCAATACCATTCCAAATGGTGCAAGAAGCGGAGGAACTGGGAGTGGAAACATTAAGATCAACGCTTCAATATTGGCCATGAATGGTGGATTCATATCTCATTATTGGCAGAATACTACAATTGGCTATTCTGGTCCAAGTTTGGCAACTGGTTATGACAATTTACCTATTGCTGATGGTCGTGGAGGTCACAGGAACAGTTATCGTCCAGAAGATCAGTCGGGGAGTTATTCAAGTAACAATCAAGGTGATTACCGTGGACTTGTGAGACTTTGGGGCTCAGTGGTTCAGTTTAGGAGGGGATACATGAAGAGGAATCAAACAGGGCCTTATATGACTGGTGATATTGGCTACGATAAGGATTATCACTATGATTGGAACCTTCAGCTCAAGCCTCCTCCATATTTTCCAGATCTTCAAAGTACGAATAATACTGTCATACTAAAGATGGCCTCTTACGGTGAGGCAAGAAACCATAATCAGGACTAAAGGATTGACATGTTTTTAGGATTAGACATTGGAAGGCAATATGTAAAGATGGTAGCTGCAGATCAGACCAAGGATGGTTATAAACTCGTTGATGCAGGTTCAAGACTCGTTCCCGAACCTAATTCTGCTTACGATCCAGAGAAGATAGATCAGGCGCATTGGGTCATGGCCGTAAAAGAACTTTTCAGACAGCAAGGTTTTAACCCCAAAAAGGCAAAGAGCATTATAACTGGTATCAATGGCTCATCTGCAAGTATCAAGCAGATTACCACAATGGAGATGCCATCTGATGAGCTAGAGTCTGCCATGACCTTTGAAGCGAGGAAGCATATTCCAATGGATGGCACGGATGCGGTCATAGACTATCAAATAATTGGCTCGAATAAGAAAGAGGTAGATAAAATAGATGTTGGTCTTGTGGCGTGCACGAAAGGGGTGTTGAATAATCATTTAGACCTTCTAAAGGACTGTGGGCTAAAGCCTGGGATAGTTGATGTGAATCCCATTGCTATGAGCAATGCATTTTCTTTTATCAAAGATGTGCCAGAAGACGGATTGGTAGTTATGTTAGATATTGGTGCAGTATCATCTACGTTAGTTGTTTATGGAAAGGGTGAGCAATTTTTTACAAGGGACTTACCAATTGGCGGGCACCATTTTGTCAAGGAATTATCTGATAAGAAGGAGGTCGGTTACATAGATGCACAAGATACGCTCTATCGTGAAGGTGTGTCTGCCTCCAAGAGTAATGAGGCTGTTGGAGAAGGCGTTGGCATTGCAGAGCGTACTGTTTACGACAGTTTGATCGAGGATATGCGTAGGTCATTGAGATTCTATGCCAAGCAAACAGGTCAGAGTTTTTTCCTTAAAATATTTTTAACTGGTGGCGCAGCTGCTACCCCTGGATTAGCTCAGGAGGTCAATGAGAAATTAAATATAGAGTGTGCTGTATTTGACCCTTTTGAATCAATGGTGGGTGCAGATGATGTATCTATCTCAAATCCGAGCCAGTACACGACCGCGCTAGGACTCGGGATACGCGGAGGTCTGAACGTTGGATAAACAATACATTGTAATCAATCTTAACAAGGCTGAAAGCGCTGAGACGCTTCAGGCTAGAGTAAAAGAAAGGGTTCGCTGGGGTGTCTTTGGTGTTCTAATTGCTTTGCTTATCGGAGTGAATGGTAGGGTCTGGCTTATAAGCACAGGTTATGATAAGATCATTGATAAGAAAGAAACCGAGATCGCGCGTTTAAAAGACGAGATCAATAAGTTGCAGTCTGAGGGAAAGAATTTATCAAAGTATGACATCCTTTCATTTGCAGATCTTGAACAGGATCGTTTTCTATGGGCACGTAATTTAGAGAAGATGGGCGCATTGACTCCAACGGATATCGCAATAACTGGACTAAAATTCAAGAGAAAGAAATTGATCATCAAGGGAATAGCTCTCACTTTTGAAGACCGGAAAGATTTTGAGATCATTGATGAATACGTTCAGACCCTCAGGAATAATAAGGAATTTTCGAGCAATTTTAGCAAGATCAAATACGTAGGGCACAGTAAGGTCAATGTCAGAGGACAAGACATAGTGCGATTCGAGATCGAGGCTAGTTCAAAAAGGAGCAGGAAGAAGAATTTCTCCTGATTTGAGATATGGCTGAAAAAAGAAATATAGCCTTATTTGGCTGTTTAATTATTTTGAGTTTGTCCTACTGGCTGAGCGCTTCTTTTTTAATTGGGGATAAACCTTTTGATATAAGAGTTCTAGAGGAAGAGCAGCAGGAGCTCAATGAAAACCTAATCAGTGCTCAGATACTTGCAAGTCAATTAGATAGGGTGTTCACCTTATTTCAAGAGAATCTGGCTCTATCAAAGGCTGATTCGCTTGCGGATGATGCTAGCCTACCTTTTTTGAATAATCTTACAGATATGTTAGAAGAACTAGATATTAAATTGCTTGGCATAAAGCCGAAGCCTCGTATTGATAAGATCACCTATTTCAAGGCACCTTACATCATTACACTGGAGTGTACTTATGATCAATTTGGTAAGTTTCTAACGGAGATCGAAAGGTCTCCAAGGCTTATTACCATAGATGAGTTTGAAGTTAAGAATGGTATCGAGAGAATCAAGGCAAATACGGATGAGGAGAGGCTGCTCTATCAGGAGTTCGTTGTCAATCTTTCCACAATAACATTGGTCAAATCAAAGAGTAAGGTAGCATCATGAGCGATAGATCAGTAACCATATGGAATCTATTGGTGGCGTTTACCATTGTATCATTGATCGCCACTAGTTTTAAGCTATTTCCAATGAATAAAAAGTACAACCGGCTTAAAGCAGCAGCAGCAGATCTTAAGTTTGGCACGGATAAAGAGCTAGAGAATATAATCTCTTATCTTGAGAGTAGGTTGGAAGAGAGAAGTAATTACACCTTTGATATTGATAATACACCAATGCTGCTTACAAACGTCCTTGCATTGGCAGATGGTTCAGGTCGAAGAGTGAAACGTAATAGGAATGCAATCCGTGTTGCATTTGTTTATCAGAGGGAAGACTATTTTCAAGCACAAATAAATTACAGAGGCAAGGCGTTTACCGTTTCTGTTGGCGATGAATTGCCTAACGTTGGGATCGTTGAAGAGATTGATAGCAAGCAAGTCACCATTAAATCTAGTAGCGGAAGTAAGTCGTATCCTGCGCCTGGATATGGACCATCAACATAGGATATTGGAAAAATTATGAAGGAAGAACGTATGACTAACTATTGGAACTTTTTTATCGGTCTTTTGATCATTGTCGGTATTGCTGACCCTTTGCAGGGGCAGTCTGCCAATGATGATAGTGCTAATGACAATACCTTGATCACGGTACATGCTGAAGATGCATTTTTACCTAGTATTTTAGCTATTTTGGCAAAGGAAAGTGGGTACAATATTGTTACAGACCCTAATGTAAATAAACAAGATAAGGTCTCGATTCATCTAGACGAGGTGCCAATAGAGCAAGCCATAAACCTTGTTGTGAGAGCTGTAGGGCTTAGTTATGAGGTTGTTGGAAACTCATTTCTGATAGCCGACCCAAAGAAATTAAAGGAAGAAGTAGGGGTTACATCGTATGTGGTGACACTGAAATATGCCACTGCTGAAGATGTCAAGAATCTCCTTCAGGATATATCTGACCAGGTGCAGGTTGATATTCCAGGTAATAAACTATTGGTGAATGCCTCGCCTAAGAAGATAGCAGAGATAATAAAGGTTGTGGAGAGTGTGGATGTCCCCGCTATTCAGATCATGTTAGAAACAAGACTTATCGAGGTTGCTGCTGATGTTGAAGAGCAATTAGGACTGGACTGGTCTAAGATATCTAGTTACAAGACTATACTCGCTGAAAATGGCGTGCCTATTGAGGATGGTGGTGGGTCTATTGTGCCTGATGATCAGACCATTGGGCAATTACCAGCAACGATGGGTTTCAATAGATTGAGCGAGTTGACTGCAAAAGATAAGACCGGAATTCTCCCAAAGTATTTTAGTAGGCAATTGACAGCATTCGATTTCACGCTTGATATGCTTCTTAGAAACAATAAGGCTGAGGTTTTGGCAGATTCCAGGCTCACAACCATTAATGGTAGGCCGGCTAATATAAAGCTAGTTGATATCGTCCCATATATTCTTAGCTCGGGTGGTGTTGGTGGCCAGGTCCAGGTACAAAAAGAGGAAGTGGGTATCAAGCTAGATGTCTTGCCTACTGTCAATACTGATGGTTATATCACTGTGAAGGTTGAACCAGAGGTCTCAACAATATTTGAATTCATTGGCCCAGATGCAAATATACCTAGAGTTAAGAAAAGAGCCTCATCTAGTACTATAAGAGTAAGGGATGGTGAGTCAATTATCATTGGTGGTCTATTAAGCAACGATAAAAAGCAAACGACATATAAATTCCCATTGTTGCATAAGCTGCCTTACATTGGAGAAAAGATATTTACATCAAGAGGCGTCATAGAGCGTAAGACAGACCTTGTCATTCAGATCACACCCAAGATCATTGAGGATGCCTACACTGGTATTGAAAAATCAAAAGAAGTGGCAGATTATGAAAAATATGTCATAGATAGGCAATACCCTGAAAGGAATATTCAAAATTCAAACCCTGTTAATGAGGTAGAACCTCAATTTGAGGAAGAAGGAGAGTAATATGAAATTAATCAAAGCTTTAAGCGGTTTCAGTATAGCAGCTACCCTGCTATTCATGCTATCTTGTGATGATCGTCTACCTTCTGAATCTGAAGCAGCAGTAGAGACCGGTTCATTAGAACTGGCATATGTTTTCATTCATGGGTCCACATCTAATCCAACGATAGTAGGAGAGGCATTGTCAGATTCAGAGGCGAAAACTTCTGTTGTGGTCATAGCTAGACTATTGGATGGTGAGGGCAATGGAGTCAATGGTAAATCACTTCAATTTACTTACAAGAGAGGAAAGGAAGAACCTGCTGGAGAATGGGATACGAGTGACCCATCAACAAAATACGTTCCCAATTTCAAGGAATTTGGTTTTCCTGATATGGGAGGTAATGGCTATGCTGTTGCCAGATTCACACCTCCTGTTGGTATTGAAAAAATTGAGACCGCTGCATCTTCTGGAGCCATCATAGAAGTTCAATATACTGAAGACATTATTGAGAATGTTGAATTCTCTGTATTTAGTAGTAAGGATCAGGTATGGCCCTATACCATGAACATTACCGCCAGTTCTCAGATTGAGCTTGGCGCTAGCAGTGACTATGAAGTACTCCTTCAAAATGCATATGGGCATGAGCTTTCAGGTGTATTGTTAAACATTGAGTCTGCCAATGGCAGCATTCTCTGCGCGGATACATGTTACACAGATGCTTCTGGAAGGATCAACACTACATTTGAATCGTATAGCTTCAGTGAGAATGTTGGCCCTGGCTTGGTGAATACATCTTTCTTTCATCCTGCGATAAGTGACACTGTGGTAGTCCAGAAACAGATTGTAATTGGTACTGAGAGTGCAGTTGGTTCTTGTGCCTACATTGAGATTCCATCCTCCAATCCAAGTGAGATAGTTGTCAAGGATGGTGGTGGCATAGAATCGACGGATATCAATGCAGAGGTCTATGATAATAATGGTAACCTTTTGACTACCCCTGTCACCGTTAAATTCACACTTGAACCGGTTCTTTCAGGGACCTATCTTAATTCACCGGGACAGACAACGGTCAATGTTGAAACTGTCAATGGTGTAGCTACCGTTTCGCTCAATAGTGGCTCAGAGCCAGGACCAGTGAGGATC
>Ga0208277_1002373_pt1 | contig 10708 bp, 6 predicted proteins | sample ETNtaG_5_FD_185782 | JGI IMG/M metagenome (GOLD analysis project Ga0208277, IMG submission 185782) | Marine microbial and viral communities from oxygen minimum zone, Eastern Pacific Ocean - ETNP201406SV205 (SPAdes) (version 2) | ecosystem: Environmental > Aquatic > Marine > Oceanic ...
TTTACATTAGGTGGATGTGGAGGTGGAATTGCATATAATCTTGAGGAATTTATAGAACTTTGTAAAACAGGTTTAGAAGAAAGTCCTAGTAGTCAAATATTGATTGAGAAATCACTTATAGGATGGAAGGAGTTTGAATTAGAGGTGATGAGAGATACTGCTGACAACGTAGTAATTGTTTGCAGTATTGAAAATCTTGATCCAATGGGTGTTCATACTGGTGATTCTATTACGGTTGCACCCGCTCAAACTCTTACAGATAAGGAATATCAAAGACTAAGAGATTTTTCTTTGAAAATCATAAGAGAGATAGGCGTTGAAACGGGAGGAAGTAATATTCAATTTGCAATAAATCCTAGAAATGGAGACGTTATCGTTATTGAAATGAATCCACGTGTAAGTAGATCTTCAGCTTTGGCAAGTAAGGCTACTGGATTTCCTATCGCAAAGATTGCAGCTTTATTATCTGTTGGTTTTACACTTGATGAAATTGTTAATGATATTACAAAAAAAACACCTGCATGCTTTGAACCTTCTATTGATTATGTTGTTACTAAAATTCCTAGATTTGCTTTTGAAAAATTTAAAGGTTCCTCAAAGACCTTAAGTACTTCAATGAAATCTGTTGGAGAATCAATGGCAATTGGTCGCTCTTTTGAAGAATCTTTTCAAAAAGCTTTAAGGTCTTTAGAAATAGGTATCTTTGGCTGGGAATGTGATTCTCTGGATGAATTTATCAATGAGAATGATTTAAATAATAGTTTGAGAAACCCTACATCTGAAAGAATTCTTTTAATAAAAAAAGCTATGCATCAAGGTAAAACAAACTCATTTATAAATGAAGTTACAAATATAGATTTGTGGTTTATTGAGAAACTAAGAAATATTTTTAATTTTGAACAGCAATATTTAAAGAGTAGAGAACTTAAAGATATAGATAGAGATACTATGTTAAAGGCAAAACAAATAGGCTTTTCGGATCAACAAATTGCAAACTTAACTGACTCTGATTTTTTCATAGTCAGACAACATAGAAAAGATTTAAAAATTGTTCCACTTTATAAAACTGTTGATACTTGTTCTGCTGAATTCTTGTCTTCAACGCCTTATCATTATTCAACTTATGAAGAGTCTTATATAAATTTAAATGAACATATTTTTGATGATGAGATTTTTTCTAAAAATGATAATCAATATAAAAAAATCATGATTCTGGGAGGAGGACCTAACAGGATTGGTCAAGGCATAGAATTTGATTATTGTTGTTGTCATGCTTCTTATCAAGCTTCTAGAAATGGACACAAAACTATAATGGTTAATAGTAATCCGGAAACCGTTTCAACTGATTACGATACCAGTGATATTTTATATTTTGAGCCAGTAACTTTAGAGGATGTTCTAAATATAATAGAAGCTGAGAAACCATATGGTTTAATTGTTCAATTTGGAGGACAAACTCCTTTAAAATTATCATTACCTTTATTTGAATGGCTAAAAACAAAAGATGGAGTTAAAAGTGGTTCAAAGATTCTTGGTACTTCACCAATCTCAATTGATTTGGCGGAAGATAGAGAGGAATTTACTAACATCCTTGAAGAATTAGATATTAGACAGCCTCTAAATGGCATTGCACGCACACAAGAAGAAGCACAAACTGTAGCAAAAAATATTGGCTTTCCTTTAGTTGTAAGGCCTTCTTATGTTTTAGGTGGTAGGGCTATGGAAATTGTTAAAAACGAAAATGAATTATCTAGATATATTTCTGAAGCAGTTAAAGTCTCTCCTGATCATCCAATACTTTTAGACCAGTATTTGAATAATGCTATTGAGATAGATGTTGATGCATTATGTGATTCAAATGGTTCGGTTGTAATTGCTGGCCTTATGGAACATGTCGAACCTGCTGGGATCCATTCTGGTGATTCAGCATGCTGTCTCCCCTCAATTTCTCTTTCAAATGAAACATTAGAAACTGTAAAAAATTGGACAAAATTAATTGCAAATAGATTAAATGTTGTTGGCTTAATTAATTTGCAATTTGCAGTTACTAATTTAAATAATAAAGAAAATAAATTATATATTCTTGAGGCAAATCCTAGAGCTTCTAGAACTATACCATTTGTTTCTAAAGCGATAGGAAAGCCTATTGCAAAATTGGCAACACAGTTAATGCAGGGTTATACGTTAGAGGATATAAATTTTACTAAAGAATTCATTCCAAAATTTCAGGCAGTTAAAGAAGCTGTTTTACCTTTCAAGAGGTTCCCAGGTTCTGACACACTCCTAGGTCCAGAAATGCGATCTACAGGAGAAGTAATGGGTTTAGCTAAGGATTTTGGTATTGCTTATGCTAAGTCAGAATTAGCCGCTGGTAATGGAGTCCCCTCTAAGGGGGTAGCTTTTTTATCTACTAATGATTTAGATAAAGTAAATCTTGAATATATTGCTAGACAATTATTAATTTTAGGTTTTAAATTGATTGCTACAAAAGGTACTGCAGCATATTTATCTAATTTACGAATAGAAGTTGAAGAAGTTTTGAAAGTTCATGAAGGTAGACCAAATATTGAGGATCTTATTCGTTCAGGACTTATTCAATTAATTATTAATACTCCAGTAGGATCTCAAGCCCTTCATGATGATGCCTATCTTAGACGTGCTGCTTTAGAATATAATATCCCAACATTTACAACTATCCCTGGAGCTAATGCAGCTATTAAAGCAATTAAATCATTAAGTCTAAATAAGATTGATACTTTATCTCTGCAGGAAATTCATAAGTCTTAAGATTTACTCAATGTTCTTAAGTTTCTCTTTTAGTTGATTTGCTAAGGAGTTTCTACTTATTGATAATAATCTCAAGGTATCTTCATGCATTTTTAATTGAGTCTCGGCAATCTGTAATCCTTTTATAGTTTCTTTTATATCACTTGATAACTCATTAATTAAGTATTTTTTTCCTTCAAAGGTCAAAACTGGGTTACTATTTTCATTTGTGGTTTCGTTCATAATTTTTCTTATTTAATAATTAAAATAAAATCATATTTTGTTTATCAATTGTTTTTCACATAATTCTTTATAAATCCCTTCCTTTTTAAGTAAATCTATATGCCTACCAATGTCAATAATTTCTCCTTTATCAAATACTACAATTTTATCTGCTTCTTGAGTCGTAGCCAATCTATGAGCAATAACAATAACAGTTCTATTTTTCATTGCTCTTTTAAGACCTTTTTGTACTTCAGTTTCAGATTCTGCATCTAATGCACTAGTTGCCTCATCTAAAAGAAGAACCGATGGGTTCCCTAATATTGCTCTTGCAATTGCTATTCTTTGGATTTGTCCTCCAGAAAAATTTGAGCTTCTTTCACTTATTTTAGTCTCATATTTATTAGGGAGCTTTTTAATGAAGTTATGAGCATTGGCAATTTTCGCTGATTCTATAACTTCCTCTTGGGTAAAGCTTCTTCCCATTCTTATAACGTCAATGATTTTTCCTGAAAATAAAAATGGCCTTTGTTCTACTAATGCAATATTATTCCTGATATCTTTTGTATTTAATGATTTTAAATTTTTATCATCAATAAAAATTTCTCCATTGCTTGGAGATATGAATTTTAATATTAGCGACATCATAGTACTTTTGCCAGCTCCTGATGCTCCAACGAAAGCAGTTACTTCTCCTTTTTGAATTCCTAAATTTATGTTTTTAAGTACTTGATTATCTTTCTTATATTCAAAATTAACTTTCTTGAAGTTTATCTTACCTTCAATATTGTATATCCTTTGTAATTTTTTTATATCATCTTCTATTGGTTCCAAATTTATGTTTTTTAATCTTTTTAGCGATGCCTCTGCTTGTTTGTAATCATTATAATTGGTACTTACATGGCTTATTGGATCAATAAGCATTAATATTGCAGCAAAAAAGCTACTAAATTCTTGACTCGTTAAAAGTCCAAGATTAATTCTTGCTGCTCCTAAACCTAGTATTGCTAATATTCCGAAGGCTTCGACAAAGCCTACAACTGGATGCTGAAAAGCAAGTAATTTTAGTGTTTTATATTTTGCATTTTTATTAGCACTTAATCTTTTTTTAAATCTACTCTCAATCCAATTTTCAGCAGCAAAAGATCTTATCGTTGACATTCCATTTATTGATTCTCCAATTAAACCAGCTAAGTCACTAGTTGATTCTTGACTCTTTTCAGATGCTAATAAAACTCTTCTTCCAAAACTATTAACTGCAAGAATAATTAATGGTGCTAATACAAAAGTTGATAATGTTAGGGACCAATCTAAATAAAACATATATATTATTACAGCTAATAATTGCAAGGTACATGGAATAGTATCCTGAGCTGTTTTATAAATTACTTCGCTTACTCTATCGGCATCTTCTGTAAGTCTATATGTAATATCCCCGGCTGAAATCTTATCAACTGAATCCATTTTTATCTTTTGAATTTTGCTAAATAAATTTGCTCTCATTACTTCACTTATTTCTAGTGAAGGTTTTGCTATAAAAACATCTTGTCCAAATTGAGCAATTTTTTGAATAAAAAATACTATTAAAGATCTAACTATTATGTTAGAAACTTTTGAAAGATCACCAGAGCCAATTGCGGGGATTAAGTTTCCAGCCAAAAAAGCTAACAAAGGCCAACAAGCTACATAAATAAGCATGCATATAAATCCCTTTATAAACCTATTTGTATAGGGTCTGACTGGAGGTATTAATCGCAAGATATTATATATTTTATTATTCATTTTACTTCATTCAATATCAAAACCTTTAGATTTATAAAACTATGAAATTAGATCAATTCTTAAAATGGCAAAACTTAGTATCTTCAGGAGGTGAGGCGAAAATTTTCATTAAATCTGGTTCTGTTAAAGTTAATGGTGAAATCGAGAAAAGAAGAGGCAGGAAATTGAATAAAGGAGATAAAGTTATGTTTCTAAAAAATGAATTAATATTTGAATAATTAACTTATTCAGCGCAGCGTATATTATTATATTTTTCTTGGACTAATAATTTTGAGAAAATCTGTAATCGCTGGTAATTGGAAAATGCACATGACTTGTGCAGAAGCAAAAATTTATTTGGAAGAATTTCTCCCCTTAATAAGAGATATTCCGAATGATCGTGAAATTGTTATTGCTCCACCATTTACGGCTATTTCAACCTTTTCTAGTTATTCAGATTTCGATTATTTAGATATATCTAGTCAAAATATTCATTGGGAGGATCAAGGAGCTTTTACTGCCGAAATATCTCCTAAAATGCTCCTCGAACATGGAGTAAAATATGCAATTGTCGGACATAGTGAACCCAGAAAATATTTTAGTGAGAGTGATCAACAAATTAATAAACGTGCTGTATTTGCCCAAAAGAGTGGCCTTACTCCTATTGTTTGTGTGGGCGAATCTCTTGAACAAAGAGAAAGAGGTGAAGCTGATAGGGTTATTACTAGGCAGGTAGAACAAGGCCTGGAAAACACAGATCCTTCTAATCTTATAGTTGCATATGAACCTATTTGGGCAATTGGAACAGGAAAAACATGTGAAGCTAGAGACGCTAATAAGATATGTGCTTTGATAAGGAAATTAATAGGATTTAATGATGTAATCATTCAGTATGGAGGTTCTGTTAAACCAAGCAATATTGACGAAATTATGTCAATGAGTGATATTAATGGTGTTCTGGTGGGAGGTTCTTCATTAGATCCTAAGAGTTTCGCTAGAATTGCAAATTACGAATAAATTAAATCCATGGCCTAAGGATTGGGGCCGGAAAACTTCCATTATGGGAGTTATAAATTTAACGCCTGATTCATTTAGCGATGGAGGGGATTTAAACTCTACAAGTAAAGTTTTAAACCAAGTTAAAGATTTTATATCTAATGGAGTCGACATAATTGATTTAGGAGCTCAAAGCACTAGGCCTGGAGCTGAAGAAGTTGGACCTAGATACGAAATAAAAAGATTAATACCAAATTTGAAAATAATAAAAGCAGAATTTCCAGAGATTTTAATTTCTATTGATACATTTAATTCTGAGGTTGCTAACGAAGCGCTGCTAAATGGAGCTAATTGGATAAATGATGTTACGGGAGGAAGAAGAGACGAGAAAATATTGGAAATTGTATCAAAATTTAATTGCCCATTCGTAATAACGCATAGTCGAGGAAATAGTCAAAATATGAATGAATTAAATCAATATGAAAATTTTCTAATCGAAGTAATTTCATCTCTTGAGAGTTTGATAAAGAATGCTTTAGAAAAAAAAATATCTAGTAAAAATATAATTTTAGATCCAGGAATTGGCTTTTCTAAAGATCTTAAACAAAATTTGGAGATTTTAAAAAACTTAGAATTATTTAAAAAATTAAATTTCCCAATTTTAATTGGAGCTTCTAGAAAAAGGTTTATAGGAGAAATTTTAAATGAAATTAATCCAAAGGAGAGAGATATTGGTACCCTCGCAATTACTTGTCTTTGCTCCCAGTTAAATATTGATTTAATTAGGGTTCATAATGTTAAAAATAACTATCAGATATTAAAAGTAGCTGACAAGATTTATAGATAATAGAATTATATTTATTCTTTTACTCCTTCAATTTTATCTTCTACCTCTTGGTATAACTCTTTTAATTGTTCTATGTTATCTTCTGAAGTTTCCCAATAACCTCTCCCGTTAACTTCCAATAAGGTTCCAACTATCCTTCTAAAACTGTTAGGGTTTAAATCCATAAGTCTTTTCCTCATCTCTTCGTCATTTATAAATGTTTCATTAGTTTCTTCATATACAAAATTATCAACTTGACCACTTGTGGCACTCCATCCGAGAGTGTAATTAAGCCTATTAGAAAGCTCTCTTACTCCCTCATAACCTGATTTGAGCATACCTTCATACCACTTTGGATTTAAAAGTTTTGTTCTAGAATCAAGCCTAATAGTTTCTCCCAGTGTCCTTACTTGCGCATTAGAAGTTGTAGTGTCTGCTATGTAACTACTTGGTTCTTTACCGTCATCTCTTAATGTTTTTATTAATTTGGTTGGGTCAGAATCAAAATAATGACTTACATCTGTTAGCGATATTTCGGAAGAGTCAAGATTTTGGAATGTAACATCAGCAGTTTTCATGACCGATTCAAATACATCTCTTTTTTGATTCATCTCACCAGGATTATCGGCATTAAAAGCATAGGTCTTCCTTGATAAATACATTTCTTGTAACTCGTTTTCCTCTTCCCATGTTGAATTTTCAACAGCTAAATTCACATTAGAACTATAACTTCCACTTGCGTTAGAGAATACTCTCGCAGAAGCTTCTCTTATAGAGGTACCTTCTTTCTCAGATTGCTCTAAAGAGTGTTTTCTTACAAAATTTGAGTCTAAAGGTTCATCAGCTTCTGCTGCTAATTTGACTGCTTGATCTATCAATGCCATTTGATTAATAAATAAATCTCTAAAAACACCAGAACAATTAACTACGACATCTATCCTAGGTCTTCCTAATTCTTCGAGAGGGATTAACTCCAATTTATTTATTCTTCCTACAGAGTCTGGTTTTGGTTTTACCCCTACAAACCATAAAATTTGTGCTAATGATTCTCCATAAGTTTTGATGTTATCAGTGCCCCATAAAACACAAGCTATTGTCTCAGGCCATGTCCCTTGTTCTTCTTTTTGCCTCTCAATTAATTTGTCTACAACCGCTTTTGCTGCAGCAACAGCTGCTGTAGTTGGTATGGACTGCGGATCAAGTGCATGTATATTTTTGCCACTAGGTAATACTCCAGGATTCCTTATAGGATCTCCACCTGGACCAGGCAAAACATAATTGCCATCTAATGCTTTAATAAGACTATCCATTTCTTGATCAGCACAAATCTGTTCGAGACAATAAAGTAAATAATCAAAAAGTTTATTTAATTCTTTTTGATTTAACTCGTTAAATCCATTTAACCTACATACTCTTAGCCATGGAGTCGGTAAAACCAAACCAAATACTTTTAGTAAGTCTAAAAGCTTTGAAAGTAAAGATTTCTCTAAATAAACTCTACCATTAACTATTTTTAAAGAATTAACCATTGCAAATATTGATTCTCTTGCTGTCTTTATAATTTTTTCATTTAGCTCAACATACTTAAGCTCACCTTTGTTGTTCCCATCATAGATGTTGTCAATAGTAAGGTTTATTGACTCTGCCAATAGGCCAGGGAGTGATCTTAACCCTTCTTGTTCTCTTTCTAAAGAAGCAATATTTACCAAAGTTGCTACTGCCTCCTCTGCAGTTGGAGCTTCTCCAATAGTATGAAGACCACATGGTAATAATCTACTTTCTATTTCCATTAGTTGTTTGTATATATTCCCTACGAATAGATCTCTTTCCTCGATTCTAAGTTCTTCTACCTCTTTAGTAGGTAGCTCAACATCTTTATCAAGATTACATTGCTTAGAAGTCTCAATAATTGCATTAACAATTTGAATTCCTCTGCTACCTTCTCTTAGTTGTTGATAAGAACCAACTAATTCACTTAATTCTTTAAGTCCTTTATATAGACCAGCATTTTCTGCTGGAGGAGTAAGGTAACTTATAGTTGATGCATATCCTCTTCTTTTGGCAATTGTTGCTTCAGATGGATTATTGGCTGCGTAATAATATAAATTAGGTAATGATCCAATCAAGGAATCTGGGTAACATGTATCACTCATGCCCATTTGCTTCCCAGGCATGAATTCAAGAGAACCGTGAGTTCCAAAATGAAGTACAGCATCTGCACACCATATCTTTTCTACATATGTATAGTAAGCTGCAAAACCATGATGAGGACTTGCACTTCTTGAATAAAGTAATCTCATGGGATCACCTTCATAGCCAAATGTTGGCTGTACTCCTATAAATACATTTCCAAAATGTTTTCCGTATATAAGTAAATTTTGTCCATCACTATTTAAATTTCCAGGAGGTTTCCCCCAATTCTCTTCAAGTCGCTTTGAATAGGGTGTATATTCCTCATATTCTTTAATTGACATTTTATGGGCAATATTTAATTCAGGAGATCCATCCATTGCCTCAGGATTATTTATAACTTTTTCCATTAATTCTTTCGAATTATTTGGTAGCCCATCTATTTGATATCCTTTTTCTTTCATTTCCAATAGAACTCTATAAATAGAACCAAAGACATTCAGATATGCTGCTGTACCAACATTCCCTTTGTCTGGAGGAAAACTAAATACAGTAATTGCTAATTTCTTTTCTTCTCTTTTTTTTACTCTAAGCGAAGACCACTTTATGGCTCTTTCCGCTATTACATCAACTCTATCTTGGAGCGTATGAGCTTTTCCTGTGGCATCATCACGACCTGAAAGAATAATAGGTTCAATTGCTCCATCTAGTTCTGGTATCGCAATTTGTAAAGCAACTTGAACTGGATGTAATCCTAAATCACTTTCTTCCCATTCTTGAGTTGTTTGAAAAACTAAAGGCAGTGCAACCATATAAGGTCTGTTAAGCTTTTTTAAAGCCTCGATAGCCTTTGGATGGTCTTGCCTTGCAGGTCCGCCAACCAATGCAAATCCTGTTAAAGATACCACTCCATCAACAATCGGTTCCTCTTTATTAATCGAGTTAAAATAGAACTCATTAACTGGCTTAGAAAAATCTAGTCCTCCGCAGAATATTGGAAGTACTCTCGCACCTCTATATTCTAATTCTTGAATAACAGCAACGTAATGAGCATCATCTCCAGTTACTATGTGACTTCTTTGAAGTACTAATCCTATTGTTGGTGTTTTGTAATCTTTGGGCTTTATATCTTTTCTATCGTTTTCCCAATTTTGATAGTCGTTTAAACTTTCAAACATGCATGGTGCTAATGGATGCCAAATTCCAAGGTCAGGGAATGTTTCTGGATCTTGTATTTTGAATTCTTCTATTTGGCCCTTTATATCATCAGAGACAGCATATTTCTCTGAGATCATTAATAAGAAATTTTTAAGGTTTTCAGTAGTACCACCCAACCAGTACTGAAAACTCAAAATAAATGTCCTGGCATCTTGAGCTTTTTCTACAGGAAGATATTTTAGTATTGATGGCAATGTATTTAGCAATTTCAACATTGAATCTTGGAAACTAGCTCCATCTGATTCTTTTTTCTTTTTTATTAGATCCCCAATAATACTTTTGGATTGACCTAGTTGTGCCATGCTAAATGAACCTAACTTATTCAACCTCATAACTTCAGGCATAGAAGGAAATATTATTGAAGCTTTGAGCTTTTCCTTGTGGGGCGTAACTGCCTCTACAACCTTTTGAGCTAGATCTTCAATAAAAATTAAAGAAGCAATAAAAATATCAGCATTAGCTATGTCTGCTTTAAAATCATTAAAATTATTTTCATTTCTAAGTTCTTCAATAAGGTAACCACTAAGGTCTATCCCAATTGGACCATTCATTTCATTTATTGATCTTGCTGCTTCAGTTAAGGAATTTTGGTATTGTGGCTCCAGGACAACATAAACTGCTTTTATTACAACTTTGTGTTTGTTATCCTCAACAGGAGATACTCTGCGATTTGCTGAGCGGACCTGCGTAAACATATGATTCTTTTTAAGTATTTCTTAAAAGCCTAAGGTTGAAATGACGTTATTGTGACCTTTATAAATAGCGTGTAACATCCTTTTAAAAAAAATT
>Ga0208277_1002375_pt1 | contig 10702 bp, 3 predicted proteins | sample ETNtaG_5_FD_185782 | JGI IMG/M metagenome (GOLD analysis project Ga0208277, IMG submission 185782) | Marine microbial and viral communities from oxygen minimum zone, Eastern Pacific Ocean - ETNP201406SV205 (SPAdes) (version 2) | ecosystem: Environmental > Aquatic > Marine > Oceanic ...
TAGGTGTCTTTTCAAAAGTTGTGCCACTTTTATCTTTAAGAATAATTTCTTTTAAACCATCAATGTTTGAAACTACAGAGGGAGTTTCATAAAAATAACATAATGGTGTTATACCACTTTGACTTGCCTTAATATAGGGCTGTATTATTAAATCACTTGCGCATATAAAATCTCTAATCATTTTAGAATCTAAGAACTCATTCTTAATAATGATTTTATCATCTAATCCAAGATTTTTAATAATGTTTAAATATTTTTCTATGGGCTCATAAAATTCTCCGGCAATTATTAGTTTTACATTTTTATTATCGATGAATTTCATACTCTTTATAAGAGTTGCTAACCCTTTATATCCCCTTACAAGACCAACAAAAGAAATGTAAGTGATATCATCAAGTCCTAAACTAATTTTTGCAGATTTTTTATCTTTTATTTGAGGTAGTTTAGAATTTATTGGGTGGAACAGAGTTATTACTTTTTTATTAGTAGACTGTTTAACCTGTTTCCCAACATTGTCTGACATTGTAATAAATTTATCACATGTATATAAAAAAAGTCTACGAAGTAATCTTTCAAATACAATTTTTTCATGATTATCCCAATTATCAATAAGTCCAATAATTGAAATCCTTTTGTTTAAAAATAATCTAATAAAAAAATAAGGAAAAATTAGAATAGGGGACCAGTACCTAAGAATTATCGAGTTTGGCAATACATTATTTGCCATTATAGATACTTTAATCCAGTTAAATGGATTTATAGTATTTATTAGTCTTCTTACTTTAAAATTTTGTTCGTACTGTTCATTGCTATATTGAGATTTTCCAGGAAATAAAAAGCTAGGATATAAAAGAGAGAAAGTCCAAACTTCAGTGTTAATTCTTGACCTTATTAGCTCATTACAAAGTGAGTGAGTCGAATCGGAAATTCCACCCCTATAAGGGAAAGCCGCAGAAAATACTAAGAACTTAATCTTTTCTTCCTTTGTAGTCATGTTTTTATATAGTCTTTATAAATCTCCGTATGAGTTCTTTCTTGGAAGATTTGATTTACCCATGAGGTATTTGTCAATATGATAAGAGGCTTCTCTCCCTTCCGAAATTGCCCAAACAATTAGTGACTGACCTCTTCGGCAGTCACCTGCAGTAAAAATATTATTTTTTTTGGTTTGATAATCAGAATTTGAAGATATATTACCAATACTATTTAGATCAATATTTAGTTGATTTGGGAGATCTTCTTCAGGACCAGTAAATCCGAGTGCTAAAATTGCCATATCACAGTCCCAGACTTTTTCAGTATTAGGAATCTCAGAAAGTTTCCCTGATGTCTTGTCTATTTCAACATTTACTGTTTGAAGACCTACTAGATTGTTGTGTTTGTCACCAATAAATTTTTTTGTTAAAATACTCCATTCCCTACTAACACCTTCTTGATGAGATGAGGTTGTTTTGAGGGTAAAAGGCCAATATGGCCAAGGATTTGAAGAGTCTCTTTTTTTACCTGGTTTATTAGATAGCTCAAAGTTAATGACACTTTCAGCACCATGTCTATTGGAAGTTCCAATACAATCTGAACCAGTATCCCCACCACCAATAACTATTATGTTTTTATCTTTTGCATTATACCTGTCTATATGAGCATTTATCTGCCCATCAACAAACTTATTATTGTGGGTCAAAAAGTCCATAGCTTGTTCAACTCCATGTAAATCACAACCAGGAATATCTAATGATCGTTTTTTTGTAGAACCTGTTGAAATTAAAACTGCATCAAAATCTTCTTGTAATTTTTTAATTGTTATATCCTCACCAACATTGATACTACATTTAAATTTAATCCCCTCCTCTTTTAATATATCTATTCTTCTATCAATGATATTTTTTTCAAGCTTAAAATCAGGTATACCATATCTTAGCAATCCACCTATTTTGTTATCTCTTTCAAATACAGTCACATTATGACCTACTGAATTCAACTGCTGAGATGCCGCTAGACCTGCAGGTCCAGAACCAATAATAGCAATCTTTTTATCTGTTCTAGATTTTGGAATAACTGGCTTTATCCATCCATTTTTGAAACCTTCTTCAATAATATTTTTTTCAATTAATTCAATTGAAACAGGTGGGTCTATAATCCCTAAAACACAAGAAGCCTCACATGGAGCAGGACATAATCTCCCTGTAAATTCAGGAAAATTATTAGTCGAATGAAGAACTTCAAGTGCATCTTTCCACTTCTTGTTGTAGACTAAGTCATTAAAATCAGGAATTAAATTACCAAGTGGACATCCACTGTGACAAAAAGGAACACCACAATCCATACATCTGGCTGACTGACTCTCTAGTTCAGACTTTTTAACTTCTACAGTAAACTCATTATAGTTTTTGAGCCTACTCCTTACTGGGAGATACTTTTCATCAATTCTATCAAACTCTTTAAATCCTTTAACTTTACCCATCTAGTTAATAAGTTGATTAATTTTTTCTTCCTTAAGTTTTTCCAACGCAGCTTTATATTCAATTGGCATAATCTTAATAAAATTCTCTTTTTTTGAACTCCAATTAGATAACATCTCTTCAGCTAATTTACTTGCTGTATTTGAATAATGATTTTTAAGTAGGCTATATATTATATCTATATCTTGACTATCAATTTCTTCAAAATTTATCATTTCCATATTGAAGTTTTTTTCAGAGAAATTAGGAGTTTTTAATAGATATGCAATACCTCCACTCATTCCAGCTCCAAAGTTCCTACCAATTTCTCCTAATATTAAAACGTTTCCGCCTGTCATATATTCACAACCATGGTCTCCAACTCCTTCTACAACTGCATTGGCACCTGAATTTCTTACACAGAATCTCTCACCAGCTATACCATTTATGTAGGCCTCTCCTGCAGTTGCACCATATAATGCAACGTTACCAGTAATTATATTCTTGTCAGATTCAAAAGTAGAGTCCTCAGGTACTTTTACTGATAAAATTCCTCCTGAGAGACTTTTTCCAAAATAATCATTTGTATTTCCAATGACTGTCATTTTAAGTCCTTTGACTGCAAATGCTCCAAAACTTTGACCGGCAGAACCTCTAAAATTAATTTTAAGAGTATCCTTTGGTAATCCGTTGATTCCATGAATGTTTGATATTTCATTACTAATTAATGCTCCAACAGATCTATCAGTATTTTTAATTTTAAATTCAAAAGAAGATTTTACCTTTTTATTAATTGACAAATTAGCAGATTTTAGTATTTCAAAATCTAAGACGTTATCCAAGTTATGATCTTGTTTTTTTGTGTTTTTGATAGGGAATCCCTGATTATTTATAGGTTTGTATAGAACCTTATCTAGATTAATTCCTTTAATTTTAAAATCTTCAAAACCTTCTTTAGGCTTTAATTTTTGAGTTTGACCAATCATTTCGTCCATTGTTCTGTATCCAAGATTTGCCATTATTTCTCTTAATTCCTGTGCAACAAAGTACATGTAATTAATTACATGTTCAGGTTTACCCTTAAAGTTCTTCCTTAAATCTGGATCTTGAGTTGCAATTCCTACAGGACATGTATTTAAGTGACATGCTCGCATCATTATACATCCTGACGCAACAAGTGGAGCTGTAGAAAAACCAAATTCTTCTGCGCCTAAAAGACATGCAATAGCTACATCCTTTCCTGTTTTAAGTTGACCATCGCATTCAAGTACGACTCTACTGCGTAAATTATTTATTACTAGAGTTTGTTGTGCTTCAGCAATTCCTAATTCCCATGGTAATCCAGCATGTCTAAGAGAGGTTAAAGGTGAAGCTCCAGTTCCACCATCATAACCTGATATTAAAATAACATCAGCTTTAGCTTTTGCAACACCAGCAGCAATAGTTCCAACTCCTACTTCAGAGACAAGTTTAACATTAATTCTAGCTTTTCTATTAGCATTTTTTAGATCAAAAATTAATTGTGCTAAATCTTCAATTGAATAAATATCATGATGGGGAGGAGGGGAAATTAACCCAACAAATGGTGTAGAATTTCTGACCTTAGCAATTAAGGGATTAACCTTAGGACCTGGTAATTGTCCACCCTCTCCAGGTTTTGCACCCTGAGCCATCTTAATTTGAATTTCATTTGCGCTTGACAAATAGTATGAGCTTACACCAAATCTTCCTGAAGCAACTTGTTTAATTGCGCTATTTCGAAGATCTCCATTCTTATCTTTCTTGAACCTCTTACTATCTTCACCGCCTTCACCGGAATTACTTTTTCCTCCAATACGATTCATAGCAATTGCAAGATTTTCATGAGCTTCTTTGCTTATAGAGCCGTAAGACATTGCACCAGTCTTAAATCTCTTAACTATTTCAGTCCATGGTTCAACTTCCTCAATAGGAATTGGATTATAATCAACAAATTTTAGTAGACCCCGAATAGTCATTAATTGCTCTTCTTGATCATTAACAAGCTTAGAAAATTCCTTATATGAAGAATAACTCTCTTGTCTAACTGATTTTTGAAGTTTTGAGATAGTGTTTGGATTAAACATATGGCTCTCGCCGTCTCTTCTCCACCTGTAGTCCCCTCCTGTTTTTATTGAGATAAAGTCAGAAGAAGAAGTAAATGCATGTTTAATTCTTTGACTAATCTCTTTCTCAATTACATAAAGACCAACACCCTCAATCCTAGTAGGCGTATTTTTGAAATATTTGTTTATGAAATTTGTCTTTAGTCCAAGCGCTTCAAATATTTGAGATCCTCTGTAAGAGTTAAGTGTAGAGATTCCTATTTTATTCATGACTTTCAATATGCCTTTAGCTGTAGCATCATTAAAATTAGAAATAGCCTTTTCTTTTGAGATGTTCTTTATAAATCCTAATTCATGGTGGTAGTTAATTATTTCATTGACTAAGTATGGATTAATAGCACTTGCTCCAAAGCCAAACAGCATTGAAAAGTGGTGAGGCTCTCTTGGCTCAGCAGATTCAATTATAATTCCAAATTTTGATCTTTTTTTCTTTTTAATCATAGTTTGATGAACATATGAACATGCAAGTAATATTGGGATAGGAGACATCTTCTTTGATACATTCCTATCACTTAGTATAATTATGTTAGTTCCATCATCAACGTATCTTTCAATATCAATAACTATATTTTCTAGTGATTCCTCAATTCCATTATGCCCCATTTTAGATTTGTAGAGACAATTAATTGATTTAGTCTTAAAATTTTCATGATTTATATATTTAATTTTATCTAAATCTTCATTAGAAATGATAGGGTTTTTTATGTTTAGATTAATACAATGCTCTTCAGTAATTTCAAAAATGTTGTAACTATTTCCAATAGATAAACTTGTATCTGTTATGATTTCCTCTCTTATTCCATCTAACGGTGGGTTTGTCACTTGAGCAAAAAGTTGTTTGAAATAATTATATAGAAGTTGAGGCTTTTTAGATAATACAGCTAAAGGTGTATCTATTCCCATAGAACCAATAGATTCCTTGCCAGTAATACTCATAGGAATAATAATTTTCTTAAAGTCTTCCTTTGTGTATCCAAAAATTTTTAATCTTGTTTCAAACTTAATTTTTTCGTCGGGGGTTCTGTTTCCTGTGTAAGGGACGTCCTTTAACTGAAGTATGTTCTTGTTGATCCATTTCTTGTATGGCTGCTTTGAGACTATCTCAGATTTAATTTCTTCATCATTTATTATTCTTCCTTCTTCCATGTCAACAAGAAATATTTTTCCTGGCTCAAGTCTTCCATGTGATAAAACATTTTTAGGTTCAATTTCTACAACACCTGTTTCTGAAGACATAACAACATATCCGTCTTTGGTTACAGTATACCTAGATGGCCTAAGACCATTTCTATCTAACAAGGCGCCTATATATTTACCGTCTGTAAATGGAATTGAAGCAGGTCCATCCCAAGGCTCCATAATGCAACTGTTATATTCATAGAATGCTTTTTTCTTAACATCCATTGAGTTGTGTTTTTCCCATGCTTCTGGAACTAACATCATCATAACTTCTGGTAATGATCTTCCAGTCATAAGTAAAAGCTCAACAACCATATCCATTGACGCTGAATCTGATTTTTTTGGTACGATTATCGGAAGAATTTTTGACATTTCATTATCAGATATATTATCTGATTTAAAAAGTTCTTCTCTGGTTCTCATCCTGCTTATATTCCCTTTGAATGTGTTAATTTCTCCATTGTGACACATGTATCTAAAAGGTTGAGCTAGATCCCAGGTAGGAAAAGTATTTGTTGAAAATCTTTGGTGAACAAGTGCAAGCTTTGTAACTAAAGAAGAGTCTTTTAAATCTACATAGAATCTTTCAATATCTTCTGGCACTAATAATCCTTTATAAATAATTGTCTTTGTGCTTAAACTCGAAAAATAAAAATATTCCTTTTCAGATAGTTCAGAGGAGAATATTGAGTTCTCAGCAATTTTTCTTGCTTTATATAACTTTGTATTAAAATCAGTTTCACCAGTTCCTGAATCGTTTGTAGTTATGAACACCTGCTTTATTTCTGGCTGAGATTTACTTGCAATAGAACCAACAACTTTTGAGTTAACAGGGACATCTCTCCATCCAATTATTTTTAAATTCTGGTTGTTGATTTCATTCTCAAAAACTTTTATACAATGATTTGACTGGTTTACACTTTTTGGTAGGAAAACCATACCAACTGCATAGTTGTTAGGCTCTGGAAGGGGAAAATTACATTTTTTAGTAAAAAAGTCATGAGGTATTTCAATTAAAATTCCAGCTCCATCTCCAGTCCTGCCATCTGAACTAACCGCACCTCTGTGCTCAAGACATGAAAGAATATTAAGTGCTTTGCTAATAATATTATTAGTTCTCTCACCATTTAGACTGCAAATAAACCCCGCACCACAATTATCATGCTCAAATTCAGATAGGTATAGCCCTTGGTCTTTTAATTTCATACTAAGATTAACAAATTTATGATTAAGGTCCAATGATCAAAATCATACGTAACCTATTCAAATATTAAAAAATAATATTTACCATATTTATAAAAAAAGGTTAAAAAAAATATCAATATGATATTTTTCAAATAATAAACTGAAAATATATTAGTAAGAATTAACTATTAATTGACCACTCACCTGTTAGGAGTAGCTTCTCTGCTTGTTTGAACTTTAAAGTCTTAACTTCACCGGTGTCATTATTTCTAATCTCAACTTTTTCGTTTCGACCTATTTTGGGAACCTCTCTTGTAATGGTCTCCACTCTCTGGCCCTGTTGGCTTGCACTAGCACCGACTCTTCTAGCCCTTTCAGCTAATTCATCACTATTAAGACTTTCTTCTTTTGAAGTTTGATAATTGTTATTTTTTGAAGAATTTGTCGAAGCATCTTTAATATTACCTTGATTATTTGGAAGATTAGACTTGAATAAAAATGATAGTAGTTCTTTGTTAAGAATATGAATCATTGACTTAAATAGTTCATATGCTTCAAATTTATATATTAACAAAGGATCTTTTTGCTCATGAACTGCTAATTGAACAGATTGTTTTAATTCATCCATTTTTCTTAGATGATTTTTCCACTTTTCATCAATTATTGCTAAAGAAATGTTCTTTTCAAAATCATCAATTAAATTTTCTCCATTAGTATCAAACGATTTCTTTAAATCGGTTACAATATTTATAACCTTTTTACCATCTGTAAATGGGACTACAATTCTTTTAAAAGAATTTGCTTTATTCTCATAAACGTTTTTAATAACAGGAAGCGCAAGGGCTCTATTCAACTCTTTTTTATTAATGTAAAATTTATTAAGTTCCTCATAGAGAGAATTAATTAAGTCTTCTTCATTTGATTCCATGAATTCATCCTCATTAATTGGTGAGGTCATTGAAAAAGTTGTTATAAGTTCAAATTCAAAGTTTTTAAAATTATTAGTGCCCTTATTGTCTATAACTATTTCTTCAATTGTGTCATACATTATATTGGAAATATCGATTTGTAACCTATCGCCTTCTAATGCGTTTTTTCTTAGAGTATAAATAATATTCCTCTGAGAGTTCATAACATCATCATACTCTAGTAATCTCTTTCTAATACCAAAGTTATTTTCCTCTACCTTCTTCTGAGCTCTTTCAATTGATTTTGTTACCATTGGATGTTGAATGTTTTCTCCATCTTTTAAACCCATACGATCCATTATATTAGATACTCTATCTTGGCCAAACAATCGCATTAAATTGTCTTCAAAAGAAACATAAAATTGAGAACTACCAGGATCACCTTGTCTCCCAGATCTACCTCTAAGCTGTCTGTCTACCCTACGCGAATCATGCCTTTCTGTACCAATAATTGCAAGTCCTCCAGCATCAATAACATCTTTGCTTAGCTTAATATCAGTTCCCCTACCAGCCATATTGGTTGCAATTGTTACCACCCCAGGATTTCCAGCCTCAGCTACTATATCAGCTTCTTTTTTATGAAGCTTAGCATTTAGCACATTATGATTTATACTTGCTCGGTTTAACATTTTACTTAATAATTCTGATATTTCAACAGATGTTGTTCCAATCAATACCGGTCTCTTATTGTTTCTAAGATCAATTACTTCCTCAATAATTGCATTATATTTTTCACGTTTTGATTTATAAATTAAATCATCCTGATCTTTTCTTGCTATCGGTTTATTCGTAGGAACTTCTGTTACATCAAGTTTATAAATTTCCCAAAATTCACCTGCCTCAGTAACAGCAGTACCTGTCATCCCAGAAAGCTTAGAGTATAATCTAAAATAATTTTGAAGAGTAATTGTAGCAAAAGTCTGAGTAGCAGCCTCAATTTTTACATTTTCTTTAGCTTCAATTGCTTGATGAAGTCCATCAGAATATCTTCTACCATCCATAATCCTTCCAGTTTGTTCATCAACTATCATTACCTTATTCTCAACAACAACATATTCAACATCTTTCTCAAATAAAGTAAAAGCTTTAAGTAACTGATTCATACTGTGAATCCTTTCACTTTTGATGTTAAAATCATTGAATAAATCATTCTTTTCTTTTGCCTCATCTTCTGCAGATAGACCTTTACTCTCTATTGAAGTAATTTCAGTTGAAATATTTGGCATGATAAAAAAATCTTTATCATCTAGATCCTCAGATAGTGTATTTATTCCCTTATCTGTAAGTTCAATCTGATTATTCTTCTCATCTATTGTAAAATAGAGCTCTTCATCAATTTGATGCATCTCTCTATTGTTATCTTGCATATAAAAGTTCTCAGTTTTTTGAAGTGTTTGTTTTACACCTTCCTCACTTAAAAATTTAATTAATGCTTTATTTTTTGGAAGTCCTCTATACACTCTGTAAAGAAGGAAACCGCCTTTATCATTGTCTGAATTTTGAATTAGACCTTTGGCTTCAGAGAGAATACTGTTGAGGTATGTCTTTTGAAGGGAAACTAATCTCTGAATCTTAGGCTTTAGATTATCAAATTCATGCCTGTCTCCATCCTTAGTTGGACCAGAAATAATTAATGGTGTTCTAGCATCATCAATAAGAACAGAATCTACCTCATCAATTATAGCATAATTATGCTTTCTTTGAACAATATCATCTAGTGAGTGAGACATATTGTCTCTTAAATAATCAAAACCAAATTCATTATTTGTCCCATAAGTTATATCTGCCTCGTATGCTTTTTTTCTTTCAGGAGAATTTGGTTTATGATAATCAATACAGTCGATCTTTAAACCATGAAATTCAAGTATAGGACCCATCCACGCACTATCACGTTTTGCCAAGTAATCATTTACCGTAACTAAATGAACTCCGTCACCTGTAAGAGCATTCAGGTAAATTGGTAATGTTGAAACTAAAGTTTTACCCTCACCAGTTTGCATTTCTCCAATTTTTCCTTGATGAAGAACAATTCCTCCAATTAATTGAACATCATAGTGAATCATATCCCAGATAACGTTTTTTCCAGCTGCATCCCAATTATTTTTCCAAATAGCTTTATCGCTATCAATTTTTGTATAAGATTTTTTTGATGCAATTTCTTTATCAAAATCTGAAGCAGTTACTTTAATTTCTTCATTTTCAAAAAACCTTTTTGCAGTCTCCTTAACAACAGCGAATGCCTCAGGTAATAGTCTGTCTAAAACTTCAGACTTTTTTTCAATTAGATCATTTTCTACAGATTCAATTTGCTTAAATATTTCTTCCTTTTCAGAATTAGACAGGTCATTGGAAAGTTTATTATTTAGATCAGAAATTGAAGAATTAAGATCTTCTGTCTCATCTGAAATCAACTTTTTAAATTCAATTGTTTTATCTCGGAGCTGATCATTTGTAATTGAGGAGAGTCTATTAAAATGATCATTGATTTCATCAACTATGGGGGTCAGTTTTTTTAGATCTTTCCCAGATTTATCCCCAAGAAATACCTTCAAAAGGGAGTTAACAATAGACATGCTGTTTTTTTTTCAAATTTATTTAAAAATTACCAATTAATATTAATCAAATTAGATTAATACTCATCCTCATTCCAAAGGTAATCTTCTTCTGTTGGAAAGTCAGGCCAAATTTCTTCAATCGATTCGTAAACATCACCTTCATCTTCAAGAGATTGAAGATTCTCTACTACTTCAAGAGGTGCACCAGTTCTAATTGAGAAATCAATTAGCTC
>Ga0208277_1002379_pt1 | contig 10694 bp, 8 predicted proteins | sample ETNtaG_5_FD_185782 | JGI IMG/M metagenome (GOLD analysis project Ga0208277, IMG submission 185782) | Marine microbial and viral communities from oxygen minimum zone, Eastern Pacific Ocean - ETNP201406SV205 (SPAdes) (version 2) | ecosystem: Environmental > Aquatic > Marine > Oceanic ...
ATGATAGATAATCCTTCAGACTACAAATCACATGTTACGGCGATACTGTCCACCTACTGCGAACAGCGCATCTGTGATTTGTCCAAGTGAAGCAACCTTTGTTGTCTCCATCAATTCTTCGAAAACGTTACCGCCTTCTCTAGCAACTTGTTGAAGGCGCTTGAGTGCCTCTTCATTGCGTTCAATCGCATGAGTACGCTCAAGACATGCTTGCTTTTCATCTGGAGTTGCTCTTGCCAATTCCATATCGAATTCGTCTGCAGCGTTCTCATCGAAGTCTTGTGCATTTGGATTCAAGAATGTGTTAACACCGATGATTGGGAGTGTTCCATCGTGCTTTAGATGCTCGTAGTACATGCTTTCATCTTGGATCTTACCACGCTGATACATTGTCTCCATCGCACCAAGAACTCCACCTCTGCGGGAGAGAGCTTCGAACTCTTGCAGGACCGCTTCTTCGACTAAGTCGGTTAATTCCTCGACGATGAATGAACCCTGCATTGGGTTCTCTGTCTTGGTCCAGCCGCTTTCCTTGTTTACGATTAACTGGATCGCCAGTGCTCTTCTAACCGACTCCTCGGTTGGAGTAGTAATCGCCTCATCATATGCGTTGGTGTGCAGAGAGTTTGCATTGTCTTGAATCGCCAATAGAGCCTGTAAGGTTGTGCGGATATCGTTGAAGTCGATTTCTTGTGCGTGCAGGCTGCGGCCACTGGTCTGAATGTGATACTTCAACTTCTGACTGCGTGCATCTGCACCATACAGGTCACGCATCGCTACTGCCCAAATCCTGCGAGCGACTCTTCCGATAACGGTGTACTCAGGGTCTAGGCCGTTTGAGAAGAAGAAGGACAGGTTAGGAGCGAATTGTGCAACATCCATTCCTCTACTGCGGTAGTACTCGACATAGGTGAATCCGTTTGCCAGTGTCAAGGCCAACTGAGTGATTGGATTTGCACCCGCTTCAGCGATGTGATAGCCAGAAATAGAAACCGAGTAGTGGTTGCGTACTCCGTTATCGATGTAGTACTGCTGAACGTCGCCCATCATCTTCAGTGCGAACGGTGTTGAGAAAATACAGGTATTCTGTGCCTGGTCTTCCTTGAGAATATCAGCCTGAACTGTCCCACGAACTGTCTGCAGAGTCTTTGCCTTGATCTCTGCATAGGTTGCGCCGTCAACCATCTCATCTCCACGCTTGCCTACAGTAGCCAAGCCAAATCCATCGTGGCCCTCGGGTAAGTCGCCACGATAGCCGCTTGCATCTGCTTCTAATTGCAGATGCTTCTCGACCTGTTGGTCGATTGCTGCGTTCAGGTAGAATGCGAGAATAATAGGTGCTGGCCCGTTAATTGTCATCGATACCGAGGTGTTGGCATCACACAAATCGAATCCAGAATACAGGCGTTTCGCATCATCAATACTTGCGATTGAAACGCCTGAGTTACCGACCTTACCCCAGATGTCAGGTCGACGGTCAGGGTCTCGCCCGTACAGGGTTACGCTATCGAAAGCGGTGGAGAGTCTGACGTAATCTTGGCCTTGCGAGAGAAGGTGGAATCTGCGGTTTGTGCGCTCACCTTCTCCTTCACCAGCGAACATTCTCGCACTCAATTCGTCAGTTCGCTTGAACGGGAATACACCCGCAGTGAACGGGAAATGACCCGGTGCATTTTCTCTAGTCAGCCAGTTGAACATGTCACCGTCATCGCTGTACTTTGGAAGTGCAACACGAGGAATCATCTGATGTGAGAGTGATTCTGTCACGGTTGAAACCTTGAACGGTTTGCCACGAACGTGGTAGGTGTATTCGCCGCTTGCATATTCTTCAGCCAAGGATCTGAATCCTTCTACAGCCTGCTTTGCTTCTGCGACTTCTTCACGAAGTTCGGCTAGGTGTTCATCGACTTCTCCCCTGATTGAAGGGAGTTCTTGGCTTGCAGTTTCGAGGTGCTGCATTAGTCGCAGCTTCTCTGAAACCGTCTTGTTTGCCTCATGATATTCACGGATGACAGAAGCGATTTCAGACAAGTAGTGAACTCTCTCAGGAGGAATTACACCCTTGCGCTCACCGATTACACCCATCGGCTCACTAGCCTCGAATCCAACCATTGCGGCTAGCTTCTGCCATAGGACATCGACACCAGGGTCTGCGAATTGACTAGCGATTGTTGCGACTACTGGCAACTCATGGTCCTCGACATCGAACTTGTTTCTGTTGCGGCGAACCTGTTTGCGAATCGCACGCAGTGCATCCTCGCTCCCCCTCTTTTCGTACTTGTTTAGAACGACGAGGTCGGCTACGTCAAGCATCTCGATTTTCTCAAGTTGAGTGTGTGCACCGAACTCTGCTGTCATAACATATAGCGAGCGGTCTGAAACTGTAGTAATCGCATCACTGCCTTGCCCGATTCCGCTAGTTTCACAGAAAATCAAATCGAAGCCAACAGCCTTTGCCGCCTCGATTGCACGGTCAAGGTTTGCGCTGATTTCTGAACCACTTCCACGACTTGCGAGTGAGCGCATGTAGAGGTTATTGTTTGATAGTGAATTCATTCTGATTCTGTCACCAAGAAGCGCACCACCGGTTCGCTTTCGAGTTGGGTCGACACATAGCAAGCAGACTTTCTTGTCAGGATTATCACGAAGGATTCGCAGCATCAACTCATCGAGCAAGCTACTCTTTCCAGCACCACCTGTACCAGTAAAACCGATGACTGGAACCTCTTTGTCGCTTGAGCGGACCTTCTCAACCATCGCTTTGAAATCTTCATCACTAGCAGATTCAGACATTGTTAGCAGAAGTCCAACCTTAGCCATATCATCAGCAGTAATTGGTCCGTCTAGGCTTGCAAGCCTATCATCTGAAATCAAATCAACTTCGCTTGCAGTACCCATCAAATCATGGATCATTCCCATCAGACCCATCTTTCGACCATCGTCAGGAGAATAGATTCGAGATATACCGCTCTTGTGTAAGTCTCTAATTTCGGGAGGAGTAATTGTTCCACCTCCACCTCCAAAGATACGAACATGAGCACATCCAGCCTCATCCAACAATTGACGAATGTAAGTGAAGTACTCCATGTGACCTCCTTGGTAGGAGGTCAAAGCAACAGCATGAGCGTCTTCTTGAACCGCACAATCTACCACATCTTTTGCAGATCTATCGTGACCCAAGTGAATAACTTCGGCTCCACTGGATTGAATGAGCCTACGCATTACGTTAATTGCTGCATCATGGCCATCAAACAGGCTTGCAGCGGTGATTACACGGACTGGCCCAGTGGTTGTCTCAAACACGGGCGCCTCTTCCGACATGTTCCTACGGAACATAATTTCATTCATCATGATACCGTTTGAATCAAAAGCCTCGAAGTCAGTGCTAGCCCTATGCGCCCCCGCTGGATAATGTCTCCTAGAGAGATTGCAATCCTCGATACCAATGCCGAAGCATTGGGCGCAGATATGGATGCACTGATGGTTACTGCAGCTGAGCACCTTGCAAATGCTCTGGAAGGTGCACCAAAGCCGATTTGGATTCTTTGTGGACCCGGCAATAATGGTGGAGATGGGTTTAGACTTGCCAACATGCTGGAAAATTGCTATGTTGTGGCAACTCACGATAAACAGAAGACTGCGCTTGCACAAAGAGCAAGGGATGATTGGAAGGGAGTCACTCATTCAGTCGAATCATTACCTGATATTGCCCCTGCTACTATCGTTGACTGCCTACTTGGCGCAGGTTCCTACGGACAACCACGTGGAGAAATTTTACGACTGATGGAAGCGATACCTGGCAGACCAATGGTTCTGGCATGTGATATGCCAACAGGATGTGGATCAGGTATCTCATTCAACGCATTTCGAACCGTAACATACGAGGCACCTAAGTCGAATATGGTCGATGCCAAAGGACAGTTGCTTCCTGAAGTAGGGGATGTTTTCGTTGCACCTGTTGGCTGGCCATCAGGAACACTAGACCCGGGGCCCGGCGATCTATTGCGCTATCCTCATCCTCAAGAAGGTCAAATCAAAGGTGATAGAGGACGAGTTCTAATCGTTGGAGGAGGGCCTTACCATGGCGCTCCAATACTCTCTGGCATGGCTGCAGAAAGAATGGGCGTAGACCTTGTCCATGTTGCAATGCCAAGCCAAGCAGCAGCGCGAGCGAAATGGCCCAGTGGATTGATTCAAGAGAAGATGAAGGATTCAGAATACATCAGCGATGTTACAGAATTAGTCAAGAGATGTATGACTGGGAGAGGAGTACAAGCGATGGTTATCGGACCGGGAATGGGAGATAATCCTGAATCCCTTGAAGCCGTTAGATTGTTGATACAGTCTACTCCTCACATTCCAAAAGTGATTGATGCCGACGCAATTAAGGCACTCGAAGGTTGGCCTGAAAACTTACTTGGAATTGTCACGCCTCATCAAAAAGAGTTGGAAAATTGGGTTGGTAGTATCGATGCAGTACCCGATTTAATCACCGGTTCTGGAGAATCTAGAGTCGTAATTCGAACCGGCGCAGAAGACATAATCATCGGTGCTGGCGGGCGCGGAGGAATAGGCAAGGGTGGAAATCCGCGCATGTCAATGGGTGGAACTGGGGACCTACTTGCCGGATGCCTTGGAGGACTACTGGGGCTTGGTTTATCGCCTTGGAGCGCTGCAAGATTGGGAGTCCACCTCATGCGAGTTGCTGGAAAAATAGCAGGAGATGAAATTGGACCAGGAATGGTGGCAGAAGATGTGCCGCCTTACTTGTCAAGAGCGTTGATCACAGGACCGGTTCTTCTCCATCAACCAAAGGTGGAAGACCCTTCTTTTTCCTGATGTAGTCGGTGTAGTTACCGTAGTACTTGGTTACAATTCCGTCCTGTAATTCCCAGATTTGATTGACCACTTGGTCAAGGAACCATCTGTCGTGGCTAACGGTTACAATCGCGCCATCATACTCGACCAGTGCTTCTTCTAAAGTCTCCTTAGCATCCATATCCAAGTGGTTGGTAGGTTCGTCAAGTAGTAGCAAGTTGTTCTCTTCTAGAAGCAGTTTGAGTAATGCAACACGGGCTCTTTCTCCACCGGATAATTTCCCTAATGGAGTGGCCACCTGATCCTTACTGAACTGGAATCTTCCAAGTGCTGCACGAATGTCTCCATATTGCATGTCTGGGCGAAGTGCCTCGACTTGTTCTACTGGATTCAGTTTGAAATCTAGAGTTCTGTGGTCTTGGTGATAATATCCAATAATTGCACCAGGAGCAAGATCTCTTTCCCCGGAATCAATTGTCTCATCACCAGTAATCACCTTCAGAAGAGTGGTCTTTCCTTGTCCGTTGCCACCGACAATACCAATCCTGTTACCCTTGGAAATCTCAAGATTCTGTTTATCCAAAATCGGGCGCTTGAGTCCCTCAAATTTCTTTGAGACATCCTTCAATTCGATGATGTCATTGCTTGATTTGTCAACAGCTTCCAGATTGAAGCGCAAACCTTTGCGCTGCTTTGGCTTACGTGCTTTCAAAGCCTTCAATTCCTGCTGCATTCTCTCAATCATCTTATGCTTTGCAGAGATTGACTTGTCATACTTGTTAGCCGACTTCATCGAGCGAAGTGCGGACTGAGTGTGAGAGATTTTCTTCTCTACTGTCTTGATTCTATCATCAAGAGCAGCGAGGAAGTTGCCCTTCTGCTTGAGATACTGAGAATAATTACCATTGAAATTCCAATTTCTCAGATTGTCAATTTCAACGATTCTGGTGCAAACTTGGTCTAGGAAATATCTGTCGTGAGAAACAATCAATTGTGCTCCAACGAATTCATTGATAAATTCTTCCAGCCACTCAGTTGTTTGAATATCCAAGTGATTTGTCGGCTCGTCAAGGAAAATGACATCGACACCTGCAAGTCCAACCAATTGGCGAGCAAGCGCAAGTTTCGCCCTCTCTCCACCAGAAAGAGAACTGACTTTCATGTCCATAGGATGCTGGTCTAAGCCTAGCCGCTCTAGAATAGCCTTAGCGATATTAGCTACATTAGTTCCACCAGAAGCACCGAGCATTGTCTGTAATTCTGAGTATCTGTCCATCACAGGTTGCCAATCGCCTTCATAGAACGCAGGGTCAACCATCTGAGCTTCTATTGCCGCAATTTCCTCTTCCAATTCCTGAAATTGGCGACCTTTGCGAGACAACTCTTCCTCGATTGTTGAATCATCATCGATATCTCTAATTTGAGTGAGGTAGGCAATTCTAATCCCGCTAGCAAACTCGATATCTCCAACGTCTTGCTTTTGTTCAGAAATAGTGTTGAGTAATGTGGTCTTTCCTGCACCGTTGTGACCAACGATTCCAATCCTATCACCCTCATTCACCATGATGTTGATGTCCTCTAAAACGGTGACCGGACCGAATGCTCGGTCGACACCCTCGACACGGATTAGTTCACGGGACATGAACCAAGCCGGCTAACGCTCGCTTATGGACTCACCGTTTCACCGACGTTCATTCTCAATCTCTCTCAACTTTTTTGCAGCCTCGAGTCTCCTAGCTTCTTCTTCTTCATATTCCTCAGGAGTTTGAGGTCCAGAATTGAAAATTAGTTTCATCAATTTCCTGGCAGGAGAATAGTATATGAGTATTCCAAGAGTAAGGATCCCTGCATATATTTCTTCCACAATTATTGAACATACACATCATATTTCAACCAACTGCCAACGAACATTTGGCAGATGTAGAAAAGGTAGCAAAAACGGCGTTTTCACGACTGAAATCAACCGAAGACAATATACCCTCAGAGGTGCGGTGAAACCGGAGAGAACTATACTCTCCGGTGGAAATCCATGGGATTGAAACACGACATCCGTCGTGCCCCGGCCGTCCGCGACCGAGGCGCTGAAGCCGACCTGCAGGCTCGTATCTTTGCAGGCAACCGAGTATGGGTTGTAGGAGATATACATGGGCACTTGGGCACTCTTAGGGCTCTTATGCACAGGTTGAAACTTGGAGAAGAGGATAGAGTTGTCTTACTTGGAGATATGATCGACCGTGGCCCCGACTCAGCAGGAGTAATCGAATACGTCCGAGAACATCCGCAAATCATTGCAATCAAAGGTAACCATGAACAGATGGCAATCCAATCACTTCAAGAAAGAAGAATCGAACTAAACACAACTTGGATGTCTAAAGGTGGCGCATCAACATGGGGCTCTTACATCGTAGCAGCGAAAGGCGATTTGCATCGCGCAAAACTCACTTTTGCAGAGGACTGTGCATGGATGGCAGATTTACCAAGCCACATTGTGCTGGATGATTGGAGACTTGTCCACGCAGGATATCATCCAAGAATTGATCTTGATTCACAAGATGAGAAAACGCTTCTGTGGATTCGACGGGCTTTCTTCAAACACGATGAGGCAATTGATGACAAACGATGCATTCTTTTCGGCCACACTCCAACTACAAAATTCAAGCGGAGTGGCCAGATTGCACATTCAAAAATAATACTGGATGATGGTAGACCTTCGTGGGTAGCTCTTGACACCTGTGCATACAATGAACAGAATCCAGGAATTGCAGCATACGACCTCTGTACGGGTAAAACAATTCTCCAGAAGACACTGCGAAGTGAATATTGGTGGCTTAGATCAAAAACAAGAGAAGCACCTGTTGCAGAATCCTTCGGATTGGTAGAACTTCGCCGGCGCGCCCAAAAGGCCGTCGCCGCTCGAGAAAAGGCGGCGAGAAGATTAGCAATGGCTGGTGTCTCTAGAACGGTGAAAGCGCCAATTTCTTTCCGGGTTGTAAAAAGGAAATTACCACTTATGGAAGATGTAAGTCCGTCTTCCGGAATCCAATCGCGAGATTCTGTAATTTTCCGAGTTTGAGGCACTGCGTAGCCAATAAACCAAACATAAAAGAGGGAATACGCCAATTGGCTACCATGGCGAGCCAAAGTGTCGACAAAAACTCCACCGCTGCAGAATCTCTAGTCAAAGCCTTCGTTACGGTCCTTGACAATGTGAATATCCAAGCACATTTCTTGAGAGCATCAATGGAGACGGCTAAACAATTAGGCGCTCATGAATATGTTTACCTTGAATGATTTAGGCCAAAGGTCATTTCTCTCTACCCTGTGCGGGGCCTGTGGACATAACCGCAATATCTGCTGCAGCCGTGATGTTCGTTCTCGGTGCAACCTCTCCAGGTCCATCTTTAGCAGTGGTATTGCGAAACACAATGATTGGCGGAAGAAGTAGAGGGTTGGCATGCGCAGTAGGGCATGGCATAGGCTTCGGATTCTATGCAGTATCAGTGGTGTTTGGTCTAGTCATAATAATGGAGAACAATCCTGACGTATTCACATTAATGCAAGTCGTGGGAGGGATTTTCCTTCTGTACTTAGGAATAGAAATGATGAGGGCTGAAGAAGCAGAGATCGTGCATTCTGAAGGCAAGCGAGAAGGTTTCATTGAAGGTTTCTTTATCGCATTCCTGAATCCAAAAATTGCTGTATTTATGCTTGCAGTACTATCTTCGGTTCTAGACCCATCAATGTCAAGTGACACAAAATGGATAATTGCAGCTATGGGTATGACTATCGATACAGTTTGGTATGTTCTTGTCGCACTCCTACTATCTAATTCCGTAATTCTCACAAAGATACAGAATAATCAGAAAATTCTGAATCAAATCACTGGGGTTCTAATGATTGGACTAGCAATTTGGACCGCATATAGACTGGCTGGATTTTGACAATCAATACTATTGAGGTAAAGCCATTCGAGGTAAATATGCCAGAGCTACCAGAGGTCGAAACCGTCCGTACTGGGCTGGCTAGATCATGGATTGGCAAGCGTATCGATGGCGTTGACCTACGCCGAGAAGGCCTGCGCTTTCCGTTCCCTGAAGGCCTTGAAAAAAGGCTGATTGGAAGGACGGTTAAACAAATCAGAAGGAGAGCAAAATACCTCTTAATCGATCTCGATAATGACGATGTTTTGCTTTCACATTTGGGAATGAGTGGAAAATGGACGCTAGATGCAAGCGATTGCGAAGGCAAGCACGACCACGTAGTGATTCTGTTTGATGATGGAAGCATGTCTGTTTACAACGACCCAAGGCGTTTCGGAGTCTTGGACATATTCAGTGGAACTTCACACAAGTTACTGGACCACCTAGGACCTGAGCCTCTTGAAGAATGGACTGGCAAAGACCTGTATGACAAGTTGCAAAAGCGGAAGAGTGCAATCAAGATCTGTATTCTCGACCAGAAAGTGGTGGTAGGTGTTGGTAACATATACGCCTGTGAGGCGCTTAATCGAAGCAAAATCTCACCGACGCGCATGGCCAACAAGGTCAAGAAAAAAGAATGCGATATTTTAGTTGCTGAAATTAAAGAAATCCTCGCTGAAGCAATACGAGTAGGCGGCTCATCATTGCGTGATTTTGCTGGGGTGGATGGAACACTGGGTTATTTCATACACCAATTCAAAGTCTATGACAAGGAAGGCAAGGACTGTGAATGCGGAGGAGTAATTGAACGGCTCGTGCAAGGCGGTCGCTCAACATTCTGGTGTCGCTCTTGCCAGAAGTAATCAGTAGTGCTCTAGTACAGTTCTAAGGTCGTCAACAAACAAGTCTACTGGGAAGTCATAATCTGACCAAACGACTCTACCTTTCCCATCAGTATCTATGATGTAAGTTGGTGAAGGGTGAGCTACAGTATAGCCTTCATCAGAATCATCTTCTTCAGTGTAAGGAAATACTCCATAATTTTCGTAAACTGGGTCAAGAGCCTCCTTAGAACCGGTTAGATGAGGCCAATCATATCCAAAGTCAGCAGTATAATTTCTGAGTACAGAAGGAGAATCGTGCCTCCAATCAACTGTAACCGATACGAAACTAACCTTCGATGCTTCTTCTTCAGAAAGCGTATCTTTGACCATTTTCACATTTTGGTTTGTTACTGGACATGTATTGTCACATCTTGTAAAAATAAATGCTAAAACAACGACCTTACCCTCTTGCTCTTGTAAACTCCACAATGGTCCTTCTGCATCTTCAAGGGTGAATTTGTAAGTGTAACTACCTCCAAGGTCACGACCATTGAAACTAATTTCTTCTTCATCATCTCCAAAACAACCTGGAAACATCAGAATCAAAGTAAGAAGTATGGCATATTTCTTCATTTGATCACTCCAAATCAATTACTGTACGCAGATCTTCCATAAACAAATCAATCGGCCAATCATACGCAGTCCAAACGACTCTACCATCTAGATTTGTATCTAGAATGTATACTGGTTGAAGATGAATATCTTGGTATGTTTCATCATCATAGGGAGTTACGTCGTACTCTTCGTAAGTATTGTGGATTTCATCGGAATTCCAATCGGTCAAATGGGGCCAGTCGAGCCCTTTTTCTTCCGACCAGTTAGCAAGGACTTCGGGAGAATCGTGACGCCAGTCAATAGTTACAGAAACGAATGAAACCTTTTCTAGTTCTGCATCTGTAAGTTCTGATTTTACAACTTTCAGATTATTTGCAATCAACAAACATACGTCATCGCAGCGAGTGTAAACGAAAGCAAGGACTACCACGTCACCTTCAAGTTCTTCTAGTGAGAAATCAGATTGGTTTGTATCGCTAAGAGTGAATTTGTAAACGTCCATTTTTCCCAAATCTTC
>Ga0208277_1002381_pt1 | contig 10685 bp, 5 predicted proteins | sample ETNtaG_5_FD_185782 | JGI IMG/M metagenome (GOLD analysis project Ga0208277, IMG submission 185782) | Marine microbial and viral communities from oxygen minimum zone, Eastern Pacific Ocean - ETNP201406SV205 (SPAdes) (version 2) | ecosystem: Environmental > Aquatic > Marine > Oceanic ...
AAGGTATGATACTGACCAAGGATTCTGGCAAGATGACTCCGATTCTGATGAAGGTGGATATTGGACCGGTTGGAAATCAAGTTCCGAATGCTATCTAAGCAATGAGGAATCTTCTACTCCTTCTCCACAGGTAATCGATAGTTTCCTGACCGATGGTCCGTTTGAAGTTGTTACTGAGCAAATAATTGATGTCAATAGTGAGGGTGAAGCAAGTCTAACATTTGTGCCAAACCACCCAGGTGTCTATCTGACAATCGTCCAATCGAAAGGCACACTAGATAACGGCCAAATTAAGACTGGAATTGGCCTAAATTTCGCATATATCACAAATGGTGACATCGCAATAACTGGGCTAGAACAAGTGACAACCTTTGCAGGACTACCAGTTTACATTGCTGATTCTGCAAATAATGGCCTGAATACGATTTCTGTTACTCCAAATAACATCCCGTACAATGAATTCAACGTAACAATGGGTATAGCACCTCTAAAGTTGGATGTAGCATTCCCCGACATAGACTGGGATAGCATTTCCGATGAAGAAGAATTTGAGATTGAATTCCAAAATGGAGACACTTCAAGGAATCAAGAGGTAAGATTTGAAGCACCAATGTCCCTAATCGGAATGGCTGTATTAAATCCGGAAGAACAGATTATGGCTGAAGCAATTCACTTTGGTATCGTCATTAAGGACCCAAGCCAACTGGACATGATGGGCACACTTGGCCCAGGTCAGACAACAAATATTGCTCTAAATTCAGAAGATGGAGAAGCCAATAGAATCTTTGCAATTGCTGTTCCTAAGTTTGGATTCGACCCTGCTAGCATAGATTTCGCATCATTTACCTCATTGATTTATGATGAATTACGTCAAGATGTGGGATGGGTTGCTGAAAGCAAAAGATCACTCGAAATGTGTGAAGACATAGAATATGATGTTGAAGGTTCAACCTCTGGAGGAATGTTACTTGAAGTTCGATTGCGACATCAGGTTAACAATAGGTATCGCATCACGGAAGACATTATTGACACATCCAATGTTCAACTATTGGACTCTGATGGAAACGAAATAACACCCAATGACTCTTGGAGTGAAGAGTCTTCTGATAGCGATAGAATGAAAGCAACCTACACAGTTTCCGAGGGTGATTATGAATTACATACCGGAACTGATGTAAATTCGAATTTCAACATAGAAGCCTACGAAGGTATGGAGAATGGAGAAAGTAATTGCGGAACAAATTCTGAAGTTAGTGAAGAGGATGCTTTTGACCTGTTTGACGATTTCTTTAGTAATGTAAATTCGATTGCTTGGGGGCTTGGAAGCAGCGCTGACCTAACACTACCACACCTTGCCTCTCCAACAAGCAACTACACAGTTCTAGCAATGGTGCAAAAGGGAACTGGAAGTTCAGCTACCATCCATGCAGCAATCGGTTCACAAATCGCTGAACCAAACCCTGAGCCTCTAGTAATGAAAGACCTAGTAATCGAATATATGCCAGAAAACCCTTCTGCCGGAGATACACTACTAGTAACAATCACTGAAGAAGAAACGGGACTACCTGTTGAATTACTTTCAGTTGTTGTAATTGAAGATGAATTCACTGTGTTTAGCGATCTGACAAATTACAATGGTCAAACATCATTCTCTCTTTCTGAAGGAACGTTCCTTGTTAGAGCGTCTGGAGGAATGTATAACCCGGTTGATTTCACAATCATTGTCACTCAAGATGGCTCTGAAGAGCAAACTACCGATGACACTGATGGAGATAATATCCCTGATATCTTTGACAATGATGACGACAATGATGGCGTAGACGATGTCGATGACCTGTGTCCAGATACTCCATCAGGAGATACTGTTGATGAAGACGGTTGTACTATTGTAGGCGGTAACCAAGGTGATGGTAATCAAACAGGAAATGAGACTGATACCTCTGACCTTTCAAAGTGTGAAGAGTGGGAATACTGGAATCCTGATGCAATAGATACAACTCAACCAGGAAACGGTTGCCCACACTATGAAGAAGAGCCAAATGACCAAGATAAGGATTCAACAAGCGACACTTCAGAGAACAACATACTCGGTATGGACACCGTGACCTTTGGTGCTCTAGCAGTTGGATTGATTCTAGCAGTTATAGCAGCCACTGTTTATGTGAGAAGAGGCAGAGACGATGAGGGAGATTGGTATGAGGAAGAAAATGCAATGTTTGAGGATTCATACAAAGCAGTTCCTCCTGTATCAATAGCGCCAGTATCAAGCCCAGCACCGTCTAGCCCACCTCCTAACCATCAAGGGTTCTTGCAGGATGGATACGAAGTATCAGAATATCCTGCTGGTAGTGGCAATTGGTGGTGGAAAGACCCTCAAACTGGAACTTGGAGTGAGTGGAAGTAGAGCCTATTGATTAACAATCAATGCAATACCCATTGAATATCCTGTTGAGGTGATGCTATGCAACCAAAGGGATCTAAGATTGCTATTTTGGTATTCTTAACCTCTTTTGCAGCCATTGCATTCATCATGCCAGTTGAATTAATCTTAAACACAGATTCAATTTTTGAAGATCCAGCAAAAGAGAGAATCAAAGAAGAATCTCTAGTTGATAATTACAAAGGCCAACTAATACTCAAAATAAAGCATGATGACAACCTTTCTGTAACCAGCAACTTCGAAGTTGTCCAAAAGTTGATTCAACTCGAAAACGAATTGATGGATGGAAGTAATCCAGATACATCATGGGAGTATGATAGTACAATAATTACTAAGCTCGAAACTCCATTTAGTGCATGGGAGGAAGCGTTTGAATCTAGAAATCGAAGTCTTGCAAATGCAAGTAAATGGGCTGATGTTCTTTCACCAACAATAACGGGTGGATGGTGTGGAAACCAATCTACTACTGAGGAGATTGCAGCCTTCCAAACAACAATGCTTCTATTGCCTAAAGATTCCAATTTTGGAGTTGCCTGCCCCTCATTCCCTGGAGCATCGGAGTTAACTCCACCTGATTCCGACGAGATACTTTGGATGATTTGGCTTGACTCATCCGACACAGGTGCAGAAGTTACCGACTGGAATACTCTGATATTATGGGCTGAAAAGGTTAGTGAAAATACAGAATTCGAAATAGAAGGTGTCGGAATCAACATGCTTTTCCAAAAATCGAAAAACATCGCGGAGAATGATCTCAGTTCTATCCTCATACCTTCGGCATTTTTCTTGGTAGCAGTGATGTATGCAATCATTCGAGACTGGAAGGTATGTGCAGTTACGCTTGGTAGTGTCGGTCTTGTAATCGTGGCAGAAATCGGAATTCTTTCCGCTGCAAGCGTTCAAATTTCAATAATAGATGCTATAGCGTTCCCTATCATTCTTGCAGTGGCAGTAGATGGTGCGTTTTGGTACTGTAAATCATCTAGGAAAAGAGAGGAGGTCCGCTCATTACTACTACTAGCCATGGTCACTACTTTAGCAGCGGTTTCACTCTCAATATTTTCTCCAATAAAGGCACAAAATACCTTGGCGCTGATGATGATAATTGGTATTTTCTTAGATTGGCTTTTGACCCGATTTGTCCTCGAGGATTTCTACATGAGTAGGAGAGAAGATGTAGTATTGGCTAGTGAAAATATCCTGCAAAATGAAGGAAATAATCGAATATGGGCATGGCCCACTTGTCTAGCAATATTAGCTTTAGTCACAGCAATCTCACCACCAGGAGTCGAAGTATTCGACGTAAACCAATTCTTAGCAGATGACGATCCTGCATTGGATGAATTTGAAGAATTACAAAATCAATACTTGATAGCATCAAGTACGGTAACATGGGTAATTATCGATGTGGAGGGAGATTCACATTCCGATTACATCAAGGCCGTAAATATTCAGAAACAAATCGGTCAACATCCCAGCGTTATATCATTCGAAACAGGGTTGTACGAAACCCCCCTTGTCATGGGAATCCCATATGGTTATGAAAGTCAAATGAATGCAACAATAGATTTCATTTCAGAAACCAATGATGGTTCTTCAGTACTTGATGATCACAGATTACAATCAGATGGTGAAACAATCGCTTTGGTAATTGGAGTATTCATAGACGGTGGAAATGCAGATGCAGCGCTAGATTTCAAGGCAGATGTATCAAATTTAGTTGATGATTACGATACCGGGCACACTATTGGTGGAGAATTAGTCACTGGTGCTGCTTTGGCTGAAGAATTTGATGACACTAGGATTATTCAAATTCTGGCTGCCGGATTATGTGTTTTCTTGATTGCATATTTTGTTTCAAGATCCCCATATCGAGCCATGCGTATTGCAATAGGAACTATTGCGGTTGGAGCCGCAGTAGACGGTTTTGCCAGCATAATTGGGCAACGCGGAGTTAGTACAGCACCAGCAGTTCTACTCGGCATGGGATTCGCTGCTGACTACTTGTCGCATGCAAGCGCTGGCCACAAAGAAACAAAGAGCGATAACTTTGCTCGGTGGGGGGCTGCAATCACTTCGGTTTCGATATTTTTGCTACTCACATTTGCAGAATTCCCTCCTGCTAAACAAACAGGGCAACTCCTCACCATCAGTATTCTATTGTCTGTTGTATTAGCGACATCTCTCTCAGAAGTGGGCTTATTGAACAATGCAATAGATTCAGAAGAATAGATTCAAACAAAGTCACTGGATTAAGAAAGTCTTTGTATCGGCTACTGACAAAGCGCAGAATAAGGGATTAAAATGGTCGAGGAAGCAGACGTAAACAATGCACAGCGGTCATGGGGAGATGGAATTGTGGCAATTGCAAGCGCTCATCTTTCTAATGGAGATTACGTAGGAATTGCTCGAAACCACGTAGAAACATTGTATGCTTACGACCTTGGTCCTGTTTTGTTCAAACCTACTCTTGCCGCAAAAGAGCAGTTCCGCCCTAATTTTGAAAGTGCTCTATCTTATTTCGTTGCTTCAAATAATGAATGTCCAGAAGACGAAGGGTTTGCAATCCAAGGATGGACTAAAGTGCGATTTGAAAATTCAGGCGTGATAATAGAAGGAAACACTGCTCTAGCAATGGGAAATTACTTCTTTACAAATCCTGATGGAAATGAGGTCAAGGTTGAGTACACTTTCGGATACATTACTGACTCAGCAGGCAATCTGCGAATTCAACTACACCACTCCTCAATACCTGCTGTATCAAATTGAGAGTTCTTGATCACCAATAGGATTCCATGAGAAGTGTTATTCAATTCAAGGATTTTATTTCAATTAATCTATATGCCGCCGATGTCAGGACCGACCATGTCTATCATAGCAGCATACAATGAAGCATGGGAAAAGGGCGATGTAGAAGCCTTAGCAGAAATAATTCACGACGATTGTGTATTCAATCCACACGTGGGTGGAATTACTATGAGTAAATCTGACATTTTGGGCTTTGCTGGTGGCGAAGGTACACCTAGAGCAGAAAATGAAAGAATACTATTTGAGAATCAAGAAGTTGGAGTAGCTCATTCAATTGTACATTTTGCTAACGGTTCAACTTCTGAAGCAGTAATGTCATTCATGAGGTTCAAAGATGGTAAGATCATCCTTATGGAAACTGGTGCAACACCACTCTCTGACGACTACAAGTTGGTTGGACAAGAATAATCACTAAACACTCACCTTTTGGTGATTCAACTTAACACCACGATTGTACCTCTAAATTAGAATGTACCACCAACATTCAAGAGGCTTGAGAATCAGGCACTATCATGGTAGAGATGCCGTCTATTGGTAAGCGGGTCAAAGTAATGGTTGATGGCCCGAGTGGCAGCACAACACATGAGGGAGTTGTTTTACCAGGGGCTGCAACTGACCATATTACAATCAAATTAGCAAATGGTTACAACATTAGCCATCCAATCAGCACAGTGAAATCGATAGATGAGATCGGTGATTCAAACACTAAAAAAAATACATCATTAGACATTCAACAAGACCAATCACTACCTAAGGTTACTATCATCCACACCGGCGGTACAATCGCATCTAAGGTCGATTACACAACAGGTGCAGTAATCGCCCGATTTGAGCCCGAGGAATTACTTGGAAGTGTTCCTGAAATTCTTGAAATTGCAAATATTGATGCTGTCAAACTCGGTAATATGTGGTCTGATGACATAAGGCCAAATCACTGGAACCAGATGATTGACGCATGCCAAGAGGCTTTTGATTCCGGTTCTGTCGGGGTAGTGATAACTCATGGAACCGATACTTTGCACATAAGCGCATCAGCTCTATCCTTTGCATTTGCTGGTGAAGGTGGGAAACCTGCAGGAAGAATTGTGTTTACTGGCTCACAGCGATCCTCAGACAGAGCATCATCAGACGCAACCGAGAATCTACTATCAGCAGTTTACTGGGCCGCAAATGGTTCTGAAGTGTCAGGCGATGGAGATGCTGCAGTAACCGTAATGCACGCTGGATCAGGAGATGGCATTTGTGCGGTAAGCCCAGGAGTTTCAGTGAGAAAGATGCATTCTACTCGAAGAGATGCATTCCAAATGGTGAATGGAGAGAGAATCTGTGAAATCACAATCACTAGAGAGGGTTTATCCCATACGCCTGTCAAATCCACGCAAAACCGAGAGGTTACAAGTCCAACAAAATACGACGCAAATATCAGAATTGCTCAATTTATTGCTGGACCTCATTTACACAGCGACTTACTAGAGGCCGCAGAACAATCTGGTTATTCTGCAATTATAATTCATGGAACTGGATTAGGGCACTTACCGATTGAAAACCCCAACGGAGACGCACCTGAAAACGACAAACTCTTCAAAACGATTGAATCTTCCAAGATTCCGATAATCGTAGCCAATCAATGTATCAACGGACCGATTGACTTGAATGTATATTCCAAAGGAAGAAACCAACAAGAAATAGGGGTACTAGGTCATGGTTCGACATCATCACCAGAGTCTCTTCTTGCAAAAGTACACTGGGCATTATCCAATGGAAAGAGCCTAGATATACTCTCTGAAAACCTATGTGGAGAGAATCAAACATCATTGCGTTCATAACCGCTTTAATGAAGAACCGTAAAGGAATGGGAGTTTCATGCCAAAGGATTCGAGTGACGCTCTCGAGGACTTGAAGTACCGAAGAGAAAAGGTACACATGGGCGGTGGACTAAAACGCCAAGAGAGTATTAGAGCCTCAGGAAGAGGTACTGCCAGAGATAGAATCCGAGAACTATTGGATGAAGACTCATTCATTGAAGTTGACACCTTCCTTACTCACCGAACTTCAGACCACGGAATGTTCATGCATGAAACATTAGGTGACGGCGTAGTATGTGGCCATGGAACTGTAGATGGGAGAAGGATATACTGCTTTGCTCAAGACTTCTCAGTTCATGGAGGATCAATGGGTGAAATGCATGCCAAGAAAATCTCCAAAGTTGTAGAAATGGCTGAGCGTTCCAAAGTTCCAATCGTCGGAATATGGGATGGTGGAGGACAGCGTGCTCAAGATGGAGTGGCATCATTAGGAGGCACCGGGGAGTTGCTCGACAGACTTGTTCAATGCTCTGGAAGAATCCCAATGATTTCGTTAGTTCTTGGACCAGTAGTCGGAGTCTCAGCATTGGGTGCAAGTCTTGCTGACTTCACCATATTGGGCAGCGATCACGGTCAATTATTCATGTCTTCACCACTGGAAACTCCTGAATGTATCAGTGGGGAAGTTGATGCTGCGGGATTAGGCGGGGCAACACTACATGCAAGCCGCTCTGGAATTGCTTGCCTGATTGCCGAAGATGAAGAGGAAGCATGTGCATTAGTTGCAGACATTCTTGGTTTCCTACCGGATAACAATTCATCTAGTCCTCCCGTGGAATTAACAGCTGACGACCCCACACGTTTGAATCCTAATTTGACAACACTAGTTCCTGACAACCCAAACCGTCCTTACGACATGGTCAAGGTTATCGAAGAAATCGTCGATGATGGCATATTCATGGAATTATTCAATTCTTATGCTGAAAATATAGTAATTGGTTTCTCCAGACTGGATGGTAAAACCATTGGAGTTATCGCTAATCAGCCAAAGGTATTGGCTGGCTGCTTAGATATCGATGCATCGATTAAAGCCGCTAGGTTCATCAGAACGTGTGATGCTTTCAACATTCCACTTGTTACCTTTGAAGACGTACCCGGGTTCTTGCCTGGTGTCGTTCAAGAATGGGGTGGCATCATCCGGCACGGTGCTAAACTTCTTTTCGCGTATGCCGAAGCCACTGTTCCAAAGATGACTCTTGTCACTAGAAAGGCATACGGCGGTGCTTATCTAGCAATGAGTTGTAAGCATCTACAATCGGATTACAATATCGCTTGGCCAACCGCTGAATTAGCGGTAATGGGAGCTGAAGGTGCAGTGAACATCATTCACAGAAGAGAAATCGCTGCTGCTGATGAGGATAAGAAAGAAGAGACACGACTCCAATTGGTGGAGGAATATAAATCGAAATTTGGTGACCCTTACGTTGCTGCAAGAAATGGATGGCTAGATGACGTTATCGAGCCGGAAGAAAGTAGATTGAGATTGATTCGAGCTCTTAGGATACTATCATCAAAAAGAGAATGGTCACCTCCAAAGAAGCATGGCAACATTCCACTATGATCAGTCTTTTCTTGACTGAATCATGTAACCGATTAGTAGCAATATAACTAACCCTAATCCGGCTGGTAATAACCATTCACTGATTTGAATTTCTGATTCTGTGTCATCAGCAACTTTAGTATTCGGAGTAATCTGAATTTCTTCTGATGCTGTGTTAGACCATTGCTGGGCATTTCCATCCCAAACCTTGACTTCAACAGTGAATAATCCAACAACATCTGTATTAGTTGTGGTTAAACATGTCAGTAAGGTTGCCCCTGTGCATTCAGTGTTCTGTTCGATAGAATTGTTCTCAAATATTACAGAATAAATCAGCCCAGCATCGCCATCATTATCAGATATTGTCCAAAGTATCGAGAGTTGATTGCTATTATAATCAATAGACGAGATGGCTACTGTTGGCAGATCCGGAACTGAATTCACTTTTACATTTAATACAGCAGAAGAAGAATTTAATCCATCGCTGACATTCATCGTATAAGTTGCAGAGCCGAATAAATCAGGATTTCCTGCAAGCAATAATTCACCACCAGATATCGAATATTCAAGTATCTCAGATTGTCCCGAGATAGTAAATGTAAGAGGATCATTATCGACATTTAATGTGAAATTTTCCAAATTTAACGCTAATGCACCATCTTCATCGAATTCAACAGTAAAGGAATCTGAGGTGAATTCGATTATGTCATCAACCGGTTCTATGTTGATAGGAACAAAAATCTGCAAAGGTTCAGTGACGCCATCTGAAACAAGGAACTCAACCAGCTCTGCACCATTCCAATGGGTTTGAGGGTCGATTAAAACAGTAGACAAAGTCGAATTAATTCTAATTCCAGGATACTCTCTTGCGATATTTACTGTGAGAGATTCTCCTTCTGGGTCAGAAACATAATCTGCAAAATCAACAATGATACTACTTCCATCTTCTGTGGAAACTTGCTGGGGAATGGTTCCGGTTTGGAATACTGGATCATTTACTGGCAAGACTGTTACATTAGTAGTAAGATTAACAGTTTCATCACTTGTTAGCAGTGTGAAATTTATCTGCAGGCTACCATCCCATTCTTGGTCACTAACGTGTGAGATATTTAATTCAGTCTGCGAGACATCTAGAGAAAGACGTGACTGATTATCATCTAGGAATTCTGCTGAGCCAAATTGAATCTCTTCACCATCAGGGTCTGTAGCAAAAATACCAGGTTGGACGGTTACGAAAGAATGTTGATCAAGAGTAATTTCAGGAATAGGGTTAGTTATCTCCATCGGCATACCAACCCTGTTGATGAATAAATCAAGCCAATCCGAAAAGGAGTAGTCAAAAACTCTTAACTCAATCAATGAAGGCCCTGGTAGTAAAGATGAACCATTTACATCGCACGATGCGACTCCACTTTGTATTATTCCAGAAACAGTATCTCCACTTGGTAAAACGCATGAAACATTACCAGATGCAGGACTACCATCGCGCATTGTAACATTGGCAGATAGGGTAAATGATTCATTCAACATAACAGAAAGTTTCGTAGAAGTAATATCTTCCATTTTGTATAACCGTGAGCGACTTAAATCCTCATCTATGTAGGATTCAGAATCGCTTGATGCAGATTTATCTTCTCGATTAAATGCTTCTTGATATGCAGAATCATCTCCTTTTAGAGACAAGTTAAGATATGGTAAAATGTGTTCTAATGCGTGATTTTGTTGTCCTTCTCTGCCCATTGTTGAATCTCCATCAACAAACCTCTCAAGGAAAGTATCCGATTCTTGGTATCCAATATGGTTTGCACCGCGCGGGTACATTAATTGCCAGGCGCCTGGCCAACTGTTGAGATACGTAAGCGCATTCTCATTAGCAGGAGCAATATCATCAGTTGTACCTGTCAAGAATAATGCTGCAGATGGACGAGACAATATCACTGATTGAGAGTAATCTGTTGAACTACCGTCTAGACCGAGACCAAACAGTCCATCAATTTCGTAATCTGAACTTTTTACTATCTCTGCTGCTGTA
>Ga0208277_1002383_pt1 | contig 10681 bp, 9 predicted proteins | sample ETNtaG_5_FD_185782 | JGI IMG/M metagenome (GOLD analysis project Ga0208277, IMG submission 185782) | Marine microbial and viral communities from oxygen minimum zone, Eastern Pacific Ocean - ETNP201406SV205 (SPAdes) (version 2) | ecosystem: Environmental > Aquatic > Marine > Oceanic ...
AACATTTTTAAAGACACCTAACTACATACTCGTTGAGGTGCTTGCTCAAAGCAAACTTGATTTTATATGCTTGGATGCTGAGCATTCCCCATTTGATCGCGCGGCGCTTGATCAATGTTTGTCAATTTCAAGAGCTCTGGATTTTCCTGTTTTAGTAAGAGTAGGCGAAGGCTCTGCCAAAGAAATTTTATGGGCTTTGGATTGTGGAGCTGTTGGTTTGGTAATTCCTCATGTTGATACGCCTGAGAAAGCTAAATTTGCCTCGAAATCTGCCCGATATGGTTTAGGAGGACGGGGTTTTGCTGGTTCAACACGCTGGGCGGGATATGCAACTGAACATATGCCTTCTATAATTAAGCGATCTTACGAAGAAACAGTGGTGTTGGCACAAATAGAAGAGCCTGCTGGTGTAGAAAAGGCTTCAGAAATAGCGGCCATCCCTGGTATCGATGGGCTTTTCGTTGGACCTGCTGATTTGTCAGTGGGATATGGATATGATCATCAAAACTCTGATGAACTAAAAGCGGCGTTAATCTCTGTTGGAGAAGCAGCTCGCAAAGCTAATAAAACATTTGTTTCTTTTGTTGCTAATCCAGAAAAAGCCCGTGAATGGAGCCAAGATTATGGTATAACGATGTTTTTTATTTCTTCCGAACATAATTGGCTCAGGGACACTGCTAATGCCGTTGCAGATAAAGTACATGAGATCTAATAAAATTTTAAGCACTATTTGACTTTGCTTTAGACTCGAAAAAGGAAACAATTTTTTGAATAACGTATTTTTGAGTTGCAATATCTTCCATCAATACTTCATGTCTTGCAGATTTTATAAAATGTAAAATGCCATTAGGCCAAATCTCCATTCGGTTATATACGCGGGCTGGGTCAACTATTCGCTCGTCTTCAGCCAAGAAAGTAATGCAGGGAATTTTGGGACTTGGTAGTTTTGATAATTTGAATGTTTCTTTCAACGCAGAGTCGACCCACCTAACGCTTGGCCCACCTAATTTGAGAGAGGGGTGCTTGGTAATTTGTTTAATTAAATAGAACCACATGTCTGGATCGTTCGTTAGAGCATTTTTTTCAAAACTCTCATCAAAATATCCTTTTTCGCTTCTAGTCGGTGCAAAATTTTTGTCTAATTTTAGAAATTTTGCTAAGTTTCCGTAAATATATGCAAAGATACGAAGTGCAGGGCTTAACTTTATACCCCACATAGGACATGAAAACGCAGCGGCGTTAAAATGTTTATTTTCATGAAGGTTTCTTAGTAAGATGGCTCCACCCATAGAGTGGCCTAAGACAAACCAAGGTTTGGGGAGTTCGAAATTTTGCGCCCAAAATATAACTGCATCTAAATCCTTTAAGTAATCAGAAAATGTTTCAACATGCCCTAGTAAGGGGTTTGATGTTAATCGATCAGCTAGACCGTGTCCTCTCCAATCCAGTGAAACAGAGGTGTATCCGTGCTCCAAAAACAGTTTTGCAGTTTTCCCGTACTTCTCAATATATTCAGAATAACCGGGACAAATAAAAACTGTTCCTTTTTGGGTGTTTGCTTTCCACAGACCCACCCTAATTCTCGTACCATCTTGAGTTACCAACCAATAAGCTGAGCAATCTGGTGGCCCAAGTGCAACGTCGTTGAAAAGTGGGCTTGGCTTAAATTCTATCAACTTAAAACAGATGCAAGCCGCATTGCCACACTCATATCTCCGTCAAGTTGCAGTCGACCTGTCATAAATGCAGACGCTGAGTCTAAATCACCCTCTAAAATTTCTTGAAATGTTTCTAAGCTTGCTGATAAAGTGACGTCAGTCTCATCGTCGGAGACCCGAACACCTGAAGAGTCAATGATAATTGATCCTTCCCCTTGAATTTCAAATTTTGCAGAGCCGTCGAAGACAGAACCTGTTAGTTTCTTTTCAATCGCCGCAACCGCTTCGACCATAATATCAGTCATTTTACTTGTCCTTTTTACAATATCTTGCCACCACAGTTTTTTAGTGAATGACATGGTTGCCCATTCATAGCAAAAGTGTTGTTAAGATTGCTGTACACTAATCAATTTCCTAGTTAATCAAAGCAGGTAATGGAATACAACTGCACAAACAGATATTTTAATTTTGTTTTGGGGTCTCTATGAACTTTGAAAGCAAAATAGTAGCCGTTTTAGGGCCTACCAACACTGGGAAAACGTATTATGCGATTGAACGGATGTTGGGTTATAAGTCAGGAATAATAGGTCTACCTTTAAGGCTATTAGCTAGAGAAGTTTATGATAAAATTGCTCAGGTTCGTGGGCCTTCTTGCGTGGCTCTAGTGACTGGCGAAGAGCGGATCGTGCCAGCTAAAGCGAATTATTGGGTATGCACGGTCGAGGCTATGCCTGAAAATTTATCTGTAGAGTGCTTAATTGTAGACGAAATTCAACTTAGCGCAGACCCCGAGCGGGGTCATATCTTTACCGATCGGCTCCTAAAATCCAGGGGGAAACTGGAAACAATTTTTCTTGGAGCAGAGACAATGAAAGGACCGATTAAAACTCTTATACCTGATATTTTGATACAAAATAGGAAGCGAATGAGTAATCTAACATATGCTGGTTCAAAAAAGATAAGCCGGATGCCGCCAAGAAGCGCCATAGTCAGTTTTTCAGTGGACAACGTTTATGGCATTGCAGAATTAATTCGGCGCCAAAAGGGTGGTGCTGCTGTGGTTATGGGAGCGCTGAGCCCTCGAACCAGAAATGCACAGGTTGAGCTATATCAAAATGGGGATGTTGATTATCTTGTTGCTACAGATGCTATTGGAATGGGGCTTAACCTAGACGTGAATCATGTGGCCTTTTCTTCAGTCTCTAAATTTGATGGTAGAACTATGCGCTTTCTTGCTCCAAATGAATTAGCACAGATAGCTGGAAGAGCTGGCCGTGGTATGAGCGATGGCAGCTTTGGTGAGACGGGTGAAGTGGCTGCTTTGGATGAGGATGTAGTAAAAGCAATTGTGGAGCACCGGTTCAAGCCATTGAGGAAACTTATGTGGCGCAATTCCGAGTTATCCTTTGTGAGCACCGAAACACTAATTCAATCTCTGGATAAACAAACAGAAAGTGAAGTATTGGTAAAAGCCCGAGAGGCAGACGATTTTATCGCCTTGAAGACATTATCGCAAAGTCCTGATTTACAGTTTAGAATAAATGATAAATCGTCAATAAAACTTTTATGGGATGTTTGTAGAACGCCAGATTTTAGAGGCATAAGTAGCGTTGAGCATACCAATTTACTGGAGGAAATATTCAAATTTCTTTATGAGTTCTCTGCTATACCTGACGACTGGTTTGGGCAGCAGATAAAACGACTTGATAGAACAGATGGAGACATAGATGTTTTATCAAAACGACTAGCATTTATAAGGACATGGACCTATGTTGCACAAAGACAAAGTTGGCTTCATGATGTCAGTCATTGGCGCGGGGTGACTCGGGCCTTGGAAGACCGGTTGTCTGACGCTCTCCACGAGCGTCTTACGCAAAGATTTGTAGATCGGCGTACATCAGTTTTGCTGCGCCGTCTTAAACAGAAGGAGGCCCTCTTGGCCGAAGTAAATGAAAATGGTGAAGTGACCGTTGAGGGTGAATTCGTTGGAAAATTGGAGGGCTTTAGATTTAAGCAGGATAAAGAGACAACTGCTCAAGAGGCTAAAACAATTAAGTCAGCATCCTTGCAGGCCCTTTTACCACACTTCAATCTAAGAGCAGATAGACTTTACAACGCACCAGATACTGAAATTGACTTTACAGAACAGGGTGGGTTGATGTGGGGGGACCAAGCAGTAGGAAAGTTAATAACTGGTGATGATATTATGCATCCAAAAGTAGCTGCTTTCGTGGATAGTGAGGCTGGAACGGAGGTGCTGAATAAAGTGGAGCGCCGGCTCCAGCATTTTGTAGATCGTAAAATATCTTTACTATTTGAGCCTCTAGTGAACTTGCAAAAGGATGAAGAACTGACAGGCCTAGCGAAAGGGTTTGGTTTTCAACTATTCGAAAGTCTTGGTATTTTAAGAAGGCAAAATGTTTTAGCAGAAGTTAAGTCGCTAGATCAAGATGCAAGATCTCTACTTCGAAAACATGGTGTAAGGTTTGGACAATTCACGGTGTTTATGCCATTGTTATTGAAGCCAGCTCCAACTCGTTTGAGGCTTGTATTGTGGGCTCTTTCAAAAAATTTAGATGAATTCCCAGAAGCGCCACCACCGGGCTTAGTAACAGTACCGGTGAGTACAGAGGCACCAGAACAGTATGATGATATGTCCGGCTATCGAAACGCAGGTGACCGAGCCATAAGAATTGATATGCTGGAACGTTTGGCAGACCTTTTAAGAGCTGAAGATAGTCGTAATGGCTTTGAAGCTAACGCAGATATGTTATCTATAACTGGGATGACCCAAGAACAATTTGCTAACTTGATGGAGGGGTTGGGCTATTCAGCTGAAAAAGGTGAACGAGAGAAAGTAAAAGCAATTGAAATTACTGATAATGCGGATGTTAATGGTCAGGAGAAATCATCTTTAGACCCGCAAAATAACGAAGTAAAGCCACAGGCTGACAAAATAGAAGGTCAGGGAGAGTTGGCGGAAGAAAAAGATATTGAGACTTTCTACACCTTTAAATGGATCAATAAGCAAACCAACAAGAGGCGAGCCAACAAAGATAAACAGGCAAAGCCTAATGATGGTGAAATTGGAAAATCAAAACATAAGAAAAAAGCAAATAAGAAACAAAGAGTAAAATCAGATCAGCCAAAAAGTTTTGAGTCTCGTCCCGAAAAACCTAAAAAAATTGATCCTGATAATCCATTTGCAGCTGCCCTAATGGATTTTTCTAAAAGAAATTGAACTCACTAAGAATGAGCGTATGATCGAAAAGATAAGGCTAGATACTTGGCTCTGGTATGCTCGTTTTTATAAGAGCAGAGGCCTGTCTTCTAAGGCGATCTTAGGTGGAAAAGTGAGAGTGAACTCAAATAAGATTATTAAGCCAGCTTCAAAGGTTAAAATAAATGATGTTCTTACAATAAACTACGTAAATACGGTAAGAATTATTCAAATTCAAAGCATTGGTGCTAGACGAGGACCTGCCAGTGAAGCTCAAGCGCTTTATAAAGATCTTTCAGCAGACGTAACAGCTGCTTCCAAAATTAAAGATGTATCTGAAAAGTCCAAAAAAGATACAAATAAAAGACCAACAAAAAAAGACCGAAGGATACTGGACAAAATAGTTGCCAAAACACTTGAATGATTAGTTGGATCAGTCTAGCAATGCGTTCGATGTTACTATTTGGACATAGTTTATGACTTACATTGTCAATGACTCTTGCATAGCATGTAAATATACCGATTGTGTTGAAGTTTGTCCCGTAGATTGCTTCTATGAAGGTGAAAACATGCTTGTTATTCATCCAGATGAGTGCATCGACTGTGGTGTTTGTGAACCAGAGTGCCCTGCTGATGCAATTCGCCCCGATACCGAGCCTGATATGGAAAAGTGGGTAGAGTTTAATCGTAAGTATTCGGAAATTTGGCCTGTAATAATAACTCAAAAAGATCCATTGCCTGAGGCTGAAGAGCGTGATGGTGAAACAGGTAAACTAGAAAAGTATTTTTCAGAAAACCCAGGTGAAGGTGGTTAATAACCTCTGGCTGGCAAATTCTATCAAGCTATGTTAGGTGAAGCGATTAAGAACTGGGGTTCAAACTGGTTACAGTTTAAAATTAGAATTAAAGGAAGCTATAATGAGCAAGAAACTTCAATTCAGTTCAAATGAATATGTTGTATACCCAGCCCATGGTGTGGGTAAAGTTGTTTCAATTGAGGAACAAGAGATTGCAGGGGCTTCTCTTGAATTGTATGTAGTTGCTTTTGAAAAAGACAAGATGACCCTTCGAGTTCCTACGAACAAAGCTGAAGAAATTGGTATGCGCTCTCTGAGCTCACCAGATGTAGTTACTCAGGCTCTTACAACGTTAAAAGGTAAGCCTAAAGTCAAGCGGGCAATGTGGTCAAGAAGAGCTCAAGAGTATGAACAAAAAATAAATTCTGGGGACTTAATTGCAATCGCTGAGGTGGTTCGCGATTTACATAGAAATGATGAACAAAGAGAGCAAAGTTATTCTGAACGTCAATTATACGAAGCAGCTTTAGACCGCTTGACAAGAGAAGTGGCAGCCGTCGATGATGGTGATGAAGTTGCGGCGGCTCGAAAAGTTGACTCCGTATTGGTATCAAGGGCTGCATAAATTAAATTTTATTTGAGTTTTATAATTTTAATTTAATCTTCTTACCCTTGTGGAATTTTGAGAACTAAATTATTGCCGCCTTTTATATAACGAATTTCAGTAGTTCCAATCGCTGCGACCCGGCCCCCATCAAGCCTGTCGCCAACCTTAACCAATTTAGTCTGGCCTGTTGGAAATAAAACAATTGCACGTTTTTCTGACCCTCGGGAATAGATGCTAAGAACATTTAATTTACGTTTGTTGATAGCATTTTTCTGGGTTGCAAGCTTTACGATGGATTTTTTTGTTGCTGCATTTGAAATTGTTCCCGTTACAGATGCTTCATCACCTTCTTCTGAATAATCGGAAGCTACTATCCTTTTTCTAAATTTGGGTCTGACTTTGGGTTTTATAGATTGTCCAAGTTGACTATCTGAAAAGATCTGGCTGTTCGCAGCGAGCTCTTCAATTTCATCGGGCCGAACTCTAGGCCGTGCATACTCTTGAGGAGTTTCTTTAATTTCGAAAGGATACTTATTGGGCCGTATCTTTGGACGAGCAGGTAATTTATTGTCAAAAATTATTTGAAAATTGGCCGCCATCCTATCAAATTTTTTCTTTTCCAAGGCATCTATTGCCATTAGCCTACTCGGTGGAGTCTTTTGTATTTTTTTATCATTTGTCAGGGGGGTATTTTTTGAAGTGTCAAACTCTACTTTAGGCAGTTTTATAATATCAATCTCATTTAGAGGAGACCTAAGATTTAGGTCTGGTCTAGAATAGGCGGCTTCATTATCTAAAGTGAGACTAAAATTACTTGAGAAATTTACCAAAGGGTCATTTGTATGTCTTGCCTCATAGTTTGAAATTAATAATTTATCTTGTGAGCTTCTTGTGAAAAAATCTGTGTCGTAACGGCCAACAATTTGTAAGTTGGGACTATTGATTTTTAATTCAGATTGATCCGCCTTAATTAAATCTTCTGACTGCCAGTGGATTGATTTACTTGCCAGCGATTTATTGGCTAATTTAGCTGGTAGGATTGTTGATTTATATTCATTAGCTATTCTAGCTAATTCAGTACTCGTGTGATCTTGGTTTGTCGGAAAATTTATTTTCTGGGATAATAAAACAACACTTAAAGGCGTTTTAATTTCTTTTCTAGTAATTACCGCTTTTTCAATTTGTAGTTCTGAGTTGACTAAAGTTTTGTTTTCGAAAGACCGATCAAAATACGCTAGGGCAAGTGTAATTGTTGCTATTAAGGCAATTCCAAAAATGGAAAAACCACGAACAGTTCGAAAGTTAATCCAAAAATTAGTATTAACTATTTTGGAAGTTATCGAATTTGCAAATTTTATTACTGCAGGAATTATCTTTGAATGAGCTAATGCTCCAAATCTAGATTTCCCCTCAAACTCTAATTTGGTATCGAACACAAAAGATCTTTTGTGATCTTCAAAATTACCAACAGCATTGATAACTTTAAAACCAATTTTTTCAATGAAAGTGATAGCCTCTAACAGTTGTTCTCTATTAATAACGCTAATTTCAAGTAAATTCCCTGTCCTTATAATATTGTACAGTATTGTAGAAACATCGATATTTTTTTCATTTTTTAGAAAGTATTCAGCTATTAATTTGACATTATCTTCATCGTCTTTTCTATCTAAGTTTTTTATAAAAAACTTTATGTGTTCATTTGGGATTGAAAGGTTAATATCGGTTCGTAAATTTCTGTTTTCATTTAAGAAAATATAACATTCTTTGAGTGCTGTTTCGACATCGCCTTTTTGGATTTTTACAGATTTTACAACACTGTCGTGCGTGGCACTATTATCATGCAGTTCCACGCTGTTTGCCCGAATAACCAGATTGAGGCGCGAACCCTTCAAATGGCCCTCCAAAGTATCTTTATAGTTAAATTACACGATTTAGATACTTTGGAAAAGACAAACAAGCCGGATTAACTAATAAATGCAAAAATGAAGTTTATTGGCAATTTTATTTAGCCGCTGATAATGCCTGCTTAAGATCGGCGATTAAATCTTCAGGATCTTCAATTCCAATAGAAATTCGTACTACATTTGGCGCAGAACCAGCAGCGATTTGTTGCTCGACTGTTAGTTGTCTATGAGTAGTTGATGCTGTATGTATAACCAGTGAGCGACTATCACCCAAATTTGCTACGTGACTAAAAATTTCCAATGCATTAACAAACTTTACACAACTGTCATATCCGCCCTTCAGTGCGACGGTAAATAAACCTCCAGCGCCCTTTGGGCATACTTTTTTAACGCGATCAAAATACGGAGAGGATTTTAATCCTGCATAGGTTACGGCCTCAACAGTTTCTTGTTCTTCCAGCCAACTAGCTATTTTAAGAGCATTGTCAGAGTGACGTTGCATACGCAGTGATAAAGTTTCCAAGCCCATAAGAGTGTAATGAGCGGCTTGCGGGTTCATGGTCATTCCTAAGTCACGTAGGCCAACAGCAATCCCATGAAAAGTAAATGCCAAAGCCCCAAAAGTTTCATGAAAGCGTAAACCGTGGTATGCGGGCTCAGGTTCGGACAGGGATGGAAACTTTTGATTTGCAGACCAGTCAAATTTGCCGCTGTCTACGACGCACCCACCCGTAACTGTTCCATTTCCTGTCATATATTTTGTGGTCGAGTGGACAACTATCGTCGCGCCGTACTCTATAGGTCGACACAAATACGGCGTGGCAGTAGTGTTATCTACAATTAAGGGTAGCCCAGCTTTATCAGAAATTGATGATATGGCTTGAAGGTCCGTGATATATCCACCCGGGTTTGCTATAGCTTCGCAAAAAACAGCGCGAGTATTCTCATCAATCGCATTTTTCAATGCATCCAGATCATCGAAATCTACAAACTTTGCTGACCAACCAAAACGCTTAATGGTTTGGCTGAATTGGGTAACTGTTCCTCCATATAAACGTGTTGATGCAATTACGTTGCATCCAGGTGACATGAGAGGGAACAGAGCCATAATTTGGGCAGCGTGACCCGATGAACAACAAACGGCCCCAACGCCACCTTCCAAGGTTGCTATGCGCTCTTGCAATACTGAAACGGTAGGGTTCGTTAATCTAGAATATATATAGCCTACTTCTTGCAGATTAAATAAAGCAGCCGCATGTTCAGCATCGCGAAAAACATAGGCTGTTGACTGATAAATTGGAGTTTGTCGCGCACCGGTCACTGGATCTGGGCGAGATCCAGCATGAATTTGTAATGTATCAAAACCGTAAGTTGGACCGTCTTCCATTCTTTTTTCCTCTTTTTTGGGTTCGGAGCAACTTAGGCAGAGCTACTTAAAAGAACAATCAAATAATTTGAAGAACCATGGTTAAAAGGATAAAATTTTAAGTTGTTTTTTTCGTTTGAAATTAAATTCATTTATAATGGTTTTCAGTAGAATAGTTTTCATTCTAAAGTAATTAAAAAGGAAGGATAATTTTGAATGTTTGACTTAGGTTTGGATGATAAAGTTGTCCTAATTACGGGGGGAAGCGATGGTCTGGGTCGTGCAACGGCCGAGAGATTTGCTTTAGAGGGAGCGAAAGTTGTTATTTGCGCTAGACGGGCAGAGCATCTGCTTAAAGTCGCAAATGAAATTCGAAAGCAATCAACTCAATACACGGATAAAGATGCAGAAATAGAGGTCGTTGGATATCCTGCTGATGTGACTGATCCAGAAGATTGTGCAAGTCTTATATCAAACATTACATCAAAATTTGGTGGAATTGATTTTTTAATAAATAATGCAGGAGCTTCGGCGGCAGCAGGGCTTGAAGAATTAGATGAGGCTGAATGGCTAGCAGATTTTCATCTAAAGGTTATGTCTGCTGTGAGGTTAAGTAAATTAGTAGTCCCCTCTATGAGATTGAAGGGCGGCGGTTGTATTATCAATGCAAGTATAGGCGGTGGTAAAGCGCCCGCTGCTGGATCTCTTCCTACGTCTGTTATGCGTTCTGCAGGTCTTAATCTAACGAAATCTTTAGCCAACGAGTTTGCAACTGATCAAATCAGGGTAAATGCTATTTGCATTGGATTAATAAAATCTATGCAATGGGTCAGGCGCGCTGGTAACAAAAACCCTCAAGAGCTGTACGATGATATGGCTAAAAGAATTCCTTTGGGCCGGGTTGGAGAGGCAGAAGAATATGCGGATTTAGTTGCTTTTCTTTGTTCGAAAAGAGCACGATTTATCACGGGTACTTCAGTTAACTTGGATGGAGGCATGTGCCCAGTTATTTAAAGGCTGGATTAGATGATTTTATGAGTTTGTTTTGCTGGCGTTAGCTTCAGCGGCTATTTGAGCTTTTAAAATGATCATCTTTGCTAGTTTTTCAGTATTGGATAACTCACTCAAG
>Ga0208277_1002384_pt1 | contig 10681 bp, 7 predicted proteins | sample ETNtaG_5_FD_185782 | JGI IMG/M metagenome (GOLD analysis project Ga0208277, IMG submission 185782) | Marine microbial and viral communities from oxygen minimum zone, Eastern Pacific Ocean - ETNP201406SV205 (SPAdes) (version 2) | ecosystem: Environmental > Aquatic > Marine > Oceanic ...
GGGTATTGGCTTGCTTGCGCTGCGGATGAAATTTATGCAGATACTGGCTCAATAATAGGCTCTATCGGAGTTATTTCCGCCGGATTTGGTTTCCAAGAATTAATCGATAAATATGGCGTAGAACGGAGAGTACACACAGCAGGTAAGTCGAAATCAATGCTCGATCCTTTTAAAAAAGAAAAGCCTGAAGATATAAAACGGCTTAAAAGGATACTGAGTGAAATGCACGAACTCTTTATCAAGTATGTTGAAGAAGCACGCGGTGGTAAACTCAACCAGGAAGATAATATTTTTACAGGCGAAATCTGGTTGGGTGAAAAAGCCGAACAATTGGGGCTAATTGATGGCATAGGACATCTCGATACCGTAATAAAAGAAAAATTTGGTAAGAAAACCCGAATTAAAATTTATGGTCAAAAAAAGAATTTTTTGCAGCGCTTTGGTGTAAATTTGATAAATGAGGCTGGCATTTATTTGGAAGAGCGCGCTGCATTTGGTCGGTTTGGTCTCTAATGATTATCAAAATTGTTATTTTATTTTTAATTTTGATAATAGTTTTAGCAATGTTTGGAAAAGCTCATATTCTTATGCCAGGTAGATCTAAAAAGTTACGCTGTGGTAAATGTGGTCAACTGAAGATTGGAAAATCTTGTGGTTGTTCCTAAACATGAAACTTTTTAATGTTTTGGGCTCTTTCTTTTTTGGGTCTGTTTCTTTTGTTAATCTCAGGAGACTTTCTAGTTAAGGGAGCTATCCAGCTTAGTAATAGATTGGGCGTTTCAGCCTTACTTGTATCGCTTACTGTAGTGGCTTTTGGAACATCTGCGCCCGAACTGATAGTGGCTATAAAAGCTACATTGAGCGGATCACCTGGCTTGGCTATGGGTAATGTAGTTGGATCTAATATTGCTAATATTCTGTTAGTTTTAGGTCTACCTACTTTGATAATGGGCTTGAAAAACAATATCACAGATACGAAACGATCATTTGGCTTCATGATTGCAGCATCTGTTTTGTTTATTATGTTTGGAATGAGTGGCAGCTTTTCTTGGGTTTATGGAATTGTATTACTTTCTTTACTGGCCTTTTTTCTATTCGATACGTTTAGGCAAAACAGTAAAAAAGCATTAAATGGTGAAATTTTGGAATTTCAGCAAAGAACACTGCACTCATGGTGGACAATAATCTTTTTCCTAACCTTGGGTGTAATAGGTTTGCCCTTAGGCGCCGATCTACTCGTCACCAATGCTTCTGCACTAGCCAAAGGCTACGGTGTGAGTGATGCGGTTGTAGGTCTTACATTAGTTGCAATAGGCACATCACTACCAGAGTTAGCAACCACATTTGTTGCTTTTGTGAGAAAAAAAGCCGAAGTCGTTTTAGGAAATTTAATTGGATCGAATATATTCAATTTACTTGCGATTATTGGGATAACTTCTTTAATTTCCCCAGTGCCTGTTGACCCAATCTTTATAAAGTTCGATTTCTGGATCATGCTTGGAGCTAGTGTATTAATAGCACCATTTATATTATTAAATATCAAATTTAATCGCTTGTCTGGCTTTGTTTTTGTAGCACTATATATAAGTTACCTGTCGGTTATTTTGAAATGAAAAGAGATTAAATGAGAGCGCTAGTTACAGGAGGAGCAAAAAGGTTAGGCAAGGAAATCGCAATATTTCTTGCTGAAAGAGGCTTTGAAGTTGCTATTCACTATCATTCATCTGAAAGCAGCGCTGATAAGCTTGTTGAATATATTAAATCAAAAACTGGAAAAAACTCCGTTGCCCTCCGCGCTGATCTGACAAAAGAAGTAGAAGTGCGAGAGCTAATTACACGGGCCAGTGAAAAGCTAGGTGGGCCGATAAGTTGTCTAATAAACAATGCATCTATATTTGAATATGATAATATCTGGACTGCAAACCGTGAAAGCTGGGATCGTCATATTGAGAGTAATCTTCGGGCACCATTAGTACTTACTCAATCTTTTGCTAACCAAGTCCCATCGATTATTAGCGATGATAACGGTGAACCGGTGTCTCAGGGTTTAGTCATAAATTTAATTGATCAGCGTGTAAAAAAATTAACACCTGAATTTACTAGTTACACGATAGCTAAAATGGGTCTCTGGGCGCTTACTCAAACTTCAGCACAGGCTCTGGCACCAAACATCCGGGTGAATGCAATTGGTCCCGGTCCGACCCTTAAAGGAGCACGTCAATCAGAAGAACACTTTGAAAATCAGAGGAAAAATACAGTTTTAGGTAGAGGATCTGATCCAAGCGAAATTGTTGCTGCTGTAGGCTATTTATTAAATGCCAAAAGTGTGACAGGTCAGTTGATATGTGTTGATGGTGGCCAGCATTTGGCGTGGAAAACGCCCGATGTTCTTGGCGTAGAATAGTAGTTAAACTGTAAAGTTTTACACCGTTGAAGGGATTATTTCTTTCTCCTTCGTAAAAATCTAATGTTTTCAACTATTTGGATGATATTGAAAAAAATATTAAATAATATCAATAGGTTAAAAAAACGCCTATTTTTTGTGCAAAATAGCAAAATACTTCAAATTTAAAGAAAATTCTTGATTTGCATCAACTTACCCTCAGACTTATCCACAGAAACGGTGGACAGCTTTTCTCTTGAACTTGGTGCAATATAATTGCAGCAAAATGAGAATCGCTTGGTGAAAGAAAAAATTAGGGCAGAGAGAACCGTTGGGCAAACAAGGTCAAGAAATCATCCGAAATTTCGCTAATAAATTGGATAACTCGCCAGGAGTTTATCGAATGTTGGATAGCCAGGCGCGCGTACTCTATGTTGGCAAGGCGCGTAGCTTAAAAGCCAGGGTTTTAAATTATACCCGCATTTCTGGCCATAGCTCACGAATAGCCCGTATGATTTCAGAGACTGCCGATTTGATGGTTCTAACAACAGAGACTGAGACTGAAGCTTTGTTGTTAGAGCAAAATTTAATTAAACAACTTAAGCCAAAATATAATGTTCTTCTACGCGACGACAAATCGTTTCCTTACATTTTTATTTCCAATGAACATGATTTTCCAAGAATAGAAAAACATCGAGGTGCTAAAATAAAACAAGGATCATATTACGGTCCCTTTGCAAGCGCAGGAGCCGTAAACAGAACTATTAACACTCTTCAGAAAATTTTTCTTCTCAGATCATGTAGCGATCGAGAAGTTGAGGCTGGAAATAGGCCGTGCCTAAATTATCACATGAAAAGATGCGCTGGGCCATGTGGTGGTAAAGTGACTAAAGAAGATTATGCAGAATTAGTAAATTCTGCTGACAATTTCTTAAAGGGTAGGTCAACAGAAATTCAGGAAATGTTGGCTGCAAAAATGGAAAAAGCCTCAGCTGAGATGGAATTCGAAAAAGCTGCGAGCCTCCGTGATAGGATACGAGCTTTGACACAAATACAGTCGTCTCAAGGAATAAACCCTAAGGGAATACGTGAGGCAGATATAATAGGATTGCATAGAGAGGGTGCGCATGTATGTATCCAGGTTTTTTTCATAAGAGGCTATCAAAATTGGGGTAACCGAGATTTTTATCCCAGAATAAATTTAGATAACTCCGATGCAGAGGTGCTAGAGGCATTCATTGGCCAGTTTTACAGCAACAAAGAGCCTCCAAAACAAATAATATTGTCACATCAGGTTCAAAATCATGACTTAATTATAAATTTTCTTACAGAAAAATTAGGAAAAAAGGTTGATATTATTATTCCGCGGCGTGGGGAAAAGCTTGATATTGTTTCCAGTGCTATACGAAACGCAAGAGAGAGTTTGGGGAGAAAGCTGGAGCAAGCCGCTACCCAAAAGAAGCTTTTAAATAGTTTATCAGTTTCATTTGATCTACAATCCATTCCAAGCAGAATAGAAATCTACGATAATTCTCATATACAAGGCACTGATGCGGTGGGCGCTATGGTAGTGGCTGGTCCAGAGGGTATGGAAAAAAATGAGTATCGAAAATTCAATATAAAAAATGACAAAATTGTCCCGGGTGATGATGTCGGGATGATGAAAGAGGTTATTACGCGCCGCTTTAAGCGGCTGATTATTGAAGACCCAGACCGCAGGCTTGGGAAATGGCCTGATTTAATATTGATAGATGGCGGCGCTGGTCAAATTTCAGCTGTTTCAGAAACAATGAAATCAATGGGTGTTTCGGAAATACCTTTAGTCGGAGTAGCGAAGGGTACGGATCGCGATCAGGGCAAGGAAGAATTTTATAGGCATGGCATGCCAAAATTTGCACTAAAAAGAAATGACCCAGTTTTGTATTTTATACAAAGGATGAGAGATGAAGCACATAGATTTGCAATCGGCACTCACCGTGCGAAGAGGGCAAAACAAATGGTCTCAAGCCCGCTTGATGGGATATCCGGAATAGGCGCGAAGAGGAAAAAAGCGCTTTTGAGCCATTTTGGGTCAGGTAAGGCGGTAAAAAGAGCTAGTTTAGCTGACTTGAAGGTAGTTGATGGAATTTCGAAATCTATGGCAGAAAAGATCTACGGTTATTTTAATGAAAAAACGTAGTCATAAGTTAATTTGCCGATAAATTTAAAAGCGACTTTCTATGATTGCAACAAAACATCATTTAATTGAGCACAACCATATTTAAATTTCGAATAAAAACCGGGATTTTTTCTGGTGAATCCGATTTCAGAAAAATTTTCCAGCTATTTAAATCTTTTCGTACAACTGTATCCAATCCTTTAATATCCTCGATAAAAAGTTTTCCTGAAATATTTCTCAACTTATATATATTTGACACGAAGCCTATCAAACTATCGAAGTTGAAATCAGAATTTAATTCTATTTGGCCTTGAAACGAAAAATTAATTTCATCGTCGTTGATATTAGCCGTTTTAGCGAACAATGAAAAATTTAGTTTAGATAAATCGGTCATAGGCCATATTTTGAAGTTTAGCTCTTCTAATATTAATTTCTTATTGATAACGACGTCTTCTCCCTGAAAGCTAATAGTAGGCGCAACCTCACCATTGCTTACAGCAGAGGCCAAACCTTTCGAAAATGTGAAATTATTTCCAAAGATATTTTCTATTGATTTGACAGCAAAAATGTAGTGTGAGCTGTCATAACTCAATCGCATAACGTCCAAACGGTCTATTTTGATAGGTTCAGAACTCGCTTGTTTAATTTCTAAATTTGTAATTTTAATATCAAAGCGATTTGGAAAGCCCCGAATTTTACTTAAATTTGCTGATACACTAGCGCTGCCGATATCACTCCATATAGAAACCTTATCGGAATATTTATTTGACATTATAAACCAATAACAAGACCACACAAATGCTAGTAAAGTCGTTATGAAAATTATAAACCGCATAGGTAGTTGTTTACTTCTGTATTTACAGTTTTGCACCTAATATAAATTTTACAGTGTAGGAGAACTTAAAATGTGGGTATTTGGTTATGGTTCTCTGCTTTGGAACCCTGGCTTTAGATATTCCAAAAAAGAAATTGCTCGATTAGATGGTTACAGACGATCTTTCTCTATGCGATCAATTCATCATCGCGGTACTGCTGAAAACCCTGGTTTAGTTTTAGCTTTGAGCACAGATAAGCACAGTTTTTGCGAGGGTTTAGCTTTTGAAGTAGAACAAGGTAAAGAAGTTGAAACTTTAGATTACTTAAGGGGGCGAGAACTCGTTTCATCTGCATATCTTGAAAGAAAAGTATCGCTAAATTTAAAAAATGGTCAATCTATTCAGTCGCTAGTATATATAATCGACGAAGGCCATGCACAATATTGTAAATTAAACCTAGATGAGCAGGCAAAAATTATTGCAGATGCAAAAGGGGGGCGAGGACCCAATGATGAATATCTATATAGCACGCGAAACAAGATAGCAGAATTAGGTATTAACGACGCTGAGATCGAATGTCTGTATACCAAAGTTATGCTAATCAAAAATCAAAAAGATGATTAATTGGAAAAAGTTAACAACACTGTATACTAAAAAAAAATATAAAGGTCTCCAAGTATGGATCAAAGTAATTTGAATACTGGTTCACAATTTTCTCAACCCATCAGACAGATTATCTCTCTATTGATAGTATCGGGGTTGAGTGGTTTAGGTGTTGTGATTGCCGCACCAAGTGTTTGGCCAGTATTTGCATCGAATATATATTTGAATGGTGCGATACTTTTTGTCTTTGCGATTGGCGTAATAAGTTGTTTTGCGCAAGTGGTGCAGTTGGTTTTCTCAGTTCGCTGGCTTGAAAGCTTTGCCGGTGAAAAAGAAAATAAAAAAGGTAAGGCGCCAAGACTACTTGCTCCTCTGGCTACGCTTTTGGGATCTAGAAGCGCCAAAACCCAAATAGCAGCTTCCTCAACACGTTCTATTTTAGACTCTGTAGCGACCCGAATTGAAGAAGCTAGAGAATTTACGCGCTACATTGTAAATGTTTTAATATATTTAGGGCTGCTTGGAACGTTTTACGGTCTAGCCACTACTGTTCCCGCGCTTGTCGAGACCATAAGGTCTCTTGTTCAGCAAGATGGTGAAACAGGGGTCGAAGTATTTAATAGACTGATGAATGGCCTTGAAGGTCAGCTTAATGGCATGGGTGTTGCTTTTGCCTCCTCACTTTTGGGATTGGCAGGTTCCCTTGTTGTTGGCCTTTTAGAACTATTTGTTAGCCATGGTCAGAATAGATTTTATCGCGAGTTAGAGGAGTGGTTGTCTTCGATAACGCGCTTGGGTTTCTCATCTGGTGAAACAGAAGGTACTAGTGATCAGGCTCTAATAAATTCAGTTCTGGATCAGATGTCTGAACAGATGGAAGCAATGCAGCTTTTATTTTCTAAATCAGAAAACTCTCGGAGCTTAGTCGATGAAAAACTTTCCATCCTTGCTGAAAACTTAAATGGATTGACTGATCAGCTTGGGCAAAGCACACCGAGTAATGCAGCACTTGAACGCGTTGCAATTGGCCAAGAGAAATTATTTGAAGTTTTGTCAAATATTGAAAAAAATGACGCCGCGGATGCAGAAAGCCGAATGCGATTACGATCTATCGACGTACAAATGCTTCACTTAATGGAAGATTTAGCCTCTGGTCGTCAGGAAATTACCTCGGCAATTCGATCAGAATTAAATTCACTTTCTGGAGTGATTGCTGAGGCTAAAAGTAAGGCTAAGGGCAAAAGTTAGCATGGCACTTTCCCGTCGGACAGGACAAAGGTTCCAAGCGTCAATTTGGCCAGGTTTTGTTGATGCAATGACTGGTCTCTTGCTCGTTTTGATGTTTGTTTTGACCATATTTATGATTGTTCAATTTGTACTTAGAGAAACTATCAGTGGTCAGGAGAGTGAGTTAAATAATTTGCAAGATGAGATAGCGCTCATAGCAGAGGCTCTCGGTTTAGAAAAAAAACAAACGGAAAAACTGGGACTTGAACTGAATTCCTTGGCTGGCACTCTTTCGGATACTGAGCGTGAACTTCAAAGGCAGGCAACTCTGATATCTACACTAACTAAGGAACGTGAAGAGCAGGCTCAATTAATTGGCGAGGCAAACTCAAAAATTACGCAATTTGAAGCTCAAGTTGCAGGTCTTCTGTCCCAAAGAGATAATTTAAATTTACAGATTGGTAGCCTGCAGGACAATCAAGAAGCAGCCACAGAGAAAATTTTGGAACTCCAGAACGAGAGTGCCAATTTAAAAAGTGACAGAGATCAACTAGAATTAGCTTTAGCAACTGCCAGAAATGAAATCGATGCAGCTACACAAGCTGCTAGGATGGCTGCTGCCCAAAGAGAAGTTTTTGAAAGCATGATTGCGACGCTTGAACAAGATCTCAGTGATGCAGAGCAGAAGGTTACTGAAAAAGTTGATGAAATTGGTCTTTTGCAGGAAAGGCTTTCAGAGGAAGAAGAGGCACGGATTGTTTCGATAGCTGTAGCTGAAGAGTTAAGAGAGCGCCTGAAAAATGCTGACGCTGAACTCACTGCAATGACTTTGATGTTGGAAGCACAAAGGCAAAAAGCTGAGGAAACACTAACCTTATTAGCCGCCGCAGACAGCGCACGTAGTGCAATAGATAATAGGTTGAAAGAAACATTATTTGCTTTGGAAGTAGCAAACAGCGAAATAATCCAAAAAAAACAATCAATAGAGAAATTGGAAACAGGGGAAAAACAAATTTTAGCAGAGTTGGATAAGTCAAATCTTGCGCTTGCTGCTGCGTTATCTCAAGGAGAAAATTTAAAGCAAGAATTGAGTGAAACAAAGAAGTCATTAAATAGCAAATTAATGATTGCTCTTGGCGAGAAATCAGAAATTGAAAAAAATAATACTGAATTGAGAAAAAACTTAGAAAATGCTTTAGTTGCTCGTTTAGCAGCTGATGCCTTAGCAAAGTCAAATTTAGAAGAGGCAAAAAGAAAACAGCTTCTGTTGAGCCAAGCCCAGAGGGAAATTGAAAATCAAGCAAATAAAAACAAAAAGTCAAATGAGGAGCTTCTTAAAGCTGAGCGTCAGACAGCTCTTCTGAACCAGCAATTGTCGGAAGTTAGAAAGCAACTTGGAGAATTAGATGAACTTCTCAGTCTTTCAGAGGAAAGAGACCAAGAGAGAAAAGCTCAGCTGAAAAATGTTGGTTCAAGACTTAACCAAGCGCTTGCTAGCTTAGCTAGCGAAGAGCGTAAGCGCCGCAAGCTAGAAGAAAATGAGAGAAAGAGGCTTGAAGAAGAAAATGATAAATTGACTAATCAAGCAGAGGAATTAGCAAATTATAAATCTGAGTTCTTCGGACGACTTAGAACAGTTTTGATGGGCCAAGAGCGTGTCAGGATCGTTGGGGATCGTTTTATATTTTCTTCTGAAGTATTATTTTCAACGGGTAGTTCTAACCTTAGTGCAGAGGGTAAAGCTGAAATATCTAATGTTACAGAAATTTTAGGTTCTGTCATGAAAGACATACCGGAGAATATCGATTGGGTAATAAGAGTAGACGGTCATACTGACGATACTCCTTTATCAGGTGTTGGAGAGTTCAAAGACAACTGGGAGCTTAGCCAGGCTAGAGCCCTCTCTGTTGTGAAATATATGATTACAGAACTTAATTTTTCGGGATCACGACTTGCTGCAAATGGCTTTGGTGAATATCAGCCAATCAATATCGAAGATACTCCGGAGGCTCGTGCTCAGAACCGAAGGATTGAGATCAAGCTCACAGAGCGGTGATCAAATCTAGCTCGCTTGGTTATTCCTTATATTTTCAACTTGCAGTAAGAAGAGGTGGCTTATTTCGAGAAATTCGTCTTTTCTCCGGCCCTTTTAGATCCAATTTAATTTTGTTATCCTTTACACTTACAAGAACTAGACCACCTTTAGACAATTTCCCAAAAAGAAGTTCCTCTGCAAGGGGTTTCTTTATGTGCTCTTGGATTACTCGTGATAGTGGTCTAGCGCCCATTTTGTCATCATAGCCTTTATCTGCCAACCAAGAGGCAGCTTCATCTGTCATTTCAATTGCTACATGACGATCCATTAACTGGGCTTCCAATTGAAGAACAAATTTTTCAACAACTTGTAAAATAGTATCTTTTGGCAGTGGGCTGAAACTAATAACGGCATCAAGGCGGTTTCTAAATTCTGGGGTAAAAGTCCGCTCAATAGCTGCAGTGTCTTCGCCTTCACGTCTATTCCTGCCAAACCCGATTGCGGCTTTTGCTTGCTCCGCTGCTCCAGCGTTTGACGTCATGATGACAATCACATTACGAAAATCTACTGATCTCCCATTATGATCTGTTAACGTTCCATGGTCCATTACTTGAAGCAAAACATTATATACATCTGGGTGTGCTTTTTCGATTTCATCAAGCAACAAAACACAATGTGGGTGTTGATCTACTCCGTCAGTGAGCTGGCCTCCTTGATCAAAGCCGACATATCCTGGAGGTGCGCCAATTAATCTACTTACAGCATGCTTTTCCATATACTCTGACATATCAAATCTAAGTAGTTCGACGCCTAAATTATCAGCGAGTTGTTTGGCTACTTCTGTTTTTCCAACTCCAGTTGGTCCCGCAAACAAATAACTTCCGATTGGTTTTTCAGGTTCTCTTAAACCTGCACGGGCTAATTTTATTGCCGAAGAAAGAGACTCAATTGCGTTATCCTGCCCAAAAACAACCCTTTTTAAACTAGCTTCCAAATCCTTCAATACAATTGCATCGTCCTTAGTGACATTTTTTGGAGGTATTCTTGCAATTTTAGCGACAATTGCTTCGATTTCTTTTACACCAATTGTTTTCCGTCTCTTTGTGGATGTGAGAAGGTGCTGGGCTGCTCCAGCTTCATCAATAACGTCGATTGCTTTATCAGGCAGTTTTCGATCGGTGATATATCGAGCGGCGAGCTCAACCGCTGACTTTATGGCATCAGCAGTGTATTTAATGTTATGATGGTCTTCAAAGTACCCTTTAATACCTCTAAGAATTTTAATTGTATCATCAACGTTTGGCTCATTGACATCAATTTTCTGAAAACGCCTACTTAGCGCTCTGTCTTTTTCAAAGTGTTGACGAAACTCTTTGTATGTTGTTGAGCCCATCGTTCTGAGTTTGCCGCCTTGTAGTGCGGGTTTCAATAAATTAGAAGCATCCATCGCTCCACCAGAA